>JAAUYD010117855.1_pt1 | contig 15087 bp, 16 predicted proteins | sample 7278101 | NCBI WGS metagenome assembly JAAUYD01 (sample SAMN14350128, study PRJNA611818) | marine sediment metagenome | isolation source: surface marine sediment (0.6m) | place: French Polynesia: Moorea | collected 2018-08
AGGACGCGCCGAGGGGGTAGGGCGCGCCGACCCACTGCCGGTGCGATGTCTGCTGAGCGTCACTGGACACCGCGCCATTCTGCCGCAAACGCTTACATCCGCCCACCGGAGTAGCCGGAAGCGATCGACTGTGCAGCGGGGGCCTGACCGTGAGCGATAGCCGGGTTGACGGTGCTCAGCGGCTCAGGACCTTTCCGCCGAGGACCGCGATCCCGTTGCGATCCTCGAGCACCAGCGAGATCGGTCCGAAGAGTTCCATCGAGTAGATCCCGGATCGCGCGATCAGCTTCAGTCGGCCGTCGCCTTGCCACCAGACGAGGACGTCTCCCTCGTCGTCGAACACCGCATCGACCGCAGCGCCGTCGAGCGTCGTGATCACAGCCCAACCGGGTCGCTGCATGAAGCGCTGGTCGGTCGAGAACGCCAGGTACCTCCCCGTGGCCGAGATCGACACGTCGATGATGTCAGTTGAGACCTCGAAGCCTGATAGCAGAGAGCGAGTCGGCCAGTCCCAGGTCGTCACGAGCAACGGATCGCGTCGAGGGTGATCCTGGGGACTCATCACGAGAAGCGTCGAACCGTCTCGCGACAGAATCACTTCGATGGGCTCGAAGCCGGTGATGAACCTGATCCATTGCGCGTCGGTGGTTACACCCGTCCGGATGTTCGTGACGAAGTTCCCGTCGTAGCCGAGCACGGTTCCGTCGTCCAGTGCCCAGAGCCCGAGATGTGCGGGGTGAAACGATTCGGTCGTACCGACGATGGACCACGAGCCATCCCACAGCGCTTCGACGAACACGGCGTCGTGGGTCGCCGGATCGTTCCTGGCCTGGTAGATCACTCCGGTGCAATCGGCGCTCATGGTGATCCGTGGATCGCTCACCGGGCGCAGCGGAAGTCCGAACGGCTCGGCGGTCCCCGCCTCGAAGTCGTGCAGTGTGTAGTTGCCACCGCCGAGTGAGATGAGCGCAAGGTCGCAGTTCGGTTGCCAGCCTTCGCGGGTGTCCCAGATGCGTTGGGGGTTGATGGCGACGTAGTGGGTGGTGTCGGTGGTGTAGCCGATGAGGTCGACGATGAGGTGGGTGGGGGTGAGGTGGTAGATGCAGAGCTCGCCGTCGGGTGAGAGGGCGGTGATGGTGCCGTTGGCCACGGGTTGGCCGGGGAGGTAGTTGAGGTTGGAGACCAGCGGCGGTTGGGGTTGGCACGGGTGGCTGGTGGCGAAGCCGGGTCCGGTCGCAGCGTCGGAGGTGAGGTTGTAGACAGCGGCGGTGGCGGTGTCGGGCACGTCGGGGAGGCCGGCGATGTCCAAGGTGACGGTGTTGCCGGCGGGCAGGATCGGGCCGAGGTCGCGGCTGTCGTAGATGCGTCGCGGGGTGGGGAGGGTGGTGACGCCGTCGGTGGCGTAGGCGGAGATGTCGACGACGATGTTGGCGGGGGCGAGGGTGAAGATGCACACGGTGCCGGTGGTGCCGACGCTGGTGATGACCAGGTTGGGGACGATCGCGCCGGGCAGGTAGTTGACCGAGCTGGTCTCGCCCGGCGTGGTGCCACAGGGTGCGACGCGCAAGAAGCCGGGTTGGTCACTCGCGATGGCGGTGACGTTGAGCATCGCCAGGTCGGCGGTGTCGGGGACCTCGTCGGGGGTGGTGATGTCGACTTCGATCGTGGTGCCCGCCGCGATCGGCGCGGGGTTCGGGATGCGGGTGTCGGTGAGGCGGGCGGCGTTGGTCAGCGGTGTGATCGCGGAGCCGGCAGGGACGTAGCCGACGACGTCGACGATCACGTCGCTGATGGCGGTGGTGTACACGCAGATCGTGCCCGCTGCGGAGATGCGTGACAGCACGAGGTTGGGGACGATGTCGTCGGTGAAGTAGTTGACGTTGGAGGTGTCGGGGACGTCTTCATCGCAGGGGAACACGGTGATGAAACCGTTCTCGGCCGGCGTCACCGCGGTTACGTTGGCGGCCACCATCTCGGCATCGGCGGGGATGCCGTACTCACCCGCGACCTGCAACACCTCGATCAACACCGGCGGCAACGCACCACCCGACGGCCCGGCACCCACCGGCGACGCCGCCACGACCATCGCCGACGACACGGCAACCACCAACGAGACCACACCACGAATCCGCCCGCTCACGACGAGTGACCGTAGCGGCCGCGCCGCCGACGCCGCGAGAACCGCGTGCCCGTGCGTGTCGAGGCGCACCCGATCGGGCAGAATCACCGGCTATGAGCACGATCGAACGAGTCGGTGTGGTGGGCTGCGGCCTGATGGGGTCGGGAATCGCCGAGGTGTGCGCCCGCGCCGGGCTCGACGTCGTCGTGCGCGAGGTCGACGAGCAGGCCGCCGAAGCCGGCCGTGCCCGGGTCGTGAAGTCGCTCGACCGCGGCCTGAACGCCGGCAAGCTCACCGAGGCCGATCGTGACGCAGCGGTCGCACGGCTCGCGTTCACCACCGACCTCGCCGACCTCGCCGACCGCCAGCTCGTCGTCGAGGCCGTCGTCGAGAACGAGGACATGAAGGTCGACATCTTCCAGCAGCTCGACCGAGCGGTCACCGCCGACGATGCGATCCTGGCCAGCAACACGAGCTCGATCCCGATCATGAAGCTCGGCACCGCGACCGAGCGCCCCGAGCAGGTGATCGGCATCCACTTCTTCAACCCGGTCCCCGTGCTGCGCCTCGTCGAGCTCGTGACGAGCCTGATGACCAGTGACGAGACCACCGAGCGGTCGAACGGCTTCGCGACCGACCTGCTCGACAAGCGGGTGATCCTGAGCCAGGACCGCGCCGGGTTCGTCGTCAACGCGCTGCTGATCCCGTACCTGCTGTCGGCGATCCGGATGATGGAGTCGGGCTTCGCGTCGGCCGACGACATCGACACCGGGATGATCGAGGGCTGCAGCCACCCCATGGGTCCACTCCAGCTGACCGACCTGATCGGCCTCGACACCACGCTCGCCGTCGCCGAGAGCCTCTACGAGGAGTTCAAGGAGCCGCTCTACGCACCGCCGCCGCTACTGTCGCGCATGGTCGACGCCGGCCTGCTTGGCCGCAAGGCCGGCCGCGGGTTCTACGACTACCACCGCTGAGATGGCCGACCGCGTCGAACGCCTGACGAACCTGCTGGCGTTGCTGCTCGAGACCCCCGAGCCGTTGAGCCTCGTCGAGATCGCCGGCGAGCTCGACCCGCAGTACCCGGACGCCCACGCCGCTCGCCGGGCTGCGTTCGAGCGGGACAAGGCCGCCCTGCGTGAGATCGGCGTCCCGATCGAGCAGGAGATCGTCACCGGCGGCGAGTACGCCGGTCAGACCCGCTACTGGATCGACCGTGGCCGCTACGAGCTCGACGATCTCGAGCTCGACGCCGACGAGATGCGTGCGCTCCAGGTCGCGATGGCGGCGACCCGACCCGGTTCGGCGACGGGCCAGGAGGCGCTCTGGAAGCTCGGCGCCGGCCTCCTCGACCAGAGCGCAGCGGTCGCAGCGATCGTCCCCGACCTTGCCGCGCTGCCGATCCTGCGGAGCGCGGTCGCCGCTCGGACACCGGTGGCGTTCGAGTACCGGGCGCTGCGACGGACCGTCGATCCGTGGGGGTTGCTGCTGCGCGACGGCTTCTGGTACCTGATCGGCCACGATCACGAGCGGGAAGCGCGGCGTACCTATCGCATCGACCGCATCGAGGGCGACGTCGAGACCGTCGACGGACCGCCGTTCGATCGACCCGCCGACTTCGACCCCCGCGACGCCTTCCCGGACGACCCGAAGCTGATCGGCGCTGACGTCGCACACGTCGACGCTCGGGTGCTGATTGGCGTGCGGCGGGCGGCGCTCGCCGAGCGCGAGCTCGGTTCGCAGCGGATCGTGGAGCGCCACGCCGACGGGTCGATCGAGTTCGACGTGCCCTGTTCGAACCGGCCGGCGTTCCGTTCGTGGGTGCTGGGCTACCTCGAGCACGCCGAGGTGCTCGCCCCCGACGACGTGCGCGCCGACATCGTCGCCTGGCTGGAGTCGGCCGTCTCGTGAGCCGGCGAGGCCCGCGTCCGGCCGAGGAGCGATTGCGGCGGCTCCTCGTGATGCTGCCGTGGCTGATGGAACGCGGCGAGGTGCCCGTTGCCGAGGCGGCCGAGCGGTTCGCGCTCACCGAGGCCGAGGTGGCGAAGGACCTCGAGTTGGTCGCGATGTGTGGCCTGCCGCCGTTCGTCGACGAGCTGATCGACGTGTTCATCGACGACGGCGTCATCTGGGTCGGGGTGCCCCGCCTGTTCACCCGTCCGCTGCGCCTCAACTCCGTCGAGGCGTGGGAGCTGCTGGCGGCCGGGCGCGCGGCGATGGAGCTCCCCGGGGCGGACCGCGACGGACCGCTCGGCCGTGGCCTCGCCAAGCTGGCGGCTGCGTTGGGCGAGGACGACACGGCCGGTGTCCGCATCGATCTCGATCGACCGGACCACGTCGAGTCGATCGTTGCGGCTGCGGACGCCGGGACGCGCGTGCGGATCGAGTACTGGAGCCCAGCGCGCGACGAGGTCGCCGAGCGGTCGATCGTCCCCCGCCAGGTGTTCGCCGATCGAGGGCACTGGTACGTGAGCGCCGACGACGACCGATCGGGCGAGGTGCGGACCTTCCGGATCGACCGCATCGCGGCGTTCGAGGACACGGGCGAGGTCGTCGAGCCGACCGACGACCCGTTGCCGACGCCCGGCGCATGGTTCGCCGACGGCTCGGTGCCACGGGCTCGGCTCAGGCTGGCGCCCGACGCCCGTTGGGCGATCGAGCGCTATCCGGTCGACGAGGTCAGCGACCCCGACGAGGCGGGTTGGGTGACCGCCACGCTGCCGATGGCGAGCGAGCAGTGGCTGGCGCGGATGCTGGTACGGCTCGGTGCGGATGCCGAGGTGCTCGACCCGCCCGAGCTGGCCGAGCGGGCGCGAGCGACCGCCACCGCGGTGCTGGCTCGCTACCGGCGCTCGTAGAGCGGTTCGAGGTCGGCGGCGGACTCGACGCCGTGGGCGGCGAGCAGGTGGGGGAGGATCTCGGCAGTCGCACGTGCGTCGTGGAGTGCGTCGTGGGGGCGGTCGTTGCTGACGCCGTATCGGTCGCACACGTCGGCGAGCCGGTGGGACAGCTCACGATCGGGGTCGAGGCCCCGTGACAGGCGGAGCGTGCACAGCCGGCGCGTGCCGCCGAGGTCGACGTGGGACCGGCGGGCCGCTTTGCTCAGGAAGGGCCAGTCGAACCGCACGTTGTGGGCGGTGAAGACCGCGCCCTCGAGGCGCCTGGCGAGCTCGGTGAGCACCTCTCGCTGGGACGGCGCGTGCCGCAGGGTGGTTCGCGTGATGCCGTGGACGCGGCTCGGGCCGACCCGTTGCAGTGGCCAGCGGAGCTTGACGAGCGACGTCCACTCGTCGACCACGGTGCCGCCCTCGACGGTGACGACGGCGATCTGGAGCACCTTGTGCCAGCGCGTCGACAGGCCCGATGTTTCGATGTCGACCACGGCGAACCGGGGGACCCCGCCGGTGCCCGCCGCTGTGTCGAGCGAGGCGTCTGAGGTCTGCACGCCCCGAACGTTAGACCGTGGGTGTGTCAGTGCTCCGGAGCCAGGAGCGGGCGAGGTCGCGCTTCAGCTCGCGGCGGCGCCGGCGTTGCGGGCGCGGATCCCGATCGGTGCCGACACGGTGAAGCCGAGCAGGTGCCGGTCCTCCTCGTTCTCGCCCGCCCAGAAGCCGTACTCGCGCCCGTTGCGGGCGAACTCACGGCAGGGGCCCGTGACCGGGCAGGCTGCGCAGAGCTTGGCCGCGCGAGCCTCGCGCCGCTCGCGTGCCTGCGGCCGCTCGGCCTTCGGAGCGAAGAACAGCTCGGTGCGTCCCTTGCACATGGCGTAGTCCTGCCAGTCGACGTGCCGGGGAACGTGGAACTCGAGGACTTCTGCTGCGGACATGCGTGTGCTCCTGTGTCGAGGGCTCGCTTAGTTTTAGCACTAAATCGCCATGGCCGCAAGAGGGGGCACCGAGGATCGGCCGGTGCCGATGGGGCCTCGGGGGGTCGGTCGCGTCAGAGCAGCTCGGCGGCGAGGCTCGCGACGTCGCTGCGCTCGCAGGCCGTCAGCGTGACATGGCCGAAGCACCGTTGATCGCCGAAGGCGTTGGTGAGCACGGCGAGCGCGTTGTTCGACTCACCCAGGTAGGGCGCGTCGATCTGGCTCGTGTCGCCGGTGAAGATGACCTTGGTGCCGTCGCCGATCCGGGTGAGGATCGTGCGCAGCGTGGTCGGTTCGAGGTTCTGCGCCTCGTCGATCACCACGATCTGGCGTTGCAGCGACCGGCCTCGGAGGAACGTGACCGACTCGAGCGACAGCTGGCCACGCGCGGTGAGCTCTTCGATCAGGTGCCGCGCGTCGTGGCTGCTGTTGCGGTCGGTGAGCGCGACGATCGCATCGTGGATCGCCGACATCCACGGATCGAGCTTCTCCTCGAGACCGCCGGGCAGAAAGCCCACGTCGGCCCGCCCGACTGGCACCAGGGGCCGGTAGACCGCCACGCGTTCGTAGCGCTGCTGCTCGACGACCTGCTCGAGTGCGGCGGCGATCGCCAGGATCGTCTTGCCGGTGCCCGCCCGCCCGTCGAGCGCGACCACGGCGATGTCGGGGTCGAGGAGCAGTTCGAGCGAGAAGCGCTGCTCCTTGTTGCGCGGCCGGAGACCCCAGGGCTCGGGTACCGCTTGGCTGAGGAGCACGAGCTCGGATGCGACCCGCCGGGTGAGCGCCGACTGGCTGCCGGATCGGAGCACGGCGAACTCGTTCTCGGCCATCGTGGCCGACTCGGGAATCGCGCCGGCATCGACGGCGCCGGCTGCGTACAGGCAGTCGATCACCTCGTACGGCGCCTCGACCACTGACCAGCCGACGGGTTGCTGCGACCGGTTGGCCTTCGTCGGCTGGTGCTCGGCCGCGGTGACCCCGAGGTGGGCCGCCTTGATGCGGAGCGCTGCATCGTTCGACAGCATGACGGTCGGTCCCGACGTGGTCTGGCCGAGCGCGGCGCCGATGATCCGGTTGTCGGGCACGGCGACGTCGAGGCCGTGCTCGCGGAGGAGGTGCTTCTGGATGCCGTTGATCTCGATCTGCACCGTCCCCGTGCCGACCGGCACCGGCTCGGCGAGCGAGCCGCCGTGCTCGATGCGCAACTCCTCGATCGAGCGCAACGCCGTTCGGGCGGCGCGCCCGACATCGTCGGGCCGGGTCTTGAGACTGTCGAGCTCTTCGACGACCGTGAGCGGGATGATCAGCGCGGCGTCGCCGAACGACGCCACGCAGTGCGGATCGGCGATCAACACCGACGTGTCGACGACGACGCGAGTCGTCGTGCCTGCCGCCGCCCGGGTCTCCTCCTCTCGATTCGGATCAGCGCCCTCGGTGTGGTGCGCTTGGTCGTTCGAAAGGAGATCGGTCACGGTCACCTCTGACGGATGCTGTCGGCCGGTTCGGCCGGCGATGGTTCGGTGTTCCCAACAGGGGACTTGATAACCCACGTCGCCGAATCGATGGTGGATGGTGCCCTCGACCTGGGGTGTCTCGCGGGCGCCGATGGCTGCCCGCCCACACCGGCGAGGGTCGATGCCGCGGGCGCGCCTATCGTCGCTGGTGTGGGCGACGACGGTGTCCGGGCTGGGGTGGCCTGCGTGTTCTGCGCGATCGTCGCCGGCGAGGCCGATGCGCACGTCGTGTGGTCGGACGACGTCGCGGTCGGCTTCCTCGACGCTCGCCCACTCTTCCACGGCCACACGCTGGTGGTTCCTCGCCGCCATCTGGTGACGCTCGCCGACCTGGCGGAGGACGAGGTGGGTGCGTTCTTCGAACGCGTCCGGCGCATCGCGGCGGCGATGCCGGACGCGCTCGGCGCCCAGGGCACGTTCGTCGCCAACAACAACGTCGTGAGCCAGAGCGTCGCCCATCTGCACGTGCACGTCGTGCCGAGGACGAGAGGCGACGGACTGCGCGGCTTCTTCTGGCCGAGGACGAAGTATCAGACCGGCGAGGCCGAGGCAACGGCTGCGCGACTCCGAGTTGCGTTCGCGCCGTTCAGCGTCGACTGACGGTGCTCTGACCCCCATGGCGCAAGGGCCGGAGCCGACCCTGGTTGCAAGTGCAACGACATTGATAGTTGCAACGGTGTAGTTTGACGCGTTTCATGGCAGGCAGCCCGACGGGCCAGAGGCACAGATCCCGTGACTCGTCCACCAATTCGTGTTGCAAAGGAAGACCATGACCAAGTCAGAACTCATCGATGCCGTCGCAGACGCCGCCGGTGTGTCCAAGGCGGACGCGGAGCGCACCGTGGGTGCCTTCTTCGACACCGTCGTTGCCAGCACCAAGAAGGGCGAGAAGGTCGCCTGGCCGGGTTTCGGCTCGTTCAGCACCACCGAGCGTCCGGCCCGCACCGGCCGCAACCCGCAGACCGGCGCGCCGGTCGAGATCAAGGCATCGACCGCCATGAAGTTCCAGGCGAGCTCGACGCTGAAGTCGGCCCTCAACCCGGGGCGCTGACGAGCTGATGGCTGCGAAGAAGGCGCCGGCCAAGAAGAAGGCTGCCGCGAAGAAGGCGCCCGCCCGCAAGGCCCCCGCCAAGAAGAAGGCGGCCGCCAAGAAGGCACCGGCCAAGAAGAAGGCCGCGGCCAAGAAGGCGCCGGCCAAGAAGAAGGCGGCTGCGAAGAAGGCACCGGCCCGCAAGGCCCCGGCCAAGAAGAAGGCGGCCGCCAAGAAGGCGCCGGCCAAGAAGAAGGCGGCCGCCAAGAAGGCACCGGCCAAGAAGAAGGCGGCCGCCAAGAAGGCACCGGCCAAGAAGAAGGCGGCTGCGAAGAAGGCACCGGTCCGCAAGGCCCCCGCCAAGAAGAAGGCTGCCGCCAAGAAGGCACCGGCCCGCAAGGCCCCCGCCAAGAAGAAGGCTGCCGCCAAGAAGGCACCGGCGAAGAAGAAGGCGGCCGCCAAGAAGACGTCGGCGCGCAAGCGCTGAAACCACCTGCGACGAACGAGGGGCGAGCCTGGCTCGCCCCTCGTTTCGCGTCGTCAGAGACGGTCGATCCGCTTGAAGATCTCGGCCGCCCCCATGTCGTGCGGCGCCCCGAGCCCACCGAGCCGCTCGCGGATCCGGTTGCGAAACGCCTCGAGCTCGGCGTCGTCGACCGCCTTCATCGTCGACTCGAACTGGCTCTCGTGAGCTTCGAGTGCCTCGAGCTTGCGCTCGACCCACTCGGTGACGTCCTCGACGTGGTCGGGCTCATCGGCCTCCCAGAGCAGTAGCTCGTCGGGACGATGGTGCGCGATGTCGTGCTCGGGGAAGAAGTGCGGGTCACGAGCGGCGACGATGCCCTCGCAGGCGAGGAGCCCGGCGTGACGATGGTCGGGATGGAGCCGATACCGCTTCCACGGGTCGTGGCCGAGCACGACTTCGGGTCGCAACCGCCGGATCGTCAACGCGACGCGACTACGAGCCTCGAGGTCGCTGCCGAGCTCGCCGTCGACGTACTCGAGGAACACCACCTCGCCGGCCCGGTCGCCGGCGAGCGCTCGCGCCGCGGCGCGCTGCTCGACCTGACGGCGTGCGGCGAGCTCGCCGGCGTCGGCGTGTGCGTCCCAGGTGCCCTTGGACCCGTCGGTGCAGACGAGATGGTGCACGGTGCAACCGGACGCAGCCCACTTCGCGAGCGTGGCGCCGCAACCGAACTCGACGTCGTCGGGATGGGCGCCGATCGCGAGCGCGACCGACGGGGTGCCGATGTTGCGCGACATCGGCAGCGGATCGGCAGGATTGGCCGGTTGGCCCGGCTCGTCGGCACTCACTGCGGCATCGCCTCGCCGAGCACCGGAGCGAGCACGGGGACGACCAGTGGATGGCGACAGTCCTCGACGGTGTCGATGTCGATCGAGAGCCGCGGGTCGAGGCGCACGCTGACCGGCGCGCCGCTGGCGAGCGCGTGACCGAGGTGCACCCGGAAGCTGCCCGCCCCGTAGGAGGCCGGCACCGGCACGTCGCACGGTCGGCCGAGCACGTTGGTGCCGTCGCGCCGCCCGTCCGGTACGAGCACGACGCGACCGGGGGAAGCGACCGAGGGGAGGTCGGCGGGCAGCGGTAGGTCGCCGTGACTGATGATGACGTGGTCGGCACCCTTGCCGGCGACGATGTCGACGCCGTGGTCGACGGCCCCGTTCAAGCCGAGGCCGGGGCTCCACAGCACCTCGGCGCCGAGCGCCGTGGCCCAGTCGGCGACACCGTCGTCGTCGCACGCGACGAACGTCGGCAAGGGCCGCGCGGCGTCGACCACGCGCTCGGCCAGCCAGCGGGCGAGCCGCGCCCGGTCGTCGTCGGGCAGCCGGCCGCGGAGTCGGGCCTTCGCAGCGCCGAACGCCTTGATCGGGATGAGCACGGCCGTCTCCACGACGGGAAGACTACGACCCGGCGCCGCATCTGTCCGTCCGAGGTGCGCTGGCCTACGCTGCGATCGCATGGCACGGTCGAAGGAGATCAGGGTCGCGGTCATCGGTGCCGGCTCGTGGGGGACCACGGTCGCGGCGCTCGCCTGCGTCAACACGCCGACGGTGCTCTGGGCGCGGCGGGCCGAGCTCGTCGACCAGATCAACGACGCTCGGGTCAACCCCGATTACCTGCCGTCGTTCACGCTGCCCGATCAGCTCCGTGCCACCGCCTCGATCGAGGAGTCCGTCGCCGACGCCGACGTCGTCGTGATGGCGGTGCCGTCGCACGGTTTCCGCGAGGTGGCGCACGCGGCGGCGCCGCACCTCCGGCCCTGGGTACCGGTGGTCAGCCTGTCGAAGGGCATCGAGCGCAAGTCGCTGATGCGGATGACCGAGGTCGCCGCCGACGAGATGCCGGGTCGACCCGTCGGCGTGATGACGGGTCCGAACCTCGCGAAGGAGGTCCTCGCCGGACAGCCGGCCGCCAGTGTGGTGGCGATCCCCGACACGACGATCGCGCTCGAGCTCCAGCGGATCCTCACGCGACCGAGCCTGCGGGTGTACACGAACCCCGACGTCGTCGGCTGTGAGGTCGCAGGCGTCGTCAAGAACGTCATCGCGATCGCATCCGGCATGGCCGAGGGGATGGGGTTCGGCGACAACACGCGTGCGACGTTGATCACGCGCGGCCTGGCCGAGATGTCGCGGCTCGGCGTCGCCATGGGCGGCGACCCACTGACGTTCGCCGGGTTGGCAGGCATGGGTGACCTCATCGCCACCTGTTCGTCGCGGCAGAGCCGCAACAACTCGGTGGGTCTCGCACTCGGCGAAGGCAAGTCCATCGACGAGATCCTGGCGTCGATGAACATGGTCGCCGAGGGCGTCAAGAGCTCACCGAGCGTGCTCGACCTGGCCCACCGGTACGACGTCGACATGCCGATCACCCAGCAGGTCGTCGCCGTCTGCCACGAAGGGCGGAGCGCGCGTGACGCGCTCGCGGCGCTGATGTCGCGCTCGAGCAAGAGCGAACTCGACTGAGCATGATCACGACCGGCGTGACCGGGCAGACGTGGCGCGCCTCCGTGTCACCGGGCGGCGACCTGCACCCGTGGGACGACGGGCCGGAGCTGCGGTGGTACGTCGCCGCCGACGATCGTTGGCACGTCCCCGACGACGAGCCGGCCGTCCGGCAGCGGCGCATCGACGGCACGCCGGTCACCGAGACCCGCGTCCGCGTGCCGAACGGCGACGTGGTCCAGCGAGTCTTCTCGGTCGCAGACGCAGGCGGGTTCACGGTCGTCGAGGTCGAGAACGAGTCGACGATGCCGGTGGCGATCGCGTTCTCACGTCGCGACGTCCTGACCGAGCGCCCGATCGCCGACGTCCCGATCGACGGCATCGAGCTGCCCGACGACGCGTTCGTGATGCCGCTCGGCCACCGGTCCACCTTGCGCATCGGCGTGCCGCACGGTCCCGGGCGGTCCGGGCCGCTGCCGCCGTTGCCGACGTTCATGCAGGTCGTGCGGGGCTGGTCGACGATCGTCGAGCGAGCCAGCCGGTTCGTCCTGCCGGACGGCGAGCTCGGTGCCGGGCTCGCGGAACGAGTCGTGGCGTCGCGCTGCGAGCTCGCACTCGGGGCGATCCCACGTGCCGACGAGGACGCCGCCGGCTTCGCGCTGGCGCTCAACGAGCTCGTGCGGATGGGTGAGGATCCCGATCACTGGCTGCCCGAGCTGGTCGGTGCGGTCGAGCGACTCGGCCCCACCACGACCTGGGCCGCCGACGTCGCCGTGGTGGCCGCCGGGCGCACGCTGGCGCAGGCCGGTGAACGACGGGCGCTGCGCGATCTCGACCGGATCGTGGCCCGTCGGACGCCGAGCCGGCGTCCTGACGCGCCCCCCGACGGCGTCGCGGCGATCGCCTGGCTCGAGACGTCGCTCGCGGACGGCGCGTCGCTGCTGCCCGACGGGTTGCCGCCCTCCTGGCTGGGCCAGTCGTTCGAGGTGTACGGCGTGCCGACGCGGCGTGGGTCGGCGGTGTCGTACGCGATCCGCTGGCACGGAGAGCGCCCGGCGGTGCTGTGGGAGCAGCAGGGTGCCGCGATCGAGCTGGTCGCGCCGGTGCTCGCTCCGGGCTGGTCGACGAACGAGGCCAAGGGCGAGGCACTCTGGCCGGCGCCAGGACCGCCGGCCGGCCCTGCGGGCGCTGCCGGCGACGAGGAGCCGTCCGGGTCGCCGGGCGGCGGCCCGACCTCGTTCAGCTGACGCTCAGCGGTCGAGCATCGAGCCGTCGCCGGATCTCGGCGATGTGCTCGGGTCCGATCTCGCAGCATCCGCCGACGATGGTGGCGCCGGCCGCCAGCCACCCGTCGACGATGTCCGCGTACGCGGCCGGGTCGAGGTCGTCGCGGCTGGTCAACACGGTGACCACGGACCCCGGCGCGTAGTCCTCCACGCTGTTCCGGAAGCCGTTGGCGTAGGCGCCGAACGGGATGCCGGCGCCGGCCAGGACCGGTATCGCGGCGTCGATCGCCTCGGGCTGCGAGCAGTTCACCAGGATCGCATCGACGGGCGCGGCAGGATCGTCTGCCACTGCGCGGATCGCATCGGCGAGCGGCTCGCCGCTGCGCAGGCACGCGGTGTCGTCGTCGCGGATCGTCCACGCCATCCACACCGGCGCGCCGGCGTGCGCGGCGCCGCGGGCGGCGGCACGTGACTCGTCGATCGAACCCATGGTCTCGCAGAGCATGACGTCGACGAATGGCGCCTGGAGCTCGGTGTCCTCGGCGTACAGCGGCCACAGCTCGTCGTACGGCAACGCCAGCTCGGGCCGGTACGACCATCCGTACGGTGACAGGCATCCGGCGATCCGCACGCCGGCGCGCCCGTGCTGCTCGCGCGCCTCGACGGCGAGCTCGCCTGCCAAGCGCTGCAGCCGCTCGTACTCGTGCCCGAGACCCGCTTGCTCGAGTCGGACCCTCGTCGTCGAGTAGGTGTTGACGGTGATCACGTCGGCGCCGGCCTCGATGAAGTCGCCGTGAACCCGCCGCACGAGCTCGGGCTCGTCGATCATCACCTGGGTCGACCACAGCGGCGTCACGTCGCCCTTGGCGTGACGCAGCACCTCTTGACCCAAGCCACCATCGAGCAACGTCGTCGTCTGCACGGCGACACGCTGCCACACGGCCGGGTCGCACCCACGAAGCGAGGTGCCGCTTCGTTGCGTCGCCGACGCGGTCGCCAAGCTGATCGCATGGCGGAGGAGATGATCGGTCGGTTCGGCGAGGAACGGATCGAGTACGACGGCATCGTCGGCGAGCGCGTCGACATCGTCAGCGCGAACCCGGTCAACTACCACCAGGCGATCACGGACCCGGCCGGGTGCGAGCCGATCACGATCGAGGGGCAGCTGTTCGTTCGCCCCGGCGCCGTCGGTGAGCCGCTCGTGATCGTCGTGCCCGGCAGTCTCGGCGTCGGCCCGAACCACCGGCAGCACGCAGAGACGCTGGTCGGGGCGGGCTACTCGGTGTTTCTCATCGACCCGTTCGGCGCGCGAGCTGTCTCGTCGACGGTCGCCAACCAGACGCAGTACTCGTTCGCCGCCAGCGCGTTCGACGTGCTGGCAGCGGTTCGCACGCTGGGCGAGCATCCGGCGGTCGACCCCGAGCGGATCACGGCGCAGGGTCACAGCCGGGGCGGGTCGGCGGTGATGACGGCCGCGATGCGCCGCTTCACGGATGCGGTGCTCGAACCCGATGCCGGCCTCGCAGGCGTGTACGCGGTCTACCCGTGGTGCGGTCACCAGTTCGCCGACGCATCGGTCGGCAGCACGGTCGTCCGGTCGATCATCGGCGATCTCGACGAGTGGTGTTCCGTGCAACAGGTGCAGGCCCAGACCCGGGCGATCCGAGCCGCGGGCGGTGACGCGTCGATCCGCATCGTGGGTGGAGCACACCACAGCTTCGATCGACACGAGCCGGTGCACGAGCTCGCCGAGGCGAGCGTCGCACCCGCCGCACCGACCGCGCTCGTCGACGACGACGGCGCACTCGTCGACCCGTGGTCGGGCGAACGCTCGCCCGAGTTGACGGATCGCGATCTGTTCGTGGCGGCCGTCCAGTCGGGTCTCGGCCGTCGCGGCGCGAGGATCGGCGGCATCGGCGACCAGCCGGCCCTCTTCGACGCCGACATGCTCGCCTTCCACGAGTCGGTCCTGCGCCGCTGACGGCCCCGAGTCGCCGAGCAGCGATCGGCTACGCGGTTACGGTCGTCGCATGCTCGAGCCGACCATCGAGAGACTGCGATCGGCCGCCCGGGACGCCGAGGACGCCAGCGGCTACTTCGCCGCGATGTACGCCCGTGTGACCGACCGCGTCCAGAATGCGATCACCGACGGGCGCTTCGGCGACGGCGAGCGGATGGCGCGCTTCGCCCGCACCTTCGCAGACTGGTATCTCGGTCCCCGTCACGGCTCACGGCCGACGCCTGTGTGCTGGGAGGCGGCCGGCGACGTCGTCGATGATCGCAAATTGTTGATCGTGCAGCACCTCCTGCTCGGCATCAACGCTCACGTCAACCACGACCTGCCACAGGTCGTCGTCGAGCTGGCCGGG
>JAAUYD010034065.1_pt1 | contig 15085 bp, 12 predicted proteins | sample 7278101 | NCBI WGS metagenome assembly JAAUYD01 (sample SAMN14350128, study PRJNA611818) | marine sediment metagenome | isolation source: surface marine sediment (0.6m) | place: French Polynesia: Moorea | collected 2018-08
GCCCCTTGCTAAGTGGCCTAAAATCCTGAATCAGCTGGCCATTCGGTTTGAAGGACGATTTCCGATATGATTGAGTGAGGAATTTATTTACACACAATTGGGTACATACCCGTAGGTCTCGTCTCTCGTCTCTCGTCTCTCGTCTCTCGTCTCTCGTCTCTCGTCTCTCGTCTCTCGTCTCTCGTCTCTCGTCTCTCGTCTCTCGTCTCTCGTCTCTCCCCTGTTGTCTCCCTCCCCTTGATTGGCTAAAATTTGTTTGTGAAAATATTTGTCGACAGCATAGGATGCCGTCTCAATCATTCGGAGATGGAAACCCTGGCCCGCCAGCTATTGGCGGCCGGTCATGAAATTGTTGCCTCACCGGACACCGCTGACAAAGTGGTGTTGAATACCTGCGCCGTTACGGCCGAGGCGTCTCGGGAAGCGCGTCAGCGCACCCGCCGGTATCATCGGCAAAATGAAGCGGCCGAGATTTTTTTGACCGGCTGTTACGCGACGATTTCCCCGCAAGAAGTGCAGGTGGTTGATGGGGTGACCCATGTGGTCAAAAACAAGCAAAAAGAGCAGCTGGCTCAAATGATCGATCCTCAGGCACGGATCGATTTGCCCTTGTTTGATCAAGAACCGATTTTGCGGGAATTCCATGCCGGAGCCGTGTCCCACACCCGCGCCTTTATCAAAGTCCAGGATGGGTGTGACAATAAATGTACGTTTTGCGTGACCACCGTTGCCCGTGGTGAAGGGATCAGCCGTCATTTTGGCGACGTGATTGCTGAGGTACAGGGTCTCGCCACCGCCGGTTATCAGGAAGTGGTGTTGAGTGGGGTGCATTTAGGGAGCTACGGCCGAGATTTAGATCAGTCAGATGGCTTAAAGCAGCTGGTTCAAGGGTTGTTACACCACACCGATATTCCCAGACTCCGCCTTTCTTCGCTCGAACCGTGGGATATCGCGCCCGGTTTTTTTGACTTATGGGCCAATCCCCGCCTTCTGCCTCATTTGCATTTACCATTGCAATCGGGCAGCGACAAAATATTGCGCCGCATGGCCCGCAAGACCCGCCGCGACTCTTTTCGCGATCTGGTAGCCGAAGCCCGGCGCATGATTCCGAATTTAAATGTAACGAGCGACATCATCGTCGGATTCCCGGGTGAGAGCGATCGGGATTTTGAAGAAACGATTGATTTTGTGCGCGAGATCGGCTTCTCTCGCCTTCACGCCTTTCCTTACAGCATCCGGCCGGGAACGGCCGCTGCCACCATGCCGGATCACCTCCCCAAATCGGTCAAGAAAGAACGCATGAAGCGGCTGCTTGCGGCAGCCGCTGAACTAGGCCGTGAGTTTAACGGCCGCTTGATTGGCCGGTCTGTGCCGGTACTGTGGGAATCTTTGCTGGGGGCTGACGAGCACGGTTGGCGCTGGAGTGGCTATACCGACAATTATGTCCGCGCTGTGGCCTATGGTCCGGCCGATCTGCTTAATCGGGTAACTCCTATCAAAGTTGAAGAGAGCTCGGCCGATGGCGTTCGAGGACGCGTTCAAGACGCTTGAAGAAAATCGAAGCTGCTGCCTCTTCCTCCCTCCCGATTAATCATCAGAGTGAACTCGCAGAAGATGATGCCAGAGCTTGTTGAAGGCTGACTCGAATCTTATCGGCATGTCATTTTGATAGCCTCGCTTTGGCTTCGACAAGCTCAGCCGGCGCCTTTCTAGCGTTTTTATCCCTTTCAGAACGCTAATACCTCTAGCAAACCACCAGTCATTCAGAACGGAGCGCAGCGGAGTGAAGAATCTCATCAAGCTACAGTCAGTTAAGCTTGATTTGGAAAGACAAAAGTCTGTTTTTAGGCACCTTCGCCTTCGTGCTTGTCGCTGAGATCATTTTTTATTTCTTAACCCTGGCCCCCAGGATTCGGTCCACCCGAAACGTTCGCATTTCTTCTCGTAGATGGCAATAAGCGACTAAATAAGCGGCGTCGCGATGATAGGTAGCGTAATGTGGGGTAATGATCCGCTCCGTTTCTTCCCTGCTGCCGCCCAGATAGAGAATTTCCACATCAGACCGTTTGATTAAAGCATGATCAAGCACGTCTGGTAGTGAAATTTGAACCGGTGGTGGGGCATAAATCGGCTCCCCTTGCGCGTGCAGAAAATCTCCAGCCGTCTCAAATTTATACCGTCTTTGAAGCTCGTTTACCATACGCCACAAGACATCGGCCGTGGTAATTACGTCATTCAGAGCCCGATGCGCTCGAGCGATAGGCACGCCTAGCTGCCGGGCCACGTCACTTAGCCCGTTGCGGCCAAAATGAAAGTAGCCTCGCGCCAGTTTTAGGGTACACAGCCATGGGTTTGGCAAAATGAGCGCCTGCGGAGGGGCATCGGGGGTGGCCAGCCGATATTCTAAACCCAAGAAATTGGCGTCAAAAGAGGCGTTATGAGCGACCAGAAGGGCACCACTTAAAAATTGATCGAGGTCCGGCCGAATATCGACAAACGGCGGTGCGTCGGCCACGTCTGCATCATGAATCCCGGTAATTTTGATCGCTTGAGGATCGATCGGCCGCCCCGGATTGACCAACCTTTCAAATTCCGCCACGCGCTGACCGTTTTCAAAGCGAATCGCCCCGATTTCGATGACGCGGTGACCCAGACCGGGATGCAGACCGGTTGTTTCCGTATCGAGGACCACAACCGGAATGGTGTGCAGCGGCCGTTCTGCAAAATCAAACATCAAACGGGCTCCATTTTTGGGGCGTCATTTCCATGGGTTTATTTTAGCCGGAAAACAAAAAACAACATGGTCAATTAAGCCGACAAATAATCGTTTGCCAATCTGATCAAATTGTGCCATAACAAGCGTTATGAGTGGTGATGTAGAAGTCCGGTTTGGAATGGCCAAGGTCAAAAAATACGCCGTGAGTCTAAGCGGCGATACATTTGAGATGGTAGAACGGCCGCATGGCGGTTTATCATTTGTTTTGGTTGATGGGCAGCGCAGCGGCAAATCAGCCAAATCCGTTTCCAATTTGGTAAGCCGCAAGGCGATTCAGCTGTTGGGAGAAGGGGTTCGAGATGGCGCGGCCGCCCGAGCCGCCCACGATTATCTTTTTACCTACCGTGGAGGGAAAGTCAGCGCCACCCTCAATATTGTGTCTGTGGATACGGAGTCCAAAACCTTTGTAATTTCGCGCAACAATGAAGCGCCGGTTGTTGTGTTTACCGCTGAAAAAGGGTTGTTTTTGCTTGACACTCCGGCCAAGCAGCTGGGTACCAGCCGCCGAGCCAAGCCGGATATCACAGAGCTGCCCATTAGCGCCGGCACGGTCATCGTGACGTTCACCGATGGTTTGCGCCATGCAGGGACGCTCACCGGCAAAGAGGCCTACCCTTATTTGGAGACGATCAAACAACTTATTGAGCAGGAGGAAAAAGACCCGCAGCGGATTGCTGATGAACTGGTTCAGGGGGCGATTGAACAGGACGGTGGCCGGCCGCGCGACGATATAAGCGTTTTTGTCATTGTGACGGTGGCTCCCGCAAACACCAACAGCATCCGCCGGATGGGTGGTGCCATGCCGCTATGAACGCGCCAAAAATCGCCGTTGTTGGTCCTTGCACCTCTGGGAAAAGCACGCTGCGAGAAGCTTTAAGAGCGGCCGGGTACACGCGCGTGGCCAATCCGGCCCAGGAACATTCGTATGTGCCGGACATGTGGCAAAAAATTACCCGGCCGGATATTTTGATTTTTTTAGATGTGGATTATGCGGCAACGGTGGCTCGCCGGCCGGGAACCGCTTACGGTGAGGAGCGGGTCATCGAACAAAAAAAGCGGCTGGCGCACGCCCGTGAGCACGCCGATTTCTATGTTGATACCACCTCAATGACTACAGACGATGTGGCGGCGGCCGTTCTGTCGTTTTTACGTGCCTTAATAGGAGAATAGGTTCTCGGAACCCCCTGCGATTTCAACGTGCCGGGTGCATGGCCATCAAAAAGACCCAAGCTGCCTGATCTGATAATTCCCTAGTTCGCGCCCAGAAAACGCCTCAAGAAACCGGTGGTTCCCAATTTGCGCCGAATCGCCCGCTCCATATTTTCCGCTTCTTCCCCAAAACCAAACTCAAGTGCGCGATCGTTGCTGTGCTTACAGCTTTCGAGATCTTCTTTGGCCCAGTAAATGACGCTGAGTTTGTGCCACAGCCGGCCGGATTCCCGACTGAAATGGAGCGATTGCTTATATCGTTTTAGCGCCTCATCCAAATTGTCGTTTTCAAAATAGGCGTCACCGATGCGCTCGTAAAGCCCTACTTTTTTGGGGACGTTATCGGCATATTTTCCGGCCGCCTCATACCAATCTTCCATGCGCTGCAGATCCCCAACCGCGTGCCAATACATCGCTTCAGTCATGAGAATATGATAGTAGTAAGGAGATTGGCTGAGTAAATAATCTAAAATCAGGCGGGCGTTTTCGAGCTGACCGCTGTGTAAATAAACTCGTCCTTCGATAAAATTTACGTCGGGTAAATCCGCTTCATCCGCCTGCGCTTTTTCAAGCCAGGCCATGGCGGTATCAAGTCCATTCTGGCTATAGGTCCCATCTTTCTCACGCGAGGCGGCAACCAGCATATAGGCCACGCCGGCCAGACGGTATGGTCGGGAATCACCAGCTCGAATCCGCTTGAGGGCTTGATCGAACACCTTCACGTCTCCCCTGAATTCATTGATGATGTCCAGAGCCATCTCATACGTTTGAATGCCAAGCGGCGTTCGCTGCGGATGACCATCCCAGGACATTTTTTCTAGCCCTGCTGCCATGCGACGTACTAATTCTTCTCCCATCCGAGCCTCCAGATCTCCTATAATTGCTGTCGTTAAGGTAGCATAAATTTGATCAGATGAAAACCTTGTTTTGCCTTAATTCATAATACAAAGTTTACCGAATTTGATTTACAGATTGCCTTAAGTTGCCTACCCGTGAAGCTGGCGCGTTACGGCTTCCGCTTCCTGGCGGGCGTCGGCCGCTTCGTTCGGTCTTTTCAGAGCGAGGAGAGCATCCGCATAATGATTTAACACATCGCCCAGTTCGGCCAAATCGTTTCGTTTTCGAAATGTTTCCATCGCTTGAGTAAAAAGATCAATAGCGTCCGCCGGCCGACCGGTCAAATTATAAATACGGCCGAGGCCAAAATGGGCGGCCGCCATCCCCCTTGTGCTGCCGTTAATATGGGCCCATTTTAACGCTTCGTGAAAGGTTGCTTCCGCTTCCTGAAGGCGATTCGCCTGCAGGTAAATGTTGGCCAACTGCCACTGGGCGGTGGCATAAGCCCCCCAATCTTCGATCTCTCGACGCCCCTGCAAAACTTCCTGGTATAAATCGATCGCTTCGCCGTATTTCTCCTGTCGGGCCAGCAGGAGCGAGAGGACCGCTTGGGATGACAGCAGACCCCGTCGGTCGTTGAGCGCCTTCTGAATCTCTTGGCAGCGGCGCAGAACCTCCTCCGCCTCAGTCAGCCGATTCATTTTCCCCAAGAAATAAGCGAGCCAAACCATCGAGATCGTTTGTGGTCCGTGAGACCCAGGTTTGTCTAACAGCCGAATTGATTCTTTGATAATGTCACACGCCTCTTCCTGATCCATTCGAAAACGATACTTGGCGATTTCCCGGTGCAGGATGCCTCGCTCAACCCGCGTTTTGTCGGCCTCTAAACCCGAAAGGATGGCGGCCGCTTCCGCCCGGCCGGCATCAGCTCGTTCCTGCTGCCCCATCGTCGTATCGAGCACCGTGCGCCAAATCAGCAGGTAGGCTCGCACCAGACGGGCCGCCTCTTCCGGCTGATCGGTCAACTCTTCCGTAATTTCTATGGCAATCGCGTGACCACGATGATAGTAGGCCATCCACTGATAGAACTGGAACATGGCATAAATCGTGGGGTGAATAAATTCGGGTCGTTTATTTTGCGCTGACCAGCGCCAAAATTGCTCGACATTGTCAATTTCCAGGGCGATTTCCTGCCGATAACCCTGATTATCGATGTCAAAAAAGTTGTCGATGTTGTCTAAGCCCAGCCAGCCGCTAAAAAAATCGGCATGGGCCAGGTGAAGCGTTTCAATTTCGGCCGCATAGCCCTGCAGCTTCTCCTGGGCAAACTCAAAAATTAAGGGGTGAAAGGTGTAGCGGCCGGTAGAGGAGACGCGCAAAAGCGAGCGATGAACCAGGTGGGTTAAATCGGCGAGCGATGCCTGACAAACAACCTCGGCCGCTGTGGCGCTAAAGCCGTTGCGAAAAACGGCACAGCGCACAAAAATGAGCTGCAGGTGACTGTTCAAGAGCTGCCAGGAGTAACTGAGCACCCCATGCAGCGTGCGATGACGGACCGGCATATCGCGGGCGGTTGTTTCCAGCTGGTGAAGTCGGTTTCCCGGCGTCAGGGCGTCGGCAATGATTTTAGTTGACCCTAGATCGAGCAGGCTGGCGGCTAATTCGATGCCCAGCGGCATGCCGTCAACCGCTTCACAAATCGAGACAACCTCAAGCGCGTTGTCATCCGTCAGAACAAATCGGCCTCCTCGCCGCTCGGCCCGTTCGACAAAAAGCTGCACGGCCGTATTGTCTGAAATTTCCGACAGCAATGGTGCCGGTGTCTTGTGCTGAGGCAGCGGTAAGCCATGCACCTGGTAAACATATTCCGCCTGCAGATCTAGCCGCTGGCGGGAGGTAATCATGATCGTTAAATGGGGCACCTGACGCAGCAGCTCAAACACAATCATAAAGCCTGACTCGATAACGTGTTCCATATTGTCTAAAATGAGAAGCAGCGATTGATCGTTCTTCTCATTGAGAAAATCGATCAGCTGAGTTACCAGATCACCCAAACCGCGAAAGCGAAAGCCGAGCGCAGAGGCAACGGCGATGGACAGGCGGTCTCGGCCCATCGGCGTATCTTTGGGAGTGATCGGCAAATCTGCCAGCGACACAAACCAAACCCCACCGGGGAACTCTGGCAGCAGCGCGTGAGCCGTTTGTAGGGCCAGCCGGGTTTTGCCAATGCCGCCTTCCCCTACGAGCGTTAGCAGTGGGTATTCGCGTTTTGTCAAAATTCCCTTTAGGAGGTTAATTTCTCGCAATCTGCCGACAAAGGGGGTCATGGTGCGCGGCAGATTGTGCGGTGTTTTTCGCTGCGGCTCAAATTTGACCGGCGCTGAACTTTTTTCCAGCAGCTGCTCATACAGCTGAGCTGTATTTTGGCTTGGCTCCACGCCGATTTCCGCGCTGAGGGTGGCTGAAAGCTGCTCAAATTGATGGCGCACCAGGTCTCGTTTTCCTTGCGCCGCATAAAGTCGCATGAGCTGTTGATGCGCCCGCTCGTGCCAGGGCAGCAGCGTGATCTGCTGCCGGGCATACTGTTCGGCCTTGGCCCAATTCTCGCGGAGCAAGTAAAAATCGATTAATTCATCGATCAGGCTCATGAGCTGCTGATGGTACCGTTCGCTTTGAAGGAGACGCCATTCGTTAAATTCCTGACCGCCGGTGACGGTAAGTCCGGCTAGAAATTCACCCTGGTATAAATCGGCCACGGCGGCCATTTGTCTAAACCGCTCTGCGGCCGTTTGGGAGGGGTCTCGCAGGCCGCCGACTACCCGATCAAAAAAAATCGCGTCGACGTCGTGCGCACGCGGATCAAACTGAAATTGGACAATATGGCGATCAACCAGGAGGAACGGCTGGGCATTTTTCTCTTCTAAAACCGGCTCCAGGGCCTGCCTGAGACGCAGCAAAGCCATGCGCAAGCTCTGCCGGGCCCGCGCTCGATCAGAATCACCCCACAGCAGGGCTGCCAGATGATCGCGACGATGGGCCCGGCTGTGTTCAACCGCTAAATAGGCGAGCAAGGCCCGAATTTTATCCGTTCGAAATGTTAATGGTGTTCCTTGGGAGTTGCGAGCTTGAAAGGTACCAAAAAGAGTTAACTTCAAGATTGTCATAATTTGGTGACGTTCTGGTGACGTTTCACCTTTACGATAGAAAAGGATTAAGGTAAGGTCAAGGTTTCAACAGGCTTCACTTGCAGCCAACATCAAGATTGAAGCCTGTTGAACACCGATTTCTTACCAAAATCAAAATTTCTACTTTTCGACCTCAATTCGAAAGCATAAGGGATCATTGCCAGGATGGATCATCAACCTTCATTTTATCACGCTTATCTGCTGCGACTATCACGAGTTGGTCAAGAACAAACCTTTTGCTGTGCGCTGTATCACTCGGATACAGGGCAAAAAACCACCTTCAAAGATTTAGATGAGCTTTACGATTTTTTGAAGCAGCGTGAGGCTGAGAAAGTAAATCTTTCTCAACCTTTTATCGATGGATAGGGTAATTTTTGCAGGGAGCTGAGGTTACGCAACCCTCAGAGGTGGCATACACAACGTGAACCGATTTTACCAACACCTAATTTGAGCTTAACCACATCCTCCGCCACTTGGGCCACGCTTGATTTCCAACTCGACCTTTGGGGTGAAAACAATATCAAACCGAGCAGGATCAGGCTGCGAGAACTCATACCGCGAGCCCAATGCGGCCGAAAAATTGTAGGCAAGCTGATCGGTTCCAGAGATAGATTTAAATTGTGTCTCTTTGAATGTTTCATCCGCAAACGTATCGATCCAGTTATTCACCCCCCCTTCGAGCAAATAAGATGTGGGTACGCTTTCAGCCCGCAATATTTTCCACGCTTCTGTGGCCAATGTTTCGTCATTGCTCATCACCACATAAACCGTATTGGCCGGTTCCTCAAGCAGGGCGGGAATCATATCGCTCAATTTTTCCAGCGTCGGAATGTGTTGGGCTTCCAGAATGTGAAAAAGGTTGTAGTCAGCTTCGCTTCGAATGTCGAGCATAATCACATTGAGAGAAGGGTCACGCGAAATAGCGAGCAGTTCAGCCGGATGAATTTGCACTTCACGATTTTGCAATCGCGACGCTTCAACATTTTCGATCATCTCCCAGCGATCGGCCGTTGATGGTTGACCGATAACGATCACAGCAACAGCCGCCAGGACCAGGACGCCGGCCGCGCCATATCGCCACCGGGGTTCATTTGCCAAATTGCGGCCGCCAAAAATCGCTTCCAATTTCTCCCCACCCCAAAACATAAATAAGGCCATCAAAACAATCAGCAGCACAATGACACCGGTGGGCAAATTTAACCACTCCATCAGGGTGAAGCGCCCCATGTAGGATGAATGCCAAAAACCCTCAAAGAAGCCCACACTTTCGCCAAAGAGAAACACGCCAAAAAAGACGCCAAGGGCGAAGAAGATCCCATCAATTTTAAAAACAGCCGCAGATACAAGAGAGGTTCCCGGGCAAAAACCGCCGACAATGAACCCCACACCCATCAACAAACCACCGACTATGCCGGGCCACAGATAGGTAGGATTGACCCACACTAAATTGTAGTCGAGCAATCCCAGACCGGATGACAGAAACAGAAGCACCATGGCGGTGATAATGGCGCCAAACATCACTTTAAGAACGGTTAAATCTTTAAAATAAAATTGGGCAGCTAAAACGCGTGAGTCGGCAAACCCGGAGATTTCTAACACATAACCGAAGGCAAATCCGATCAACAAATAAACGATGTAAGCGTTCCAATGGCCGAGTAAATCCTGAAGAGCGAGTGGAAAAGGTGTCATGATGACCTCTCAAAAAGATCAAAGTGTAAAAGCGGCACTCAACCGCCTTAATTCCAAAATTTTCGAACAAAGTAGGCGAGCGCATACGCGCCACCAAAGACGGCAAACATAAATGCCCAACTGCCTACCGACAGAACGGCACCGCCGGATAAAGCCTGGCCGGAGGTGCAGCCGCGGGCCAGGCGGGCGCCATACCCCATCGCGGCGCCACCGATAAACGCATACACCCAGCGCAGCTTTTTCGGCATTTGGGGACCGCGATTGGTGGTGACGTTCAGCCGGCCGTTTAACAAACCGGATGTAAATCCACCGATCATTAACCCCACGGTGACAAATACCACCCAGCTGTCGAGAGGATTTCTATCCCCACCGGCCATGGTAGCCAGGTAGGCGGTGCGATCGATGTGAGCTGGATAAACCGCATCTTCAATCAAAACAATGAGGCGGTTGATCCCCCCTGATGCCCCCAAACCGTTGCCGGTGAAGAAGAAGGCACTGAATAGAACGATTCCCAGCAAGATCCCACCCAAATATGGATGAACATAGGGTTTTGCCTGCCGTTTGATCAAACTTTGCAGACGCTTATAAAACCCATTTGATTTGGTTGATTTTGATGTCGTCAGTGTTGTCATGGTGGTGTTCTCCTAACTCGAAGCGGTTAATCTCCGACTGGTGAGGTGGCATCAGCTTCTGGTTCGAGATGACGGACTTCAACCTGATCCCACCCGATCATCATGGCTCTCATGGCGGCCGTTGGGGTGTGACCGGTTGTGGTTAAATAAACGTGCAGCACCGTAAATGAGGCGAACAGCCAGGCGATAAGCGTGTGGAACGGGGCCAAAAACGGCAGCCCGCCAAAGCGAATCGCCAGGTCAGACCACTGCTGGACCCCCCACATCAACGCCCCGGTGATAATTTGCAGCGGCAGCAGCACATTTAAAATAGCCAGATAAGTAATCTGCTGCAGCGGATTTAACTTGCGTGCGCGGGTTTTTTCTACCGGATGGGGGTCACCGCGGAAAATGCCGCGCAGATAATAGATCGCTTGCTCGGCCGCCTGATTAAAGAAACCGCGCGGCTGGGGCAAATATTGCTGGATCTCACCGCTGGCCAGATGATAGAAAAACGCCATGGCCGCATTAATGACCAGAATCGCGGCCAATACGTTGTGAACCTGCACGACCAGCGGGAAGCTAAAGGCGGCAAATAACGTCGGCCGGTGAATGATCAAACCGGTGAGCAGCAGCAGCAGGATGGCCGTGGATTGCAGCCAGTGCCACAGGCGGGCATACACGTCATACATATAAACGTGCCGCACCGTTCCCCTTTGTTTCTTGACTTGCTGGCGGGACGACAGGACCCGCAGCCCCCCGTGGACAAAGATGCCGGCGATCACGCCGAGGAAGGCAAATGCTCCCAGCGAATCGATGAACCCAACCGCATCATGGCCGATGATATAAAATCCGGCCGCGGCCGTGGGCGGAGACCAGAACAAAGAGCCGTCATCTGTCGTCATCAGACCATCCCCCCAAATCAAGCCGTCAACCGGCCGGGGAACGGGAAGTACGCCACCAGGAGTGTAGCCGGCTACCGGGAACGGTTGGGTTAATCTGGATTCATCGGCGTGACAGGTTTGGCAATCCCGAGTGGCCCATTCCCCGCTGGTGACGTTGTGGCTAACCGAGAACGGCTGAATATCTCCGGTAATGCGTGGGTTTTCTAACCCTTGCGCGGCCAATCGCCGGGTCAGCAAATCGACTTTGTTATCGCTGTCGAGAATGAGCTCGGCCGAACTCAGCCGGCCGTTTTGATCGGTATCAAAAGCGGTCAAAATCTCGGCGGGATACGTGGACCCATCCAGCCAGGCCGCTTCGAGATAGCGGAGGGGTACCGGTCGGGCCGGATCGCCATAAACCCAGTACCAGGCGGTTAACAGGTTAAACGGAGCGAGTTCAGTATGGCCATCGGCCGCTTCACGCGGCAGCAAAATCGGCTCATAACCGTTGAGCAGGGCAGCCGCTGAAAATTGCGTGGCGCCGTCCTCAGCCAGACCGCGATAAGAGATTAGCGGTTCGCCGTTGGTTTGCAGAACGGTCCAGTCAACCGTTTCAACCGCCGGAGCAAACAGCTCCGGCACATGGCATGATTCACAGCTAAGTGATGTGGTGTGCTGATCTTTGAACGGCAGCCATTCGTGCGTGTTTTTGGTCGTGTGGCAAGACTCACACTGGCGTTGGGTATTGTTGAGCCCGCTGGCTAATATACTCTGAGCGCTGCTTCCCTTGGCAAATTGGTGGAGCGGCCGGTAAAGGTACTCTCCCAAATCGATCCGCCGGGGGTCAAAAATCAGGTGGTCCGGCCGCTGCTGATCCGCTTCCTGGAAGTAAACCGGGTTATTAAGCGAGTAGTGGCAGTCGGTGCAGGAAAGCACGCGCTCGGCGTGGACGTCAAACGAACGGGCCAGATCACCCTTGCCGGATAAATTTAAGCCGCTTTCCGAGATGCGCTGCGGAGAAACGAGCTGTCCGGTTGTCTGGGTGCTGTAATCAGCGGCCGTATAGGAGTTTAACGTCAGCGGGGTTGCCAAATCGGCGTGCACCGTGCCGTGACAATGACCGCAGCTGGCTGATGTTGGATCCTGTAAGGTGACGAATTCCTGCAGGAGATGACCATTGTCATCAAATGCCTCCTGATTCCAAACCCAGCCGCTCTCACTGTTTGATAACAGGGCGGTATCCAGCAAGGTGGCCGTTGTGGCGCCGTCAAAATCCCCGCTTGCGAGGGCCGTGACTCGCGCCTCATTGTTTGCGTCTGGAACATGGCAAAGAAAACAGTTCATTTCCACGGTACCGGAGGCATTCCAATCCCAAAGCTCAAGCTGCCCGGTATCTGGATTGACGATGCTGTTTTCAACGTTTGTCTGGTTTGGCTGCCCGCTGGAATTGAGACCTAACAATTGTGCTTCGCGGTTGAACTCGGCCGGTCCTCCCCCCGGATGACGAGCAAAGGTTTGGATCCACTCGGCCGTTGTCAAATCAATAATCGGGTCGCTGTTGGGAGATAAATAACGATACTCAAGCGGATTCCAGCGGCCGAAAGACCCAGGGGATGTATCCCAATCTCGGCCGTTGGCAACGCTTCCGGGTGCGCCCATTTGAGACAAACCGGCATCTGCGTGAAAGCTGTGGGTCGAGATAAATTCGCTATCGTGGCAGCTGCCGCACGTTTTTGTTGCCGAAACATTTTGACCGCTTGACAGCACATTTTCACCATTTTCATCCAGAAGTGGAAATGTTGGGTGAATAGGTGAACCGGAAACGGGTGGTGGCGGGTTATCCTCTTTTGCGGCCAGGATTTGCCATCCTCCAAAGAAGATAGCCAGACCGGCCACCCACCTGATCCAGCGCGGGTTAAAACGCTTCATTTTACTCTTCCCCTCCCTCCGTCTGGTTCGCGGCGGATAGGCCAAACTGCTGAACGCGGCCGCCCCAGGTTAACGGATCACCATAGTAACCCAGCGCTTCCCAATCCATCCGGCCGGTTTCCCCGTGGCAGTCGTTACACTGGAGGGCCATCTCTTTTGGCCGCACCATGTGGGTCAGGGTCCAATACATTTCCGTTGGGGCAAAATCGTGTGAACCGCTGTAGGCAAGCCCGGTGTCGTTCTGGTTGAGCAAAAACGCCTGTTCCCAATCAAACTCCTCCCAAAATCCCCCATCCCCGGCCGTGCGGGGAATCAGAAGATAGTTGTAAACGGTGTCATACGGTTGCAGCGCCGAGTGAACCTTGAACGGCCAAATTTGGGCATTTTGATCGGTGATTGAGCCTAATGGCTCGGTTAGATTCGTGGGTTGCTCCGGATTAATTTCATCACCCACAATATAGCGATCCGCATTGCCGTTGAACCAGGCGTATGTGGGCACCAGGTTGTGTTCATAGACAAAGTTCCCCTTGATTTTGAGATAGACGTGGGGATCTTCCGGCAAATCTTGCCCGGCCGTCGACCAGTCCCACTCAACTTTGGTGGCATCTCGGGCGGCACCTTCGGGAATATGGCATGTCTGGCAGGCCACCGTGGCTACATGTGAGGTGATACGCTCATCCTCGTGTAGATCAGATTCGTGACAATTTTGGCAGGACAGCGTGTCATTGGCCAGCGGACTGACTGAAATCATATGGCCGGATATTTGATGGTCTTGAGTGGTGTGGCAATCAACACATTGAAAATCGTGGCGACCCATATGAACATCAACCGTTTCATCCGGGAAGTACAGGCTTTCATCGAGATCACCGTGTTTGACCGCATTGCCGCCACCGCCATTAAAATGACAGCTGCCGCAATTTTGTCGATCCGGCCGGCCGACCGATTGAGCCACGGCCACCAAATCCACCTCTTCAACCGGCTCGCCGGCCGTTCCTTTGGCATAAAGATTGGCATCGGCATGACAGGCCAGGCAGTCGATGTGGGTTTCATCGCTAAAATCAAAGGAGGCATCTTCCCAGCCGTAACCGGCATGACAGCGGGTGCAGCTCGCCCAATTTCCCTGAATGCCGATGCAGAAGTTGTTGATTTGATTTTTTTTGCCCACCGTTACCGTTTCCTCACGGCCCGGTAGAAGCAGGGGCTCACTTTCCCAGGTCCAGTGGACGTTGTGCTTCATTTGTTCCCCGGCATCGGTGTGGCATTCGAGACACGCTTCGGTTACCGCGGGTCCGTCTGCAAAGGGGCCGGTTAGCAGGGCAGAGTGATCCGTTGGGGCCACTGTAGGAACGACATTGTCCCACGGATCTGCGGCCGCTGTGGAATCGAGCCGCACAAACAGGAGGATGGGTAAAAAAATGATAGCGATCGTGACGCTTGCTCCCAAGAGCCAGGTAGAACGAAATTCCGTCATGGCACCCCTCACATGTCAGCTGCAAAGTCGCTCTGCAGCAGGTCGCTTTGTTTCGCCAAATGATCGTGTAGTATGCTGCGCATCATTTCTAACACCGCGATCACGCGCTCATCGCCCACGCTGTAAATGACGGCCGGGCCATCTCGTCTTGTGGTGACGAGAGATCGCTGGCGCAAAACGCGCAGGTGCCGCGAGACGGTCGGTTGCGGAAACCCCAGTGTCTTGGCCAGAGCGGTCACATGCTGGGGTTGATCATACAGCGCATAGAGAATTTGGATTCGTTTGGTTTCGCTAAGGGCTTGACATAGGTAATTGTGCAGCAGCGAGAGTTCTTTGGCAGTGGGTTTGATGATCGCATCGCTCATAAGCTTGGCCTCCATGTATTCGGATAAGCGAATATATCCTAAGTGTAGGTGTCTCTTAAGCGAGCGAATATTGACAAATGTCATCGTCTACCAGTGACAAAGGGATGAATTTACTTTGACCTAATCTGA
>JAAUYD010098283.1_pt1 | contig 15083 bp, 7 predicted proteins | sample 7278101 | NCBI WGS metagenome assembly JAAUYD01 (sample SAMN14350128, study PRJNA611818) | marine sediment metagenome | isolation source: surface marine sediment (0.6m) | place: French Polynesia: Moorea | collected 2018-08
CCCGCAATTCGAGTGCGATCCGACCTGGAGCGCAAGCGCATGCACGGGCTGCGGGAGACGGAAAGGAGCGGGGCCGCACCGGGGCAGGGTTTGTACGGGCCGGACGTAAGCGCCGGCGTCTATGAGCGGCTGGCCGACATCGCTGGATCCATTCTCACGGCCAGACACAACGTCATTGTCGATGCTGCGTTCCTCAACCGCGCGGAAAGGGATCGTTTTCGCGACCTGGCCGGTCGAGCCGGCAGCGCATTCGCGATCGTCAGTGCCAGGGCGGCGCAGGACGAACTGCATCGACGTGTAGAAGACAGACTTCGCAACGGGCGTGACCCATCTGACGCTGATGTGGCGGTGCTGCGTTACGAATTCGATCATGCAGATGGGCTCGGTGCCGATGAGCGTGATCGCGTCATCGAGGTCGCGACCGACAGGCCCGTCGACATCGACCGCGTCTGCGAATCGTTGCACTGACCGCGCTGCCAGGTGCGTCGCGCTGCCCGATTTGGGTATACAATCTGTAACGCCATGACTGATACAGCTTTACGCCTGGCTGTCATCTTTGTGCTCCTGTTGGCGTTGCCGGCGCTTGCCCAGGACTTCGCAACGCGCCGCGCCGACCTGGTCGACGAAGTCCGCCGCTATGCGGATACTTCCGGGGACGAGCCCTTCGGCGATGACGTACTCCGCTCTCTGGGTACGGTCGAACGCCACAAATTCGTGCCGCCCGATCAAGCCCCCTACGCGTACGAGAATCGCCCGTTGCGGATTGGCTACGGGCAGACGATATCGCAACCCTACATCGTCGTGCTCATGACCGATCTGCTGGGCCCGAAGCCAGATGACGTGGTGCTCGAAGTCGGAACCGGCTCTGGCTACCAGGCAGCAATACTGTCCCCTCTTGTCGACCATGTGTATTCAATCGAGATCATCGAGGCACTGGCAGGTCAGGCCGGCGAGCGGCTGCAACGCCTGGGCTTCGAGAACGTCACGACCAGGCTCGGCGACGGTTATTTCGGCTGGGAAGAGCATGCGCCATTCGACTCAATCATCGTGACTGCGGCTGCCTCGCATGTACCGCCACCGCTGATTGAGCAGCTCAAGCCGGGCGGCCGCATGGTGATCCCCGTCGGCGGTCGCTTCACCACGCAATGGTTGCTACTTATCGAGAAGAACGATGAAGGCGGCATCGTGACACGTCAGATTGCGCCGGTGATTTTCGTGCCGTTAACGGGCAGTCGCTAGGGCAGGGTCACTACGCCGTGAGGCGCCTCTTCACCGCAACGTTTCTCGTTTCTGCCGCAGCCATCGGTTACGAGATCCTGTTGATGCGCGTGCTATCGATCGTGCAATGGCATCACTTCGCGTACATGATTATCAGCCTGGCACTGCTCGGGTACGGTGCCAGCGGTACGTTCATCGCATTGTTCAGGAAGACGCTCGAGCCTCGATTCGAATCAGCGTTCGCGCTCTGCGCACTTCTCTTCAGCGTTGCGATGGTCGCCTGTTTCGTCCTCGGGCAACAGGTACCGTTCAACGCACTCGAAATCATCTGGGACAGAACGCAGTTTGCGGCGTTGAGCCTGCTGTACTTTGTCTTCTTCGTGCCGTTCTTCTTCGCTGCGTGTTGCATCGGGCTTGCCTTGACGTGTCGAAGCCGGGAGATCGGCCGGCTATATTTCTTCGATCTCGCGGGCGCCGGGGCCGGTGCCATTGCGGTAATCGGCTTGCTCTTCGTCGTCTATCCGCAATCCGCGCTGCTTGTCCTTGTCACCATGACACTCATCGCGTCACGCCTGGTAGCGGCGGGCGATGCCACGGGAGTGCCGCTAAGGCTTGGCCAATTCGCCTGGCTTCTGGTCGTCGCAGCAATTGCCGTCAGCGGCGGATTGTCTCTGAAACCCTCCGAGTACAAGGGACTCAGCCAGGCCATGCAGATTGTGGATACCCGGGTGCTTGCCCAGTCATCCAGCCCACTCGGGTTGCTAACGGTCGTCGCTAGTCCGACGGTTCCGATTCGGCACGCGCCCGGCCTCAGCTTCAGCGCGCGCCACATCCCGCCGGAGCAACTCGCCGTGTTCACGGATGCCGATGGACTGAGCGCGATTACGCGATTCGATGGCGACCCGGAATCGATCGCGTACCTGGCGGACATAACAGCGGCACTACCCTACAAGTTGCTCAACGAACCGGACGTCTTGCTGCTAGGGGCCGGCGGCGGCGACGGTATCTTGCTGGCCCTCTACCACGACGCCGAACGTGTCGATGCCGTCGAACTGAATCCCCAAATGTCGGCGCTCGTGGCGCGAGCTTACAGGGAATTCGCAGGACACATTTACGACGATCCCCGCGTCGTTGCGCATACGGCCGAGGCTCGTGGTTTTGTTGCGCAAAACGATCGGCAATACGATCTCATCCAGATCGGACTGCTCGACTCGTTCGCGGCCGCCGGTTCCGGCGTACAAGCGCTCAATGAAAGCTATCTCTATACCGTAGAGGCGCTGCGTGAGTATATTGGTGATCTCAAGGACGGCGGCCTCCTTGCGATCACGCGCTGGATCAAGTCACCGCCGCGTGACAATCTGAAACTCGCGGCAACCGCAATCGAGGCACTCGCTCAAACAGGTGTCGATCCGGCCCAACGCCTCGCCGTGATCCGCAGCTGGAATACCGTGACGTTGCTCGTCAGAAACGGCGAGTTCACCAGCAGTGAGATCGATGGCATTCGCGAGTTTGCGGCGTCGCGCTCGTTCGACACGGCGTACTTTCCGGGTATAGACATCTCCGAAACGAACCGATTCAACCTGCTCGACCGGCCCTGGCTATACGACGGCATCCGCGCAATGCTCGGTGGCGATGCCGTCGCCTGGTTTTCGAATTACAAGTACTTTGTAGAACCCGCGACCGACGATCGCCCGTATTTTTCTCATTTCTTTAAATGGCGAACCTTGCCCGAAGTGCTCTCGCTGCGAAGTATCGGCGGCGCCGGGCTGATCGAATGGGCCTATCTCATCGTTGTAGCGACACTCGTGCAGGCGGCTGTGCTCGGGGGGCTGTTGATCCTGTTGCCGCTGTCCGGGGTGGAGCGCGCCTGGTCCGGCGGATGGCGCTACGGTTTCTACTTTCTGCTGCTCGGGCTCGCGTTCCTGTTCGTGGAAATCGCGTTTATTCAGAAGTTCACGCTTTTCCTCGGCCACCCTCTTTACGCCTTCGCGGTCGTGCTCGCGAGCTTCCTTGTGTTCGCAGGCGCAGGCAGCGCCTATTCTGCCCGCGCCGGTTGCCCAGTGAGCATCGCAGTCGCCTGTATTGTCGGCATTGCCGTCATCTATGTTCAGCTACTCCCGCTGATATTCGGCTGGCTCATCGGCACCGCCGACAGTCTGAGAGTCCTGCTGTCGATACTGCTGATAGCGCCACTCGCATTCTTTATGGGCATGCCATTCCCGCTGGGCCTGCGACGCGTCGCGGAAGAGGCGCCTGACTTCGTCCCCTGGGCCTGGGGCATCAACGGATTCGCGTCCGTCATCAGTGCCGTGCTTGCGACGCTGCTTGCGATTCACCTTGGTTTCGCGGTCGTGATCGGGCTCGCATTGTTGCTCTACGCAACTGCCGCATTCCTTCGCGTCGCTTAGTGCAAAACTGACGGGCAGCGCCCAATTTTATCTGACTACCGTTGCCGCGCATTGTTGGGCAGTTGGACTACAAATCCCTGCAAACTTCCCGATGCTACAATGCCGGACCGACTCTGCCAGAATCAGAATAAAAACTGCCGGCCAGGGCTGGCGCCAACGGTCAGGGTTGCAACTTCGAGGGACTGCGGTGGACACAGCACGGTGGAACAGAATCCAGTCCCTGTTCAACAAGGCACTGGAACTGAACGTCGACGAGCGTCAGGCGTTTCTCGACCGCCTGCGCGAGACGAGCCCGAGTGAACACGATGAACTCGCCGCACTTCTGAATGCCGACGATGACCGGGACGGTTTCACTGGCCGACTCGGAGTTGCCGACGTAGCCGCTTCTGTATTTACTCCATACGATGGTGACGCCGTTGGCCCTTTTGTCATCGAAAAAGAAATCGGTCGCGGCGCAATGGGCGTCGTGTACAAAGCGTCTGATTCGCGTCTTGATCGGCACGTCGCGCTCAAGTTTCTGGCCGCATCCCAGGCGTCGGAAGCGGCACGGCAGCGCTTCATTACCGAGGCTCGTGCAGTGTCGAGACTCGATCACCAGAATATTTGTACGATATTCGATATCGGTGAATCCGATGATGGTCGTCTCTACATCGCGATGGCCTACTACGACGGCACAACACTTTACGATCGCCTGGCGTCATCGGAGGTCTCGCTGCGCGATGCTGTTGGCTGGACTCGAGAAATCGCAGAAGCGCTTCGCTACGCGCACGACAAGAGGGTCTACCATCGCGACATCAAGCCGACCAACGTGTTTCTGGCCGAGGATACGCAAGTCAAAATTCTCGACTTCGGCGTTGCCAAGTTGCAGGGTGTCGACCTGACGGATCCAGGGCTACGCATCGGCACGGCCGCCTACATGCCACCCGAACAGGTTCTCGGACGCGAGGTCGACGAGCGAGGTGATATCTGGTCGCTGGGTGTCGTCCTTTACGAAGCGCTGACCGGCGAGCAGCCCTTCACAGGAGCGACGGCTGGTGAAACTGCCGACAATGTACTGCGAGCGGACCTTGTTCCGCCTTCGGTAAAAATCGATTTTCTACCGGCAATAGCCGACCAAATCGTCGAGCGTTGTCTGCAACGGGACCTCAATCGGCGCTACCAGAACGCCGAAGAGCTGCTCGTCGAACTGGCGCATTTCGGCAGCGTGCTCGATTCCGATTCGCGATTGGCGATGAGCGTCGTCGGTCGGATCGGCAACGATACAGTGCAAGTCACCGATGTCACGCATATTCGCGACATCGAGACACGCCAGGTCACTGTGGTTTCCTGCACCCTGCACACTGACGTCGCGCAGCCTACACCCGCCGATCGGGAGCACACCGCGGAACTCGCGATGAAATTGCAGAACCGATGCGAAGCATTTGCTTTGTCGCAGGGCATCTCCTATTTCCACAGTGTCGATTGTCTGGCGACACTGTGTTTCGGCTATCCATATGCCCGTGAGGACAACGCAGAGCGCGCGCTGAGGTCCACCCTCGAGCTGCAGGAAGACCTGAGCTCAATACTCGCATCGGACCCGGCTGCGACCGACACGCAGGCCAGCCTCCGCTTTGGCCTGCATACCGGAGAAGTCATTGTCGAAGTTGGCGGTCACACGAGCAGCGGCCTGATTCAACGCCTGCAGGGAGAGGTTCACGTTGTCGCAAATCGCATTCAGGAAGCTGCCAGCGGTAGCGCGATCGTCATCAGTGCAGCAACGAAACGCATGCTGCGCGACAGACTCGATCTCGACAAGATGGCGGACGTGCAGTTGCCGTCATCGTCCGAGAGCATCGGTGTGTACCGCCTTGAATCACCGCCTGGCGTCAACGCGGTGGATCAGAAGCGCCATTGGGGTGAAGTTCGCTCGATTGTTGGACGCAAATCGGAGCGCGAGATTCTGACCGATTGCTGGCGCGCGGTCGGCGACGGAGACGGGAGAACGATTGCTGTTCGAGGTGAAGCGGGGATCGGCAAATCGCGCCTGATGCAGCTCGCCGCTACCGAACTCGCCGCGGACCAGCGCAGCGGCGTCATCATCCTGCACTGTTCGCCCTATCATCAAAACTCGTTTCTGTATCCGCTGCGCGACTGGCTGTATGCCGAGTTGTTGCAAAGCAATGACGAAACGGCGGCATCGGCGTGGCAAAAGCTGACGGCCCACCTGCAACAGCATGGCCTCGACGATGCCCGGTCCACCTTTCTGCTCGCAAGGCTGCTAAACATCGATAACCAGGATCGTGATATGGACAACGACTTGGCACTGTCGACACCTGAAATGCAACGCGTTCATACACTGCAATCCATTGTGGAACTCATCGGCCGTCGCGCCGCCAACGAGAAGCTGATGCTCATCGCCGAAGATCTGCATTGGGCCGATGCTTCCACGCTCGAGCTTCTGCAATATCTCGTCGATCAGGGTTCGGCGTCAAACATGCTCTTGCTGCTGACATTCCGACCGAAATTTTCCGCGGACTGGCTAAACCGTTCTTCGGTAAGACAATTGACTATCGGCAAATTGAACGGGGACGAGGCCAGGGAGTTGGCTGAAGATCGCTTCGGCACTGAAGACGTGCCACTCAAACTCATCGCCGACATCGCCAGCAAATCCGACGGCGTGCCATTATTCGTCGAGGAATTGTGCTCGATGTTTCGGGGCGGACATACAGTCAGCGACGCCGCGGCAATGGATGTCGAAAGCACGGACCTGAGTATTCCGGAAACGCTCAGGGACTCACTGACTGCTCGGCTGGACAGACGATCGGAGTACAAGCCCATCGCCCAGTTAGCCTCTGTTATCGGGCGGGAATCCGAGTACTCGATGATACGGGCCACCTGGACGGGCGCCCAACAGGATCTTGACGCCGGGCTCGACTACCTCGTTTCGGCCGAAGTGTTGTACCGGACCGGTGCGACACCGAACGCGCGATTCGTTTTCAAGCACGCGTTGATACAGGATGCCGCCTACCACTCGCTGGTTGGCACGACCCGCGAGACTTTTCACCGACTCGTCGCGGACGCGATCGAACGCGGTTTTCCCGACGTCGTGCTCAATCAACCCGAAGTGCTTGCCAACCACTATTCGAACGCGCTGCTGCCAGACCGCGCCGTACCGTATTGGCAGGCTGCGGCAACCAGCGCATTACAGCGGTCGGCATTGCCCGATGCTATCGCCCACGCAAGGTCCGGGCTTAAGGACGCCGAGGCGCTACCTGACGGTGTCGAGAAACTGCAGGTTGAACTGCAGCTGCTCATGACGCTCGGTCCGGCATTGATGGCGCACCTGAGCTGGTCGAACGAGGACGTGCAGCGAAGTTACGAACGAGCGCGGGAAATCTGCGCGACGTTGGGCAATCCGCCTGAACTGTTTCCAGTCTTGTATGGCTTGTATACCTATCACTGTGTTGCCGCGAATCACAACGAAGGTGAAACACTGAACGGCTTGTGCCTCGATATCGCCATCGGGACCGACGATGATGGCCTACGTCTTGAGGCGGAAATGCTAAAAGGCATGACGCACTTTTTCTACGGGGAGTTTGCCCCCGCCAAGACGTTACTGGAAGAAAGCGTTAATCGCTACGACATCGAACGGTTCGGCAATCATTGCTATTTGTACGGCCAGGATCCCGGGATGGTTGCGAGCAGTTATCTGGCGCTGACGTCGGCGATTCAAGGTGATACCGAAAAGGCGATCGAGCTCAGCGACCGTTGCGTGGACCAAACGCGCGCCCTGAAGCACCCCTTTTCGCTGGCTTACGGCCTGACGTTTGCTGCCTGGCTGAAGGTGTTGCTCGACAGGACGGATGACGGAGCCGAACTGGTCGAAGAGGCACTCGCGCTTTGCGAGCGACAACATATCGGTATTTTTCTCGGCATGGCTCGTGTCGTCGCGGGGTGGGTCCGGTATCAGCAACGACGTTTCGACGAGGCGGTGCGCGATATCCGCGGCGGCATCGAGGAATTTGATGCCCTCGGCGCCGGCGTCCTGATGCCGTTTTGGCATGGCCTGTTGAGCCTGGCCGAACTCGAGATGGGTGACCATGAACGGGCGCTCGCGGCGGCAAATCGGGCCCTCTCGCTGGCAGCCCGCAGCGGCGAGCATTGGTCTAGCGCCGAACTCTATCGCTTCAGGGCTCGCGTGCTGCTGCGGGCAAACCCGGGCAGCCTCGACGCCGATCGCATGCTGCGCGATGCCATCGATTTGGCCCATCGGCAGGGTGCCGTATTGTTCGAGCAGCGTGCCAGCGCCGAGCTCACGGGGATGGGCTAAATCGCGACCGAATCCCGCTTCATGATTTAGCGGGTCTGAATATGGGCGCGTCCGAAGGAGTACGAGGTGAAACAACGAACGGCAATACATATTGGGGCGACGTACAAGCACGTCGCATATTCCAAATTCGATTTTCGGTATGAACGCAACGGGCCATGGCCGCAGCTGATGCCCGATCGCCCATTGGGTGACCTGCCCGAAGTCGTGAAGATTCCGAAATTCGAGCAGAAGCAGTACAAGAAGGATGTGACCCGTGTCTATCATTGGCGCCTGTTTAAATCTGCGATCCAGGGTTTCTTCTATGCGCTGACACACGACCGCTATCAGAAGATCAGCGACACCAAGTTCGTTCGGCAACTAACCGAGGGGGTGTACAGCAAGTTTCTCGCGCCGTGGCCGGACGACCCAGCCGGCGACAAGGGGATCGGCAAGGAACTGGCCGCGACCGTGTCGACCAACATGGACAAAAAGGACCTGTTCTTCTGCGATTTCAGCATGATCGATGCCATTGCAGACGATTGTCTACCCGGCAACTACGTCGCACCCAATACCGTCGTTTTCCATCGCCACGGCAAATACGAATTCGACGTCGTCGCTATGCGCATCAATGCGCTGGTGTTGACGCCCGAAGACGGTAATGCATGGGAGCTGGCAAAGTACTTCTCGCTGCAGGCAGCCGAATACAGCATCAAATTCATCTATCACGTCTCGCTGCACTTTCCGTTCGATACTGTGAATGCGTTGGCGAAGTCTACATTGCCGACGGAACACGTGATCTACAAGTTGCTTGAGCCACACTTGTTGTTGTCGTTGCCGGTGAACAACGCGGTCCTGGAGTCACCGAACTCCGTGGTGCAGGACAACCCGAAGAAGAACCCGTTTTATGCACCATTCGCGACAAAAAGCGCCTACGTTCGCAAAATGCTGCATTTGGCGACTGACGGCATCGAAGATCACTCAGCATATCCGCAATACAATTTCTTCAAAGTCCGGCCCCTGAATGCACGCACGGACCCGAAATGGCGTGACACGAAATGGGGTGATTGGCAGACGCGCGAGGTGCCAAGCCGCTTTGGTGACGTGATGACCCGTTACTGGAAGCCGTACTACGATTTTGTCAGCGGAGTCGTTGCCTACTATCACGAACAGATCAAAAAGCTGAACGTCGCATACAATGACCCCAGTATCAGTACCCATCGCGTCAGCGACGAAATCAAGCAGTTCGATCTCGAAAAACTGGCGATCTGGGCCAATCAAATCGCCGAATATATCGATGGCTTTCCAAGCGACGTCGAATTCATCTCGGGCGAGCCCGGAAGCTACGAAATCCATGAGGAAGTGTTAACCGAAGCACTGACGACGGTCCTGTGGACCGTTTCGTTGGCTCACGCGATGGATCACGTCGATGACGCGCGCATACCACCGGATGAAAAGCCCTACCGGCTCCGCATGCCGCCACCGCAAAGCAAGACGATCAAGGAATTCTCGAGAAAGGACCTCGTGAACCGATGGGACTTTTTCCCGTCGACGTTAATTCGCAAGACATTCACTGCACCGATCACAACGTTGGCGATGCCCGACGTAAAATACGGGTTCAAGGAAAACTCGGGACTGCAACGGCTCGCCGACCAGTTCCAGGCGGATCTCAATGAAGTTGAAGAGACGATAAAGAGTGACCCCACGCTCTGCCGCGACGGCGATCCGCGTAAACAGTGGATTGAACTGCGGCATGTCGCTTGTAGCGTGCAGTACTGATTGTCTAGGGTCCGGCCACGGAAGAAACGGCGACGGTGTGAGCTGTAGACAGGATGGTCGCTTGCGAATGGCAGCCTGAGGTGAGATTCGCTATCGTACTGAACCAGGTCTGCGAGGTCGGAACGTGTCCGAAGCGAACATTACGCAATTGCTGCATGACTGGATCGAGGGCGACAGAAAAAGCCTTGACGTATTGACGCCACTCGTCTACGAAAAGCTGCGCCGAATTGCGGGCAATGCATTTCGAAACGAGCGCCCCAATCACACACTGCAGACGACGGCCCTCGTCCATGAGGCGTTCGCCAAGCTGATCGACGTTGACGTCGAATGGCAGGACAGGAGTCACTTCTTCGCTCTTGCCGCACGCATGATGCGACGCATCCTCGTGGATCATGCGAATTCAAAGGCGGCCGCAAAACGCGGCGGCAAAGCACAGGATCTCAATCTCGACGACGTCGTTGCCGTGTCGCCCGAAAACAGCGACGCGGTATTGGCGCTGCACGAAGCGTTGACGCAACTTGCCGAACAAGACCAGAGGAAGGCCGAAATTCTCGAGCTGCATTACTTCGGCGGACTGACCTACCGGGAAATGAGCGAGGTGCTGGGGTTGTCTTCCAGCACGCTGGATCGTGAAATCCGATTTGCCAAGGCCTGGCTCAGGACACGGCTGGAACAATAATCGCCATCATCGCCTGCGCGATGTCCGAATCCGCGGCAGACCCGGCACACCCAGGCAGTTCTTCGTGTGGGCGATCAGCAGATCCTGAACTTTCCTGCGCAGTTCCACATCCTTGCCACAGGCAGCATCGAGAAATGCGCCGCGCTGTGACTCCGGCAGGCACAGCGCATCATCGAAGAGTAACTGTTCTTGCCTGAACCGGTGATTCATCGAGAAACGGCGTCCATCAATTTGTTTGCCGATTTGCCATCAATTGGTTATGCGGCAACGGTGCCGCCAATTGCCCACGAACGTCGCATCCGAAGTTGCCGCGGGCAAATCGAATGCCTCTTCCCGCTTCAACAAATGATCGAGCAAATTCTTGAAGAGGGGCAATACCATGAACTTGCAGCAAAGCTCGCCTAATTTCCTGCTAGTCACGATCATCGGCATCGTTTGTATCGGGTGCACAATCGAGAATATCGAAAACGAGGCGCCGGATACGTCGACACCCCCGGCACCTCCGGTGAGTGTCGAGGATACTGATGGTGACGGCCTGTCCGATGACCGGGAGCGGACCATTGGCACATCGGTTGACCTCGCCGATACTGACGGCGACGGACTCAGCGACGGTGAAGAGGTCACCAACGGTGGTTTCGATCCACTAATCGCTGATCTGCCGAATATCACGATCGACATCGTGGACTCGCCGTCGATACAAATAAATGTCACCTACGAGACGGACACGGGCAAGCAAACCGATTTTGGCGCAACTTACGAGCGCGGCACGGAGAGCAGTTACAGTCGTTCGGATTCCGTGGCGACTTCAGAGACGATCTCGTCCAGTACAACGATCAGCGCGGAAGTTTCTGCAAGTGTCTTCCCTCCGGGCGGTACCGCATCTGTCGGGACCGAGTCGAGCGTCGCCAACTCCTCGACAAAAGAGTTTTCGACAAACACAACGTCGACGTCGGCCCGAAGCTCACGCGATGAGTTTTCCAACTTCCAAAGCAATACAGCCAATGAGACGCTGACTGCGGAAGAAGGTTCGCTCACCGCGACACTGCAAATTTCCAACGACTCTACATTGGCGTACGAACTATCGAGTGTGTCGGTGATCGCGAAGAAGCGATCGGCAGATGGTCGCTCCGTACTGCCTATCGGTACGCTGACGTTTGCGACCGAGCAGCCCGAGATCCTGTCGCCCGGCGAAAGCATTCAGTCAACCATAACAACCGATACACCGTCGTTACCGGTGCTGAAGGAACTAATGAGCAACCCGAGTGGACTGATACTTACGGTCGGTAGCTACGCAATCCGCGAACTCGGCGAGGGCGGCCTTGACTTCGCGCTGCAAAATCAGGACGTCGCATCGAAGACCGCGCAAGTCGTCATCGACTACGGTGAGAATCTTGTCGACGGGGACAGTCCGACTGAAACTTACATGGTTGCGACGAACGTGGACCGGGATCCGCAAACGCTCGAAACTCTCGGTATCACGATGCGTGAAGTCATGGAGAACATTCTTAACGTTGAGTACGAAACCTCAGATCAGAATGTTCTCGACGAGAATGCGAACCCGACGGGAGACATGTACAGAATCCTGAGCAGCGTTCGTGGCCAGGCCTCCATAAGCTCCGAGGAGGGGTTTTGGTACGTATTTTCGAACAGCACCAGCCTGAACGACTCCGCCACGGATTTTGAAGATATTGTTTTAATGCCGCGAGACCGGATTACGATGGTTTTCCTGGCGGACGCTGACGGTGACGGCCTGTACAACCGTGAGGAATATCTGCTGGGTACGAATTTCAACGAAGTCGACACCGATGACGACGGGTTGAGCGATTTCGACGAGACGCGAACAGGCTGGACCGTTTTCAACGGCCAGACGCAATACAAGGTCTGGTCCGACCCGCTCAATGTGGATGCGGATGGGGATCTCGTCTCTGATCTCGACGAGCGTGCCTCCAACCTCGATCCGGACCGGCGCGACACCGATGGTGACGGGTTCAACGACAGAGATGACGAAGACCCGAACGGCGGCGTCTCAGGTGTCGCATTCAACCTCGACTTCGTCGGCCCCGGGCGGGACATTCGAGTTACCGGCGGCGTCGAGCCTGCCAGTGAATTGCAGCAGGTTCGCATTGACTGGGGCGACGGGCAGGGCGAGCAGGTCATTTCGAACAACCTGGGTAACGTCAACACGGAGCGCTCTTACCCGGCGAAGGGTCGCTACGTGATCACCGTCACGGCGGACCGGATCGTCGGAAACTCCGTTTCAAAGGTCTACGACCTGACGCTGCTCGATACGCTCGACCAGGACATCGGTGGATTTTCCAGCTGGGACGGGTCGTTGTACCAACGAAGACTACGCGACATCAACGCCGATGGTATCGCAGATCTGACGGGCTTCGGGCCGGACGGCTTTTGGGTCGCCATCGGCTCCGATGCCGGATTCCTTCCGGCAACTCTGGTTCGTCCTGAATTCGCCAATGACGACCAGGATCCGGCGAACCCGAATGCCGACGGAATTACGTACGAGTTCAAGAAATACCTGCTGGCCAATGTCGGTGGCGACGCGACCCCGGACATCGTCGCGTTCGATGCAGGTGGCGTGCTTGTCGCCATCAACGATGGAAACGGGGGCTTCGACCAGCCGGATTTCTGGACCGACCAATTTGGCGCCGCGAATGGCGTTCTGCCCATCGCCCAGGTCGCGGATATCAACAGTGATGGTCTGAATGACATTGTCGCTTTCGAAGCGGCCGGCGTACGCACCGCGATCTCGTTCGGCATCAATTTCAGCGTCCAGGATTCCTCCATACACACGCCGCAGTATGGCTCGAACCAGGGGTGGACCGATAACAACGTCCGCACCGTGGCTGACGTCAACGGCGACGGCTACCCGGATATCGTCGGCTTCTTCCAGACCGATACGATGGCGACGCTCAACGACCAGAGCGGGGGCTTCAACGGTCAGGTGCGTCGTGTTCCGGCATTTGCTGACAACAGCAGCTATTTCGTCGATCGTCACCCACGCATGGCAACTGACATCACCGGAGACGACAGCGGCACCGCCGATCTCGTGGCTTTCGCCAACCAGGGCGCGTTCGCAGTACGATCCCGGCAGGACGACTTCGAGCAAGGCGGCTACGCACTATCTTCGGAGTTTGGCTACTTTGACGGTTGGCGTGTCGCTGAGCACCCACGCTACGTCATGGATATCAACAATGACGGTTTCAACGATCTCATCGGCTTTGCACCAACAGCCGTCAAATACGCTCTGAACACCGGCAGCAACGGGTTCTTCGAGGCGCCGAAGAACTGGCCGAACGTCGAATCGATTTTCATCGACGATTGGGTCGGCGTGCTGGACGCACGGCTCGTCGGCGACGTCAATGGTGACGGTATCGCAGACCTTGTCGGCATCGACGCCAACTCGGTAACGACTGAATACGGAGCACTGATCGAGGCACGCTGATTAAAACTTCGCTTGTTGCGATTCTTTCGCCTCGTCTTCGGAAACTTTTTGGCGGCCGGCCCTGAGCTCGGCCGCCTCCGCAATCAGTTCATCGGCCAACGCCGCATTACCCAGGCCACGTTGCGCATCGGCGCGCACGCGCAAAGCCAGCTCGATATCCGGGTGCCACTTGTCACGCAGCGTCCGGTAAATTTCGAGAGATCGAATGACGCGCGCGTCCGCGCGCTGGAACTCGTCAACGGCCAGGTCGACCGCGGCCAGTTCAAGCAGCGTTTGGCCCACCAGCGGATGGCCGGGTCCCTGGTGCGCTTCAAGACTTGCCAGTACGTTCTCGAGAATCTCAAGCGCTAGCTGGTGATTGCCGGCCTCCGACTCGTTGACACCGAGGTGTAGCCGCATTATCTGGACGTCGCGATGGGTGTCCGGATAACGATTCAACGTCGCATCGACAGCCTGCTGCAGGTAGTTACGGGCATCGTCATGAGCGCCGCGTTTTCGATACAGTATTCCGAGGTGCAGCAAACGAAATGCGTTGTCGGCATTGCCGACACCGTGAACCTGCTGATTCAGTTCGAGTGCACGACGAATCAATGGCTCGGCTTCGTCCAGATAGCCTGCGTCCATTATGAGTGTGCCCAGCGAACCGTAGGTGTCCGCGAGCTTTCCGCGAGGTGGCGATTCCGAGTCCTCGAGCACCTGTATCGCCCGCTCATAATAGGCTTTCGCATTGGCTTCGTAGCCCAGTTTGCGCTGATTCGAAGCCAGTGACACGAGCACCGAATGCAGTGCGGGATGGTTGGGACCGAGCGACGACTCGAGAATGCCGAGCTCGCGTTCATACACTGCATTGGCGCCGCGATAGTTGCCCTGGTTCCACGTGATACGGCCAAGCACTCGCAACGGCGTTGCGACGAGCAAGTCGTCCGGGCCGTAGGTCGCCTCGGTCCATTGCAATACCTGTTGTCCATATTCCAGCGCGCGCGGATAGTCGCCGATTTCGTTGTACAGGACGCTCAGGTTCGCGATTGCGTTGTTCGTATCGGCATGATCGTCGCCGAGCAGCGCGCGCAGTTTGGCGGCTGCCTGCTGCGCCGTTTCCAACATTGCCTCGCTCTCGTCGAGTCGCAACAGCGTCCGGCTCAAACCGACCCTGGCCAGCGACGCTCCCGCGCCCCGGTCACCAGGCACCAGCGAGAACTGGCGCAACGATGTTTCATAGCGTTGCCTTGCCGATTCGTAGTTCTGTTTCTCGTA
>JAAUYD010216405.1_pt1 | contig 15082 bp, 15 predicted proteins | sample 7278101 | NCBI WGS metagenome assembly JAAUYD01 (sample SAMN14350128, study PRJNA611818) | marine sediment metagenome | isolation source: surface marine sediment (0.6m) | place: French Polynesia: Moorea | collected 2018-08
CGATTAACGCGAATGATGGGGGAATAATGGCAGTTTAAAGGATAAAGATTAAAGTTTAAAGGGAAGGATGGGATCGATTTTAAAGCATTTCTCTCAACCGACCGTGTACGGTAGCACGGCTTTCCAGTAGAATTACAACAGGATTTCACTCTACCCCGCAATCTTCTTTTTAATATCGGTAGGATACCACACTTTAAACTTTAATCTTTATCCTTTAAACTGCCATTATTCCCCCATCATTCGCGTTAATCGATTACGCACGTACTATCATCACACGGGCATCTATCATCCACTTCATATGCCATCAAAATTCTGGATTCCATTTCCACCTGCTGTGGGTTGATCAATTCCCAGTCGTGGTGTTGGAACTGTGCTGCCAATTGATCCCGATGGGGGATTTGAGCCAGGCTGTTGGCCGTGACCCTTCCTTCTTTTCCACTGAGGATGTCGGCGTCCTCACCATTGGTTACCACAACCACGGGTATTTGATAGTCTGTCGCCAACCTCGACATGGCCAAGGCGGGACGGTGTCTTGTGACCAATGACCCGGGACCATATTGGATGAGCATGACCACTTTGTCGGTCAAGCGGACAACATAGGTGATCAGAAGGCGAGCACATTTGCTGCCGGCTTGTACCGTGAGTTCGTGACGAGAGGTGATATCCTGTTTGGGATATCCCATTTGTTCCACCAGCAGGCGGCCGATCTTTTGACGATGACGTTCGTCCAATGTGTCGTCCAAGGTCACGCCGCTGATGTAATCGGTCAGCTGGCCGAGTATTAAATGGTGGCCGTTCATGAAATCCTGTTCTTATTCCATTCACTTGCGCTTGGATCAATACCCATCGGGTCAAGCCATGTGGTTAAAAATCCGGTTGCCTGTAGATCTATAATGGGTTACCTTACTTACGCGCCGAGTTTACACCCAAATGGGATTTTACCACATCCGGTCGCTGCTGTTAATACTAACTCTTATTGCTCAAGTCTCATAACGGCCGGTGGGTATCGGGCCGAGGTTATGAACCCCATGAGTCCAAAAGTCGAGCAACTTAAAACATCTGGTCCCGCCACCTTGCGGGAAGAGTTTGAAAAACGTGAATCCAATTTCATGTCGCCCTTTGGTTGTCTAAGTGCTGAATCACAGGGCCGCTCCCAACCCGAGGCGTCTTGTCCCATTCGTACAGCTTTTCAAGTGGACAAAGACCGAATCTTATTTAGCAATGCATTCCGTCGGTTGAAACACAAGACCCAGGTATTCCTCAATCCGTCAGGGGACGAATACCGCATCCGATTGACCCATACATTGGAAGTCGCGCAGATCGCCCGCACCATATCCCGTGCCATGTTTCTCAATGAGGATCTGGCCGAAGCCATCGCATTGGGGCACGATCTGGGACACACGCCCTTTGGCCACGGTGGAGAAACCGTACTCAAAGAGATTTTTTCAACCGGCTTCTCCCACCAGGCGCAAAGCCTACGTGTGGTTCAACTGCTGGAACACCACGGCAAAGGGCTCAACTTGACCTTTGAGGTGCGCGACGGCATCTTACGGCACTCCAAGGGTTACGGTAAGATCATGCCGGACAATCCCAAAGAGTTGCCCGCCACCGTGGAGGGCAGGGTGGTGCGTGTGGCGGATATCATGGCCTATCTGAACCATGATCTGGACGACGCTATTCATTCGGGCGTCGTTACCGAAGCGGATACACCGCATGTGTGTGTGAATGTTCTCGGGCCCACCCACGACGACCGTGTGACCACCATGATGACCGACCTGATCGCCAACAGCCATCCCCATGACGGTAAGCTGATCCTCAATATGAGTGACAGGGTGTTTGGTGCCATGGGTGAATTACGGCAATTTCTTTATGAAAAGGTCTATCGATCGAATAAGGTGCACAACGAGTTTGTGAAGGCCAAAAAAATCATGTCAGAGCTCTTCACCCATTTTATAGCCGACGAAGAGTTATTGGCCCATGAGCTCAAAAAGATGCGTCTTCCCGCCCTGGGATCCAACGGCGCCTCCAAGGAGCGTCGCATATGCGATCTCCTGGCGTGCATGACCGATCGTTATGCGTTGTCCCTTTACGCACGCATCTTCTTCCCATCACCAACATTCTAAAACGGCCGCTCCCATGAAACTACCCGACACAATTCGCCCCCAGGTTATTCAGTTGTTCGAGCAGATGGATCGCGATTACGATGCGGCTGCTAAAAAATCGGGTTTTGTATGCAACGGCTGCCGGGACAATTGCTGTCTGACCCGTTTTTACCATCATACCCTGGTGGAGTATCTCTACATCAAATCAGGACTGGACCAATTGGAGCCGCAGGCCTTGGAGAAAGTGAAGGAAAGGGCCGAGGCTGCAGTGGAGCAGATGTCAGGGATGCCTCCCAAGGACCGGGAACCGGTCAGGGTAATGTGTCCGCTCAACATTGCCGGTCGTTGTATTCTCTATGACTATCGCCCCATGATTTGCCGCTTGCACGGCATTTCCCACACATTGCGAAGGCCCGACGGCCAGCTGCAAACCGGTCCGGGGTGCGACGATTTTTACACCCAATGTGGGGCATCGAACCAAACCCAATTGGACCGAACGCCGTTATATGTGGCGATGGCGAATCTTGAACGACAATTGAGGGAGGAGTTGGGATTTAACCAGAAGATAAAGATGACGATTGCGGAAATTATAATAGATGATGGTTTTAAGTTTTAGGTTTTAGGTTGTGGAATTCTGCCGATTGTATAAAGTGTCTTAAATACCGTGCATTGGTGATGATAATGGCCTTATGGAATAATGAAGCTTTTAATGAAAATGAATTGAGCCGGTTAGCTAAGACGGTATTAACGGTTCTGCTTGTTATTCCTGTTTGCTTTTTAGCTTTTCTAAATATTATCAGGGGGGAAGTCTCGCATCCTTTTGCCTTTGTAATTTGTATTGTTGGTTTTGCGCTTTTTTTTATTTTAAAATTATCTCTATTCGCAAAAGGGACCTGGATAAGTTTCGGCACTAAACAACTCACCGAAAATATGGCGAACCTTTATCGCCTCGGCTACTGGCTCATGGCAGTCGGCTTGATTATTACCTTCATTAAATAAAATCGATAGAATACCTATGCCTAAAACCTAAAACTTGGTGGTAATTTTACCCTGTTCAACATGCGTCACTGATGCGCCAATATATTTAGAATAAAACTGCGGAAGACCATGAAATATATTGATGAAAAGAAACAAAACGAAATCCCCGGCAAGCGACTGGAAACCGGAGAACATTTCAATTTTAAATGTCATGCTGCCCTGGCCTGTTTTAATCAGTGCTGCCGCAATCTCAATCTATTTCTATATCCCTATGATGTGTTGCGCTTGAGCCGTCACCTGGAGATCTCCACCGACGCCTTTATCGAAGACCATGTGGATGTGGTGATGCGCGACGGACACTACTTCCCCGAAGTACTACTGCGTATGGCTGACAATAAAGAGCAAACCTGCCCATTTTTGACCGATGAGGGGTGCCGCGTCTATCCGGACCGACCCGATACGTGTCGTACATTTCCGGTGGAGCAAGGCGCTCAGTACGATTCAGTCGGCGGCAATCCTAAAGCGGTCCATTTCTTTAGACCGCCGGACTTTTGTCTGGGGCAGCATGAAGATCAGCAGTGGACCACAAGCACATGGGCCCAAGACCAGGAGGCCGAACGCTATCACGATATGACCATGCGGTGGGCTGACATTCGCCGCCTCTTTCAAAACGACCCGTGGGGCGCCGAGGGCCCGGGCGGTGCCAAAGCCAAGATGGCATTTATGGCGACCTATAACCTTGACCGCTTTCGAGAGTTTCTCTTTGGCAGCAGTTTTCTAAAGCGATACAAAATCAAATCAGACCTAAAGAAAAGGCTGCGCATCAACGACAAGGCCTTGCTGTTGTTTGGGTTTGAGTGGGTTAAGTTCTTTGTGTGGGGAATGCCATCCAAAAAGATAAGGCTCAAATAGCCGGAGGACTTCAGATCCTTCGTTGCCAGAGGTTCGCAGTATTGCAATACGGCTTCACCTCTGGTCGCCTCGACTCTGAAGCCCTCCGGCTATTTGAGCGGCGTGTTTAGGTGTTACTCAAAATTCTGTGGTACATGGGTTTATAACCGGAGGGCTCTGTGCAGATCGCCGGAGGGCTTCAGGTACTGCGTTGCCAAGGGTTCGCAGTATTAGCAATACGGCTTCACCCTTGGTCGCCTTGTCTCTGGAGCTCTCCGGCTATTTGAGCGATATGATAATGTGTAAATCAAAGTCTGTGCTGCCATAGTGTGATAGTAAGAGGACTTCAGATCCTGCGTTGCCAGAGGTTCGCAGTATTACAATACGGCTTCACCTCTGGTCGCCTTGTCTCTAGAGCTCTCCGACTATTTGCACGGTGTCATTAGGTGGATTTCAATATTTTCGACGAGCTTGTTTTTCCAACTCAACCCTTGCAGTAAGGTGGATTGATCAAATAATAATCTCAATTCTCATGTTTTCATGTAGGAGTGCTTTTAGCCGCGATATAAGATCAAAATGAGCTGATTGGTCGCAGCTAAAAGCTGCTCCTACATCCTAATATTAGCTATAGTCTATTAAATGCCTGAATAGGATTAGATAAATTAAGGTCCATTTCTATAAAACAGAAGGAATGGGAGTATGAATATATTAGTTATCAATTGCGGGTCTTCGAGCATCAAATATCAGGTCATTGAAGCCAATTCCGAAAGGATGGTTGCCGGCGGTCGTGTTGAGCGTGTGAATGAACGTGCCGGGGGGCATGGTGAGGCGCTGCAGGAGATTCTGTCTGACTTGGATGTCTCTGCCATCGAAGCTGTAGGCCACCGGGTGGTGCACGGGGGGGATCGTTTCAGCGCATCGGTGATGATCGATGATGACGTCATCGATGCGATCAGGGATTGTGAAAAATTCGCACCATTGCATAATCCTGCCAACTTGGCAGGTATTCGTGCCGCACAGGATCTGCTGTCGGATCTACCCCATGTGGCCGTGTTTGATACGGCATTTCACTCCCGCATGCCCAATAGGACGAAACACTACGCATTGCCCACGGACATCGCAGACCGGTTCAAGATCCGGAGATATGGTTTTCATGGCACCTCCCACGCCTGTGTGACATCTCGGGCGGCTGACTTTATGCAGCAACCCGTTGAAAACCTGCGATTGATCAGCTGCCACCTGGGTAACGGTGCCAGCGTCTGTGCCGTGGAGTATGGCCACTCGGTGGACACCAGTTTGGGAATGACACCTTTAGAAGGGCTCGTCATGGGCACAAGATGCGGTGATGTGGATCCCGGGGTGGTGATTCAACTCTGCCGTGAGCTGGGCATTGAGGAAACAACCCACCTTTTAAACCACAAATGCGGCCTGTCGGGTCTCTCGGGTTTGGGGAACGACATGCGCGACATCGAAGCTCAGGCGGCCCAAGGTTCCGAATCAGCCCGTCTGGCCATAGCCGTCTTTGCCCACCGTGTCAGGAAATATATTGGTGCCTTCAGTGCCGTTATGGGAGGTGCGGATGCCGTCATTCTCACGGGCGGGATCGGGGAGCACTCGGCGGTCATTCGCCAGCGCATTCTTCAGCGCTTTGACTATTTGGGATTGACCCTCGATGTCGATAAGAACAGCGATGCCATGGTCTCCGAGGCGCATCCTGTTGCGGATATCAGCACCAACCACTCCCGAGTTCGAGCGCTTGTGGTGGCGACCAATGAACAACTTATCATTGCCTCAGAGACCCGGCGGCTAGTGGAGAGCGTTGTTTCCCAACAGACGCCCAAACCGGTTCCCATTGCGATCAGTGCTCGTCATGCACACCTTGACCGCCAGACCATGAATGCGCTATTTGGTGAAGGGAGCCAGCTTGAAGTTCTAAAAAATATCTCCCAGCCCGGCCAGTTTGCCGCTAAGCAGACCATCAACCTTATCGGTCCTCGGGATCGGATCGATGGCGTACGCGTCCTGGGGCCGCTTCGAAAGGCCAACCAAATTGAGGTCGCCCGTACGGATGAATACCGACTGGGAGTTGATGCTCCAATTCGAAGATCGGGCCAGGTGGCGAATTCCGCTCCCATTACCATCGAGGGCCCCAAAGGTACTGTCCACTTAACTGAAGGGCTGATCTGCGCCAGACGCCATATTCATATGTCACCCCAAGATGCCGTAGCATATGGCGTCAAAGATGGTGACGAGGTCGAAGTAGAGATCACTGGTTCACCCCGTGATCTCACCTTCGGTGATGTTTTGGTCCGCACCAATGACAATTATCTGCTCGAGATGCATATCGATACGGACGAGGCCAATGCTGCCGAACTGAATCCGGGCGACCATGGAGATCTGGTTTACAGTCCGCCCGGAGCGCCTGCAAAAGCGTCAATTAAAGGCCATTAAGGTCAACTTTAACAACATCACCCTTTTCGCCATCTTTTTCACGCAACTATGGGGTGGGATTCCTTTTGTATCTATCTTGAAGCTGAGGTGAACATGGAAGAACAGCGCTACAACGTTATTTTGAGCTATGATCCCGATGATAAGAAAATCCATCAGAAAGTGGTGTCTGCACTCTTTGAAAAAGCGCCATTGGCGGCACAACGGTTTGAAGAGGCAAATTTCAACGGCCGCATGATGATAAGGCGCGGTGTCGACTTAAAAACGGCCAAAGGCTTCGCACGACTCTTCCGCGATACCGGCGCTATCTGCCAATTTCAAAAAACTGCGCCGACACCTGCCTCAGCGAATCAAAATTTGACTGAGACAGAGCGATCCCAAGGCCCCCAGCCGGAAATGGCCGAGTGTCCCAATTGCGGTCATGCGGTGCCCAAATTAATCGTGGAGTGTCCGGAGTGCGGTATTATCATTGCAAAAGCGAAACTCCGCCGGGTCCCCCAGCCGACGACCGAACCGGCTGAACAGGCCCCGTCGCCGCCGCCATCGATCCCACCGTCGATCCTGGAAAAGGCTAAAGTGTATTGCAGCCCCTTGGTGAAGGTGCTGCAAAAAATTCAGCACCCCATACCCATTGAGAAGATCAGCGGGTGGGGGCAGACGGTTGTGGACCGGTTGATCCGATGCGGGCTTGTCTTTGTTATCGCCCTGATCCTTGAAGTCGGGCTGCTCGTTCTTGGTCGAATGATGTGGTCTTTATATACCGCCACGATCTCGGGGGAGCACTATTTGAAGACTTTCCCCGAAAAGGCCGCTGTATTAAACGCTATCACGGGTGCCAATCCGCTAAACCTGGGATTTGAGACCACCTTCATAGTACTGTGTCTGGGGCTGCTGGTGGGTTGTGTCGCCCAATTGCTTCACCTCATTCATCACTTGTATGAATCGCAGCACCTCATCGGCAAGTTGATCATTTGGTTTACGCCTTTCATCGGTACCGGCGCCTGGATCATGACTCGGCAAGCGCCATATCTGGAGTTTTTCCATGCCACCGTGCTGGTTGCTCTGCCGGCCCTCTGTCTATTCTCCAGTTGCCTATATCTGGCCAAAGCCATGCTCCCCGAATTGGGCATGATTCTGAAATTAGGGACTACTACAGTGGGGAACATATCTGGTGCCAGAGGTATAATTCTCCAAAACATCCGAGAATGGATTCAAAGCTTCAAACAAGGCCGTTGAGGTTGTCGATGTAAGGATGCCGGACCCTTCCTTGATTATACCAATCGGGTTCAAACCTCACGGCTGTGACAGCGAACATGCGATTATGGTGGGTCCAGTTGATGTCCCAACGGACGATATGATTTGTCCGCTTTTTATGGCACCACCGCATGCATCAATCGAAAATAAGATGAAGGCAAGCCGTCCAGGGATCCGTCTTTGCGGACCAGGTATTTTTGGGCCATCTCTTTGGGCCCCAAGTCTATTTTTACATCGAGGCCACATGTATTGACAAAGCCAGGAGCCTGGCCTTCCTCAAAACCAAAGGTCCAAGGCTCTCCAGCAAGAGCGCAGCGCAGTGAACTAAAGCGTCCGTCACGGTATCTTGAAAAATCTCCCCGCGTCACCGCCGCCATCATATAATCGAAGACGATCGCGCTGCCCGGGGCGCTGTTGTTGGCCACAAATTCAAGGGTCCCTTTTACCGCAGCAGCGTCGATGTAGTATGTCACCCCTTCCCAGATAAATAGCGTCAGCAGGTCCTCCCGGTATTCCACCTTCTTCAACGCATCGCCGATGGTCTCGCGATTGAAGTCGATGGCGACATAGGAAAGGGTGGCCGGCAGGTTTTGGAAGGCCGATTTTGCCATCTCTTCTTTCCGCGCGATGGTGGCCGGCAGGTCCATCTCGAAGAAACGGACCTCGGGCATGAGTGCCGCAAACCGGTAAGCCCGGGTGTCAAAACCGGCACCCAGCACCACAACCTGGCGCAGCCCCTGTTTTGCCATTTCAACCAGGGTTTGGTCGGTATGCTTGGTGCGCGCGTTGACCAGGTAGTAGGTGCCCACCCGCCACGCTTTAATGGCCATTTGAGAAGTTTTAAAGTCAGGATTGTAGGGGCTGTAGTGCCAAAAGGCCGGCGTAACGAACTTGATGGCCAGGTAATCGGTCCCCCGCACGCGTTCATCCGGGTTCATGGCGGCGATGGCCCGCAAGGCGGTGACTGCTTCGGCAGTCCAGGAGACCTCGCCTGGGCGAACACCAAAGGCCGGTGAGGGTAGAAATGATTTCCAAAGAACAGTTAACCCTGATAGCCAAATGAACATCAATCGTATACTCCTTCTCTTCATTAGGCTTTCTCCTTCAGGAATAACCCTTTGGGATCAACAGGTACGGGGCGCGAAAGTTATCCATAGGAGATGCAGAAAGAAGCATCCAAATTGGCAATATGCATACTCAAATGAGTTAGATTATCAAGGCGGTGCGGTTGGTGGTGCCGGTTAGTAGTCGCCAAAGGGCAAAAAGTGAAGGCAGAAAAAGATGAACCAACTGGTGGCGAATCCAAAGCTCGCCAGCATCAGAAATATATTTCGCCACAAACGGGGATTTTTCCAATCCGTAGAATCATATTCGGCATGGGCGACCTTGGCAATGGATGTTGGAAAAGCAAAGATTTCGCATCCGTCGGCAGTTCGGCTGGAATGTCCAAGGACTCCTCTCATTTTTTGTCGGATGATACGGATCAATGCCTGGTCCGACTCCATTTGTGCTTTCTTAAGAATTTCCAGGTAAAGATCGCGTTCTTTTTCAGATCGGTGATACGACGATGACATGGTGCTATCCTCTGCAAATGACATCCAGCCCTATTCAATGGGCTCACATCCATAGCCGCTCACGGTTGCGGCTATACCTGCATCTGTTTTTTATGTCTGTCTTTTTGCACGCTGCCGAAGATGGCAGCTAATTTATGGGCGATGTGGGCGATGAGTTCACCATCGCCGATCCGCACGGCCTTATCGAGCATACTCAAATACGCTTCCAGCCCCGGAAAATAGGTCTCCAGTTCTGGGTCCACTACCAGCGAATCTACCGCGCCAGAATTAACGGCATCGGGCGTTAAGAGCACCTGGTAATCCACGCCCAGGACCGCAGCCATTTTTTTTAAATCCTTAACAGTTGGGATCTGTTTACCCAACTCAATGTTTTTTATTTTTGTGCGTCCCGATTCATGGCTGGTGTCAAAGGCACGGGAGCCAAAATCACCCTGGTTGAGATTGATGCGGCGGCGCAACACCTGAATCATTTCGGCTTGGGTCAGTTTCATGGGCACCTTCCAAGGCCTTTGGGCAAGAAGTGGTTTTTTAAGACATTGTCCGCTCAAATGAGCAAAAGGTCAAGTTCAAATGGACTGGCCCTTCATAGGGAGCTGAGCTTTTGCCAACACCCACACCGTGTTAGGCTCCGACTCAAGTGATGATCTTTTTCACCCGTCCGATCTGTCCATCGGCTAGGCGAACTTTGATGCCGTGAGTATGGCGGGGGGATTTAGTGAGCAGGTCCTTCACGATGCCGCGGGTTAGACGACCGGTGCGCTGGTCTTTTTTGAGCACAATGTCGACTTCCATGCCGGGGCGAATATCTTTGCGGTATTGTCCGTTCATAATTAATTCCAATTTTACTTCTTCAGGCCCCGTCTCTTCTTTCTGTGTCTGAACTTGGGCTTATCGGCATAGCGGATCTTGATGTCACGGTCGTCCAGTTGGGTGCCCTTCAACGCTTTTAATACTTTAGCGGCCACATGTTTGTCCACATCGAAAAAGGAGAACTCTCTTTTCATGTGAATCTGGCCGATCTTGTCCGAGCGGATACCGGCACTTTCACAGACCAATCGGACGATGGCGCCTTCTTTGATTTTGTCCATGCGCCCCACATTGATGAAAAGACTTTGGACATCTTCATGTCGAAGCTTTTTGGATTTCCCGGACTTCTTGACCTTGGTCGCATGGTGAGCGTTCAGGTCGCCGCTGTCCCGGTAGTAATTGAGAAAGCGGTTGAACTCCACGGAGACGAAGCGTTGGATCAGTTCCTCTTTGCTGAATTTGTCCAGTATCCGGTACACCGGCGGCAGGTAGGGGGCAATTTCTTCATAGTTGACCTCGACATCTTCCATTTTGGATACCATTGCAAAGAGTTGCTTTTCACAGATGTCTTTGCCCTGGGGAATCTTGCCACGATCGAAATTGACACCCACGCGGCGCTCCAAATCGGAGATGCGCCGCGCCTCTCGGGTATTGACCAATAGCATTGAGGCGCCGGATTTGCCGGCCCGTGCCGTGCGGCCGCTGCGATGGGTGTAGCGTTCGGCATCATCGGGCAGGTTGTAATGGATCACATGGGTGATGTCGTCTACGTCCAGCCCCCGAGCGGCTACGTCCGTAGCCACCAGGATCTGCAGGGTGCGGTCTCGGAATTTACGCATCACGGTGTTGCGTTGCTCCTGAGATAGATCGCCATGCAACGCTTCTGCATTGTATCCCTCCTTCATGAGTTTTTCAGCCACTGTGCGCGTTTCCTGTCGGGTGCGGCAAAAGATCAACCCGTAGATCTCGGGCTCATGATCGATGAGGCGTTTCAGGGCGACGAAGCGATCCTTCTCTTTGACAACATAGCAGGTGTGGAGAATATTTTTTGCGCCGACGTTTCGTCGACCGATGGAGATTTCCACGGGGTCCTGCATAAAGGTCTTGGCGATGCGGACAGCGCCGGGCGGCATGGTGGCAGAGAAGAGCCAGAGGTGCTTGTTTTCAGGGATCTGCTTCAGGATGTCATCGATATCCTCCTGAAATCCCATGCTGAGCATTTCATCGGCTTCATCCAGCACGCCGTATTGGATGTGATGGGTTGAGACGGCTTTGCGTCGGATCAAATCCAGCAGTCGTCCTGGGGTGGCCACGATGATCTGCGCGCCTTTTTTGATCTGCTTAATCTGTTCACCGATACTTGCGCCCCCATATACCGCAACGATATTGGCCTTTTTTGTGTATTGCGCATATTGGATCAAATCACCGGTGATCTGGAGGCAGAGTTCCCGGGTAGGACAGATTATCAATGCTTGGGGTTTGGCCCTTTTAAAATCGATCAGTTGCAGCAGGGGCAGGCCAAAGGCTGCGGTCTTGCCGGTTCCGGTTTGGGCCATCCCCACCAGGTCGGTTTGGCCGTCCTGGATGGCGGCAATGACCTTTTGCTGAATGGGGGTGGGATGTTCATACCCCAACGCTGTTACGGCTCTGAGAATATTGGGATTCAGTCCCAAGGCATCGAATGTCATTTACATTACCTCTTGCAATTGGTTGCCGCTATTTTCATATGGGTACCCATACCCCGCTTTAGATGGATCGACCCCAAAAAATAAAGCCGCCCGGATGATATCCGGACGGCTTAGAAATGTGTCGTGCGGCTCTACTCGAATGCCCTTATTTCATGTTTGGCCATGAAATTCAACTTTAAAAGACCAGGCTGACCAATGAAAACACCGCCACCAGGATTAATATGGGATCGCACTCTTTGATCTTTCCGATGAGCAGTTTGATGAGCACATAGGAGATAAAGCCGAACGCCAACCCTTTGGCGATGGAAAACGAGAGCGGCATGAGCACGAAGGTCAAAAAGGCCGGGATGCCCTCCTCGAATTGATGAAAGTCGATGGCCTCGATGCCCCGCATCATAAAAATGCCCACCGCGATCAGTGCAGGCGCAGTGGCATATGCTGGAATCGATCCGATGATGGGGGTGAAGAACATGGCGCACAGAAATAGCAGGCCGGTGACCACTGATGCCAGACCGGTGCGTCCGCCTTCGGCCACACCCGATGCTGATTCGATGTATGCGGTGGTGGTGCTGGTGCCCAGGAGGGCGCCGGCCACCGTGGCCACGGCATCGGCTTTGAGCATGGAGGGCAGCTCTTTGATCTCTCCCTTCTCATCGGACAGACCGGCTTCACGGCAAACCGCCAGCATGGTTCCCAGGCTGTCGAACAGGTCGATAAACATAAACGAAAAGATACTGGCCCACAGGGAGGTCTTTAACGCGCCCATGATATCCAGTTGAAAGGCCACCGGGGCGATGCTGGGAGGTGCCGAGACAATGCCGGTAGGGGGCTTTGAGAACCCGAAAATCATGCCCAGACCCCCCACGATCAAGATGGAGATCAAAATTGACCCGCGTACCTTTTTAATCTCCAAGATGGCGATAAGCAGAACGCCAATGAGGCCCAATATTACCGTAGGTTCAAGTTTCCCCAATGTTACCAGTGTGGCAGGGCTATCCACGATGAGCCCCAAGTTCTTCATGCCGATAAATGCGATGAACAGGCCGATGCCCACCGAAGCCGCCACGCGCAGGTTCAATGGAATGGCTTTGACGATTCGGTCACGAAAGCCGATGAGGGTAAGCAGGAGAAAAAAGACGCCTGACAGAAACACCACTCCCAGTGCTGTCTGCCAGGGTACCTTCATGCCGCCTACCAAAGTGAAGGCAAAGAAGGCGTTCAGCCCCATGCCGGGGGCCATCATCAGCGGGACGTTGGCCCAGAAAGCCATCAACAGGGTGGCGATGCCCGCCACAAGACATGTGACCGTGATCAGTGTGGCTTCCGGCATGCCCGCGGCGGCAAGAATCGAAGGGTTGACAAAGACAATGTAAGCCGCAGTTAAAAACGTCGTCACCCCCGCAATGACTTCCGTACGAACATTCGTATTACGCGCTTCTAGCTTAAACAACCGCTCTATCATCCTCTCCTCCAGTCAGTTTAGGATTCGACAATACAAATAACATGAGGAACAGCGAACAAACTCACATAACCCGCACCGCTTACAATGCCATACTGTTTTACCGATAACCGAACACCGAATACCGATTACCGTCTACTGATTACCGAATACCGGTTAAACCACACCATCCGGCATTGGTGATATCTTCTCTCCACCCAGCACATATCCGCCGTCAATGCGGAGCACGCTGCCGGTCATGTATGGAGCGTCTTTTATGATAAATCGGACGGCCTTGGTGACATCATCCATACGTCCGGTGCGTGTGAGCAGGGTGTGGTCTGCAATAGCCCGTTTTTGTTGTTCGTCTAACAGGCCCCACCCACGCGTACCTTGGCCGTGGCGCGTCTCAAAGATGCCCAGCATGATTTCATTGACCCGTACCTCAGGGGCTCCAAGTCGGGCCCAAGTCTCCGTGAGTATTGTGAGGCCTCGGTTTGCGGTGGCATACCCTTCGTTGAACAGGAGGGATGCCGGTCCGCTGCGACCCACAATTCCTGCAATGCTGGAGATATTGATGGCGACCCCGTCGCCGGATGCCTTCAGGTGGGGAAGGGCGGCGTTGAACACCCATTGCTTGGCTCTTAAGGTAGTGGCCATCTCAAGATCCCACTGCTCTTTCACATATTTACCATGGACCACCGGCCATCCACCGCGCTCGATATTATTGATCAAAATGTCCAATTGGCCGTATCGGTCGATGATACTTTGGACCAGATCTTCAATGGCCGCCGTATCCAGCAGGTTTACCTCGACAATCCAGTGGTCTTTGTTGGCGGCGGCCGCGTCTTTTTTCAAATCTGCCAGGCTCTCGGGCCAATCATAATAGGTGTAGACGACTTTGGCACCTGTCCGGGCAAGATCAAGTCCAATGGCTTTTCCGATACCCTTGACACTTCCCAGCACCAGCGCGACTTTGTTGGTGAGATCCATAAGTCTTATCTGCCTTCACTGTTTGCGCAGGTGCTGCTTTCCGCCTGCGAGCATTCAATTAGGTAAAGATCGCGGCTGAAAGCCGCTCCTACAGCGGTCGATCATAAATGAACGGGTTTAACTACCTTATATTAAGGTAGCGTATCGTCTTCTTTTACAACGATAGGTTCAATCGTTTGCCAAACAACACACGCGCAATCCAGTTCAGAGACCATACCAGCCAGGCCTCATCATTTTTCTCATCCGGAAGCGGTGAGAGATGATCGCCCTCCATGTTTGGTAGCTGTCCAGCCAGGGCCTTTTCCTTCAAGCCGTCCAGATCATAGAAAGCCATCCGGGTGAGATTTTGGTGCTCGGGCGAGAGTTCTCCCGGTCGCATCTGGTTTTTCATGGCGATGATTTCCATCATGGCGTCGTTCATTTTATGGTAAATTTCCAGTTCTTGACTGGAGATCCACTGGCGAACGGTTTGCTCTCCCTGTTGTTCGAAACCTCTGCAGTGAGGTTCGCGAAACACAGCATAATGTTCGGACAGGCTGCCATCCACCCTGGACCGCTGCAGGGCGCGGGCCAACGGATAGATCCGGCATGACGAAGGCCTCGCTTCATAGACCTTGCAGCCTTCCGGTGTCACGAATGGGCAATTTTTTTCTGCATCCGCGGAAAAGCGCAGGGAAACAACGGGTAGGCCGGTGGCGGGCCCTGCGTATATCACGGCATACTTATTCAAAAATTGCTGTGCGGTAATTTTCAAATGTTTCTTCAGACGCAGCACGTCATAGGGCGTCAGCGCCTGGTTGAGATCTCTGCAGCAGTGATTGAAGCAGGATACCTTTTTATTACAGGCAAAGCAGAACGCGTCGTCCAGCCCGATGGGGGTCAATTCAGGTTCTTGCATAGAGAGTTAAA
>JAAUYD010019214.1_pt1 | contig 15081 bp, 14 predicted proteins | sample 7278101 | NCBI WGS metagenome assembly JAAUYD01 (sample SAMN14350128, study PRJNA611818) | marine sediment metagenome | isolation source: surface marine sediment (0.6m) | place: French Polynesia: Moorea | collected 2018-08
TCGACGCCTTTCGCGATATGCTCGCATCCGCACCGCCGGAAGTGGCCACGGCGTTGCTGGATGCCGGCCATCGCATGGCTCCGGAGACGTTTGCGGGCTTGAACCGGGAGGTCGTCGACGGCGACTATCCCCTGGCGGTGAAAGCCCGCGCCGTCGGGTCTCTGGTTGCAGTAGATTCGGTGCGTTACGGGCAGCTGATCGAGAACTGGCTGATGGCCGAGGATGCGGACACCCGTAATGCCGGCATCGTCGCTGCCGGGGTTTGCCGGGACGCCCGCTTCGCCGATCGACTGAAGACCTTTTTGATCGAATCGGAAGATGACGCCACGTTACTTCTGGTGTTGGACAGCCTGCGTTCGATCGGTGTCTCCGGGCTCAACCCGCTGGTGGTCCTGCTCCTGATGGATCCCGACCCGCGGATGCGACGGGCCGTGCTCGAAGTGTATCGCATCGACGATGAGGCCGCCCTGAAAAACGTGATTCCGCTGCTTGGTGACGATGACGACAAGATTGCCAACCTCGCTCATCGCAAGATCCTCAGCGCCGAGTACCAGAACAGCCTGCGGCTGGTGAAATCGCTATCGCTTCCCCAGAAAAAGGTTAGAGAAGCGCTTTTCGAGCTGTTGGAAGAGATGTCCATCAAGGATCTGGATGTGTTCCGGTTTGTCGAATTTCAGGCCAGGTCCTGTTTTCAGTTGACTGCCCAGGCCCAGGGTGTCAGACGATTGCCCGAAAACGACTTACAATACCTGCTGGCTGTCCATTTGGATGAACGGGTCTGGTTTGCCCTGCAGACCACCCTGCGGGTGCTGGCGGCCCAGGACCGTTCCGGGCGGATGCACCGGATCACCCGCGGCATCTTCTCCGGTGACCAGCGCCAACGGGCCAACAGCCTGGAGGCCATGGATGACATTCTGGATAAGCGGCTCGTTCGGGTGCTCATGCCGCTCTTGGAAGACATGGATCCCGGCGAACGTATTGCTGCCGGGAGACGATTTTTTCCGGATGCGGTCGAGGCGCAATCGCCCCCCCGGCTTTTTGACAGCCTGTTGGACAGCCGCAACTGGGTCACCTTGACGCTGACGCTGATCCTGGCTGGCCGATCGGAAGAGACCGGGCTGCTGGCCACTCGTATTGAAGCCCTGACCGCGCATGCCAATCCCCATGTGGCGCTTGCGGCCGGCAACCTGATGGCAACCAATCCGGGCAAGCGCACCGGACAGGAGGAGGACATGGAGATCAAAACGTCGATTCCCCTGACTGACAGGATCCTGCATCTGAAAAACATCGAGATCTTCAGTGATCTGTCCATCAACGAATTGGCCGCGGTGGCTTCCGTTACTGAAGAGGCGGCATTCGATGAGGGCGAACAGGTCTTTCAAGAGGGGGACCGGGGGGATACGCTTTACCTGGTTCTGGAAGGGGATGTGGCCGTGATCAAGGAAGGCAACCTCGAAAAAGAGATCGAGCTGGATAGCATCGGGGCCGGCGACTACTTCGGAGAGATGGCCCTGTTCGGCGATGACCGTCGGTCCGCGACCATTCGGGTCAAAAAGGCCTCCCGCTTCCTGACGCTGAACAAGCAGGAACTGCAGGAGATCGTGCGGGAGTATCCCCAGATCGCGTTGCATGTCTGCCAGGTCCTCAGTATCCGGATCCGGCACCTGCACGGCAAGATTTCCGACCAGACCTGCTGAGCCGTCCAGCCGTCGATTGACTTTGTCACGGCGGGTTGCTACACCCCCCGGCACGTCGATGACACCAAGGAATTTGCCCATAACATGAAGAAAAAGCACAAATCCCTATACAAACACCCGCACATCGTCATCTCGCCCTGTGATTTCGGCCACGGCATCTTTACCACAAAAGCCATTCCGGCCGACACCACCTTGGAGGAGTGCCCCTACTTGCGCATCAACGCTGACGAGTGTGCCGGTGCTCTCGATGATTATGTGTTCAACCTCGAATCGGGAGAGGCGGACGGCGAGTCAGAAGTCTACTCCCTGGTGCTTGGCTGGGGAAGCCTGTTCAACCACGCCTACAACCACAACACTGAATATTGGCACGATACCGAGCGCGATCTGATCGTCTTCCATACCATCAAAAAGGTCGCTGCCGGTAAGCAGCTTTTCGTCAACTATGGTAAAGAGTGGTGGCAATCAAGGGAGCTGAAGCCCGAGTAGCCTGTCGCCAGGGAGTTGTCGATGCACACCAATGAAACCATTGCACTGGAAAAGGACGGCCATGTCGCCTGGCTGGTATTGAACCGGCCGGAAACGCACAACGCCATGGGAATGGCCTTTTTCAAGGATCTGAGCGCACACATGCGGCGTCTGGATGAGGACGCCGAGGTCCGGGTGGTGGTGATCCGCGCGGCAGGAGAGAATTTCAGCGCGGGATTGGATCTTGCGGAAGCCGGTGGTCTGCTCGGCGGCAAGGGGGCCGACGACCGGGAAGGCCTGAGACAGGTGATCCTGGAGCTTCAGGAGAGCAACAATGCCATCGAGCAGTGCCGTAAACCGGTGATTGCCGCCGTTCACGGCCACTGCATCGGCGGCGGGGTCGATCTGCTGTCCGCCTGTGATATCCGTGTGGCCGCCGCCAATACCCGTTTCAGTATCCGCGAGACACGCATGGCCATCATTGCCGATTTGGGAACCCTGCAGCGCCTGCCCCACATCATCGGGCAGGGGTGGTTTCGCGAGCTGGCCCTCACGGGGCGCGATTTCACAGCCGACGAGGCCCTGCAAATGGGGTTCGTCACCCGCGTCTGCGAAAATCGGACGGCGACGGTTGCCGAAGCCGAAGCACTGGCCAGGGATATCGCCGGCCTGGCGCCCTTGACCGTTCAGGGCGTCAAGGACGTGATCAACTTCAGCCGGGACCACGGGGTTTATCCCGGTTTGGCATATGTGGCCCAGAAGAATGCCGCGGCATTGGCTTCAGACGATTTGATGGAGGCTGTCAGCGCCTTCATGGAAAAGCGGGACCCGGTGTTTCGTGGCAAATAGCGTCGGATTGGCGGTCGCGGCGGCAATCAAACAAAAAAGCCACCCCATGTTGCGAAGTGGCTCGATTGCTAAATTTCTGGTCGGGGCGAGAGGATTTGAACCTCCGACCCCTTGAACCCCATTCAAGTGCGCTACCAGACTGCGCTACGCCCCGACGAGAAGCCAACCCTTTAGCACCATCGCCATGAGGTGTCAAGGAGCGAAAATCAAATTTTGAACTTCTCAAACCCAGTGCCGTTGAACCTGCCGCAGGCCCTGAAGCCGGGGGCCACCTTAGGGGTGGTGGCCCCATCCAGCCCCTTTGACCGCGACCAGTTCCTATGCGGTGCAGAAGTATTGGAAGCCATGGGCTTCCATCTGGTCGTTGAGGATGTGATTCATGCAAAACAGGCCTACCTGGCCGGTTCGGACCGGTCACGGGCGGATCTTTTGAACCGGATGTTTGCCGATCCCGACATCGACGGCATCATCGCAGCCCGGGGCGGCTACGGCGCCATGCGCATCCTGTCTCTGCTCGACGCTGAGCGCATATCCCGTCATCCCAAGGTGTTTGTCGGGTTCAGCGACATTACCGTCATCTTGAACTTTTTGGTCGAACGGTGTGGCATGGTCGCCTTTCACGGTCCCACCGTGACGACGCTGGGCAACGGTGATACCGCCACCCGCAACCGTTTCCTGACTGCTTTGACAGAGCGGGCACCGCTGCGTATCGAAGCCGCCAGGGACCAAGTCATTCGCTCCGGCAATGCACGCGGTCCTTTTTTATGCGGCAACCTGACCTTGCTTTGCCACCTGACGGGCACGCCCTTCCAACCCGATTTGAGTGGTCGCATTCTGATGATAGAAGACCAGGGGGAGTCGCCCTACCGCATCGACCGCATGCTGACCCAGATGGTGATGGCCGGCTGTTTCGACCGCCTTGCCGGGTTGGCTGTGGGCACTTTCACCCATTGCGGATCGGCCGCGGCGATTGGAGAGATCATTGCCGACCGGTTGGGACAGGTTGATTTCCCGATCCTGGCCGGATTTGAGGTGGGGCACGACGCGGTCAACACCACCCTGCCCGTAGGACTGGCGGTTGAACTGGACACCGATGCCCGGACCTTGCATTTCAGCGGGCCCGCCCTTCGGTGACGATGATCGACGATGAAGACGCATCCCGTCAACCAACTGATGCAGCAGGGGCTCCGGGAGCATGTCTTTCCCGGAGCCGTGCTGCTAGTAGGCCGGGGCGAGAAGCTGCTCCTTTTCGAGGCATATGGCAAGGCGGACCTGTTCTCGGGTCGTACCATGACCCGCGACACCGTGTTCGACCTGGCCTCGCTGACCAAACCATTGGCAACCGCCCTGGCCGTGGCCAGGCTGGTCGATTTAGGGCGGATCGCATTTGACGGGACAGTGGCAGACTATCTGCCCGACCTGCGCGGCAGCGACAAGGCAGCCATCACCGTCCGTCAACTGCTCAGCCACTGCAGTGGGCTACCCGCCCATCGCCGTTTTTATATGGTTCTCAAAGCCATTTCTCCCGATCAACGCCACCAGCATGTGTTGGATCTGCTCAAGCAGACGCCGTTGGAGACCGTTCCGGGGACCACCCGCTGCTACAGTGATCTGGGGTTCATGTTGCTGTGCCGCCTGGTCGAGACGCTATCTGGCAGTCCCATGGATCGATTCCTGGCAGCAGAGGTGTATACCCCCATGGGGCTGCGTGATCTCTTCTTCATCGATCTGGCCAGTGGAAGGCGGCCACAGCGCGAATATGCCGCCACCGAGTTGTGTCCCCTGCGCAAGCGGCTGCTGGTGGGTGAGGTGCATGATGACAACGCCTGGTACGCCGGTGGAATCGACGGGCAGGCCGGTCTTTTCGGCACCGCCGAGGCGGTGTTTCGACTCCTTCGCCGGTTGGTAACCGGCTTTCGCGGGCAGGGTACTTCTCACCTTTTTTCACATGATGTGCTGCTTGAGATGTTGAGCGGATCAGAAAGCGATTCAAGTCTGCTGGGATTCGACCGCCCTTCCGGTGAGGATTCCAGTGCGGGGCGTTATTTCTCATCAAACAGCATCGGCCATCTGGGCTATACCGGCACCTCTTTCTGGATGGATCTTGAAAAAGAGATGTGCGTCATCTTGCTTACCAACCGGGTGCACCCCAGTCGCTGGAATCAGCAGTTGCGTCAGTTCCGCCCCCTGGTCCACGACCGAATCATGGAACATTTTGAAATCTAATCGGATTAAAGCCGGATTCCCCAAATCAATGCTTGAAATGAGTGGCCATTTCTGGTACCCGTTCGGTTAAATCGTCCGTTGCGCAGAAATGCCGGCCCGACTGCCGTTGCCACCCCGATCAGGGTATGTTCGGCAACGCTGCGATTAAAACCGAAAAGAGGCAGCATGAATTTCATCGATTCCATTTTGGGAGTGTTTTCCAGCGATCTTGCGATTGATCTGGGTACGGCCAATACGCTGGTCTACGTCAAAGGCAAAGGCATTGTTCTCAGCGAACCGTCCGTGGTCGCCGTCCGCACCGACCAGCGCACCAAAAACCGCGTCCTGGCGGTGGGGCTGGAAGCCAAGAACATGTTGGGTCGCACCCCGGGAAATATCGTGGCCATCAGACCCATGCGCGATGGCGTGATTGCCGATTTCGAAGTGACCGAGGCCATGCTGCGCCACTTTATCCACAAGGTGCATAACCGCAGAACGTTTGTGCGGCCGCGCATCATCATTGCCGTACCATCGGGGATTACCCAAGTGGAAAAGCGTGCCGTGCGCGAATCGGCGGAGTCCGCCGGCGCTCGCGAGGTCTTCCTCATCGAAGAGCCCATGGCAGCGGCCATCGGTGCCGATCTGCCCATTACCGAACCCACCTGCAACATGGTGGTGGATATCGGTGGCGGCACCACCGAAGTGGCGGTGATCTCATTGGCCGGCATTGTATACAGCCGCAGCCTGCGAGTTGCCGGAGACAAGATGGATGAAGCCATCATCCAGTATGTCAAACGCAAATACAATCTGCTCATCGGCGAGCGCACCGCCGAAATCATCAAGACGACCATCGGCAATGCCTACCCGGACCCAAATAAGGTCGAGACCATCGAAGTGAAAGGTCGCGATCTCGTAACCGGTATTCCCAAGATTCTGGCCATCGACTCCGAAGAGATCAGGGAGGCCATTTCCGAGCAGATCGAAGCTATCGTGGAAACGGTTAAAATCGCTCTTGAGCAAACGCCGCCGGAACTGGCCGCCGATATTGTTGATCGCGGCATCGTGCTGACCGGCGGCGGTGCCCTGTTGAAAAATCTGGACAAACTGCTCAGAGAAGAGAGCGGATTGCCCATTACGGTTACCGATGATCCCCTATCCACTGTGGCCCTGGGGTCCGGCAAAACGCTGGACAGTTTAGAAATCCTTAAACAGGTCATCATCATCTAACGGGTCCCATGTTTTCCAAAAGGATGATTCTGATAGCCGTGGTGATCCTTCTGGTCGCGGTGAATGTCATCCTGCTCACCATCACGGGGAAACAGACCCGGGCTCCCTCCGGTTTGGGACGTGGTGCCCTGATTGTCGTCGCGCCTTTCCAGGAGCAGCTTTCCGCCTTCGTTCAATCCATCAAGAACATCTGGAACCAGTACTTTTATCTGGTCTCAGCCGCCCAGGAAAACCAGCGGCTGAAAAAAGAATTGGGGCAGCGGATTCAAGAACTCAATCACTGCAGCGAAACCGCCTTGGCCAACGATCGGCTGCGACATTTATTGGGTTTTGAACCGGATACTCAACGGCCGATGATTGCCGCCCAGGTGGTGGGTCGGGATCCATCCGCCTGGTCAAAAACCATCATCGTGGACAAAGGCCTGCGCGACGGTGTCCGTCAGAGTGACCCGGTGGTGGTCCCCGAAGGTATTGTCGGCGTGGTGGTGGAAGTGTCGTCCCGCTATGCCAAAATACTGCTGCTGATCGACCCGAACAGCGCCGTCGATGCTTTAGTGCAGCAGACCCGGGCGCGGGGTGTGGTCAAAGGGGGCAGTGCCGGTTATTGCGTGTTTGACTACGTATTGCGCAAGCATACCGTCAGCGTGGGAGACACGGTTGTCTCCTCGGGATTGGATGGCGTGTTCCCCAAAGGCTTCCGGGTGGGCCGTATTTCCGAAATCGTTCGCCAAAACGCTGGGATTTTTCAAAAAGTATCCGTAACCCCTTACGTGGACTTCGAGATATTAGAAGAGGTCTTCATCATATCCGATCCGGTCTCCGATGATCCTTTCAGGGACTCATGATATACGCCTACCATCTGATTGTCTGTCTGATTCTGATCCTTTTCCAAACGACCTTGCTGGCCGTCGGGGGGCCGGCTCATTTTTATGATTTGCTGGTGCCTTTCGTGGTCTATTTAGGTGCCCATCGCCTGCCGCGGGAGGCGATTCCGGTGCTGCTGATTGCCGGGGTGGCCATGGACGGCATTTCCGGCGGTGTGTTCGGCGTTCATCTGAGTGCCTATCTGTGGTTGTATGTAGGGGTGCGATGGGCTATCCAGTTCCTGCATGTGGGTAATGTCATCCTGTTGCCGCTGCTGGTCACCGCCGGGGTCGCCTTTAAAGGCCTGGTGGTGGCATTTGCTGCGGTAGTGCTGGCTTCGGCCCCCTGGCCGGTGGAATTTGTTTTTCCCGTCGTTTCCGGGCAGATCGTCTGGGGGGCCTTGACCGGACCGTTTTTGATGCTGTTGTTGATCCGTGGCCAGCAATCGATCGCGCGTGCCCGTAAATCGGTGCTCGTGCAGAAAGAAGCCTTGAGGGAATCTTGACCGACTATCTGGACAATGTAGACAGCGAGTGGTTCGACCAACGACTCAGTGTGACCCTGACGATTGTCGTCGCCGCTTTCATCGTGCTGATTGCCCGGTTGTTGTTTCTGCAGGTCATTGAGGGGCAGGAGCTGCGTCGTCTATCGGAAATTAATAGCATCCGCTTGAAGAGTGTGGATGCTCCCCGTGGATTGATTTTCGACACTCACAACCGACTCATGGCCGACAATCGTCCCTCCTACGACCTCAGCATTATCGTTAAGGATGCCAACCCCCTGGATAAGACCATCGACAAACTGGCTCGGTACACCGGACTGGATCGAGACCAGCTGTGGGAGAATTTGCACAAGGCCAAGGGCACGCGTGCCTACAAACCGGTGCTGCTGAAATCAGATATCGGCCGCGATGCGCTGGCCGCCATCGAGGTCAACCGCTGGGACCTGCCCGGTATCGTGGTCGATGTCTCGCCCCGCAGAGATTATATTTTCAGCCCCAGTTCGGCGCACATCCTCGGCTATATGGGTGAAATCAATGTCGAGGAACTGAAAAAGGAGATCTACCGCGACTGCAAGACCGGCGATTTTATCGGTAAATATGGCATCGAACGACAACGGGAGCAGTGGCTGCGCGGCCAGCGTGGCGGGCAGCAAGTGGAGGTCAACGCCACCGGCCAGGTGGTTCGGGTTATCAGCACCGTAGACGCGACCCCCGGGCACAATATTGTGTTGTCCATCGATCAGTCGCTTCAGCAAACGGCGGAGCAGCTGCTTGCCGGCCAAGCCGGATCGGCTGTGGCCGTCGATCCGTCCACCGGCCAGGTGCTGGCCATGGCGTCGAGCCCCTCATACGATCAAAATGCGTTCATTACCGGTCTGTCGCACGACGAATGGAATGCCCTGATATCCGATCCCCAACGACCGCTTTCCAACAAGGCCATTCAGGCCGAATATCCACCGGCTTCCACCTACAAGATCATCTCGGCAGCCGCAGGCCTTGAGGAGGGTGTGATCGACCTGTCCACCACCTATTTTTGCCCCGGGTTTCTCAAGTTCGGCAATCGCACCTACCGCTGTTGGAAAAAGTGGGGACATGGGGAGGTGGATGTGATCAAGGCGCTGAAGGAGTCTTGTGACGTCTATTTCTATAAGGTTGGGCAGGAGCTTGGCGTCGATCGACTGGCCTGGTATGCGCGCGCCTTCGGACTGGGTGAAGCGACCGGCATCGACCTACCCCACGAAGAGGGCGGCCTGATTCCCACCGCCCAGTGGAAAAAGCGGCGCACCGGTGTGGCGTGGCAAAAGGGCGAAACCCTGTCAATCGTCATCGGCCAAGGTTTTAATCTGACGACACCGCTGCAGATGGCCATGGTGGCTGCCGCCGTGGGCAACGGCGGCGCTCGCTATCGACCACAAATGGTTAAAACCATCCGTACGGCCGATGGGCAAAATGTTTATCAAAGCACCCCGGAGGTCGTGGGACAGCTGCCGATCAGCGAACCCACCCTGGAGCTGGTTCAGGAGGGGTTGTTCAAAGTGGTCAACGAACAGCGCGGGACGGCGTGGGGCAGTCGCTTGGAGGGTGTGGCCATGTGCGGTAAAACCGGAACCGCTCAAGTCGTGGGCAGGCGTGACGACGACGATGGCGACGGTGAAGGCGAGCCGATCAAGGACCATGCCTGGTTCGTCGCCTATGCACCTTGCGAGAACCCCGACATTGCCGTTTCGGTTATTGTTGAGCACGGCGAGCATGGCTCCAGCGCGGCTGCTCCCGTGGCGGCTGAAATGATCCGTGTCTACCTTTCGGGGCGACAGACCGGCGTTGATGGTTCCAGGCAAGCGCTGGTCGAGGTCGCCGATGAAGTCAATTGAGCCGGCGATGCGGCATCGCTTCCGGGTAACGGGTAATCAGAAACGAGCCGTCAGGACCTGAAACATTGCCGGTACCGGTCAACGACGACCGGCATTCGGGCCGGGGGCGTTTCCCGTAGGTTTGCTCCGGGACAATTAGGAACCATCACCCATGTTTGACCGACGACTGTTGCAATGCTTTGACTGGGGACTGCTTGCACTTACACTGACCATTGGCTCGGCCGGGCTGGTGGCCCTCTACAGTGCCGTATCGGCCGGTGCATTGGCCCCTGACATCACCCTGTTTAACAAACAGTTGATCTGGTATGGCGGCGGTCTCGTGGTCATGGTGTTTTGTTTTTTGTTCGATTATAAACAAATCGAGCGGCTGGCGACTGTCATCTACCTGCTGTCGGTGAGTAGCCTGGTTGCGGTGCTTTTTTTCGGCAAATACGTGGGTGGCTCGAAACGCTGGTTGCCCATGGGCCCGTTTTCGCTGCAACCTTCCGAGATGGCCAAAGTGGCTGTGATCATTATTCTGGCGCGCTATTTTGCCAAACTGATCAACACCGACGGCCTCACCTTGCGGGACCTGGTGGTACCGGCCATCCTCACGGCATTGCCTTTCGGCCTGATTGTTCGCCAGCCGGACCTGGGAACGGCCATGGTGATTGGCTTGATCGCTGGCGCCATGACCCTGTTTGCCAAAATCGAACGCAGGGCGCTGAGCTGGCTGGTTGCGACCTTTACCCTGCTGGTGCCGTTGGTATGGTTCTTTTTGCGGGGGTACCAGAAGCAGCGCATTTTGACCTTTTTAAACCCGGACCGCGATCCTTTAGGGGCCGGCTACCATATCATTCAATCGAAAATTGCCATCGGGTCGGGCATGCTCACCGGAAAAGGGTTTCTAAAAGGCACGCAGAATGCCCTATCCTTCCTGCCGGAACAGCATACCGACTTCATCTTTTCGGTGTTGGCCGAAGAGTGGGGACTGATCGGCTCCTTGACCCTGATCATTCTCTTTCTGATCATCATCGCCTGGGGGCTGAGTATTGCCGGTCGCTGTCGGGACCCATTCGGGACGCTGCTGGCTGTCGGTGTGACCGCCATGATCGCCTGGCAGGTGCTGATCAACATCGGCATGGTCATGGGACTGATGCCGGTTGTGGGGGTAACATTGCCCTTTGTCAGTTATGGCGGCTCGTCGATCATTACCATGATGATGGGCATCGGGCTGCTGATGAATGTCAGCATGCGACGGTTTAAATTTGAATAAGGAGAAGGATCGCGCAAGAACCCCGATATCCGCGTTACGCCCAAAATGGGTTCCTCGGAATATCCCGATATGCCTGTGGACCCATTTTTCGCAAGCCTTGATCTCGGAGTTCTTGCACGATCCTTCCGAAACATGCGAGGATGATCGTTAGCTATTAATATGCTATATTTAATTATTTTAAAGTGTTATAAATATGAATGGTTACCAATAAACACAGGAAGAAATCATGAAGAAAAAAGACAATGCGGATCATATTTCGACATTACTGGGCGTTGGCACGGCTATCGAGGGCACGCTGGCCTTCAAGGACACCATTCGTCTGGACGGTTCGGTAAATGGTAAGATCACATCGGACAAAGGCACGCTGGTCATCGGTGAACGGGCTGTCGTGGAAGCACAGATACGGGTAGGTACCGCAATTATTAAGGGGACGGTGAACGGCCATATCCAAGCTGCGGACCGTATCGAAGTCTATCCTCCGGCCAAGATCAACGGGGATATTCAAGCGCCGGTGGTTTCCATTGAAACCGGTGTATGTTTCAACGGGAACTGCAGCATGGCCAAGCCCGACCCCTTGCCTGCGAGCACCAATGCCGCCCAGAAAAAGCCGGCCGAAAAAAACCCGAATAGCGACCCAAATTGATGAATCGTTTACATCGCCCATTGCGGACGGTTTCGTAATAGCGCCGAGATCAAGACTTGCGGATCGGGAGGAATGAGACGTACTTGGCGTACGTCGCAGTGACGAAGGATGACGTGTCACGCAGATATCGGTGTTTTAGGTCACCATCAATTTGTAAAAAACCTTTGACAATTTAGCGCCTCTGATGGTATAGACCGCCGGAGTTCGTACCTGTCGTAAGCACCATTTTTCATAAAAAATAAATAGTATTTTCAGAAACTTATATCAATCCTTCAACGGAGGCCCTTAGATGGTAAGCGTCGATGCATCCATAGTCTTGCAGATCGTGAATTTCTTGCTGTTGATTTGGATTATGAACATGGTGCTGTACAAGCCCATCCGCAAAATCCTGTTGGCGCGCAAGCAAAAGGTGGCCGGTTTGGAGTCCGACATTGACGGCTCCGCACAGGCGGTCAAATCAAAAGAAGATGCATACGCTGCCGGCGTCCGCGAAGCCCGCGCCGCCGGGCAAAAAGAGAAAGAGGCCCTGGTGGAGGCTGCGGCGCAGGAAGAGAAAGCCATCATTGGAAAAATCAATGAATCTGCCCAGGCTGAACTCAAGGAAGTCAAAGAAAAAATCGCTCAGGAGATGGTCGGTGTCAAAGCAGCGCTTGACGAAGAAGTCGACGCATTTGCGGATGCGATAGGAAAAAAAATATTGGGGAGGGTTGCTTAATGAAAGTTCCATTTTTCACGAAGAAGCGCAGCCGGGCTAAGTTGATGTTGCCATTGGCCCTCACTGCGCTTCTTTTGTTTGGGGGCACCCTGGCGTTTGCTGCCGGTGGTGGCGGTGACGATGGCCACAAAGGGTGGTTGGCAACGGACACGTACCGGGTGATGAATTTCGCTGTTCTGGCCATCGGGCTGTTTCTGGTTCTGAAGAAACCGGTTGCCCAGGCGTTGGGCGGTCGCATTCAGGGAATCAAAGAACAGCTGGAGGAGCTTGAAGAGAAGAAGAAGGAAGCCGAAGCCAAGCTGGCGGAATACGATGCCAAGATGGCCGAGTTGGACAAGGAAGCCGAAGCGATGCTGGCCGAATACGTGAAACAGGGCGAAGACGCCAAGGCCAGGATTCTGCAGGAGGCCGAGGCGGCAGCCGAGAAGCTGAAGGAGCAGGCCAGCAAGAATATCGAATACGAATTCCAGCAGGCCAAGGCTGACCTGAAAGCCGAAATCGTGGAGAAGGCGCTGGCCAAGGCCGAAGCGATCATTAAGGAGCAGATCAATTCGGATGACCAGGAAAAATTGGTGGATGAATACTTAGAGAAGGTGGTGGCATAGTGAAGAATCTGGCGATTGCAAGGCGGTATGCCAAAGCGCTTCTGCTGATCGGTAAAGAGGATGGACAGATCGATACCTACCGGGACGAATTGGGCGCTTTCGCAAATCTGATCGAGCAGGAAAAGAGCCTTCAACAGGTGCTGGTCAATCCACTCTACGACGTTGAGGGACGCAAAAAAGTCCTGACAAGCGTGATGGATAATCTGAAATTATCTCAGGCCATGACCACATTTCTCCTTTTTCTGTTCAACAAGGGGCGGATCGGGTTTTTGAGCAACATCAACGACTTTTTTCAAAAGTTTGCCGATGAACTCAAGGGTGTGGCCCGGGCCAGCCTGGTTTCGGCCACGGCGTTGTCGACCGAAACCGTTGAGAAAATTCAGTCAGCCCTGTCCAAGCGGACAGGTAAAGATATTATCCTGGAGGTTGAGCAGGATCCGGAACTGATCGGCGGTATCGTTACCCGCATCGGCGATTTGGTTTTGGATGGCAGTGTGCGTACCCAGCTGCTCAATATGAGAGAATCTTTAAAAAGGGGTGAGAGTGTCTAATGGAACTAAGAGCTGAAGAAATAAGTCAGATCATTAAAGAACAGATCACGGACTACGACAAGAAAATCGAACTGAGCGAAACCGGTGTTGTTCTTTCGGTGGGTGACGGCATTGCCCGTGTGTACGGCCTGGAAAAAGCCATGGCACTCGAACTGGTGGAGTTTCCCGGCAACGTCCTCGGCCTGGTGCTCAACCTGGAAGAAGACAACGTCGGTATCGCCATCATGGGTGACGATACGGGCATTAAAGAGGGCGACATGGTCAAACGGACCGAACGGATCGCCCAGGTGCCGGTGGGTGAGGCTGTGCTGGGCCGGGTGGTTTCCGGCGTTGGCGAACCCCTGGACGGTAAAGGCCCCATCGAGACCGATACCCACAGCCGTGTGGAAATGGTGGCCCCTGGTGTCATCGCCAGAAAGTCGGTGCACGAACCTTGCTACACCGGCCTGAAAGCCGTCGACGCCATGACCCCGGTCGGCAGGGGGCAGCGTGAACTGATCATCGGCGACCGTCAGATCGGCAAGACCGCCGTGGCCATCGACGCCATTCTGGCCCAGAAAAACACGGATGTGTTCTGCATTTACGTGGCCTGCGGCCAGAAAAAATCCACTGTCGCCCAGGTGGCCGCCATTCTCGAAAGAGAAGGTGCTATGGAATACACCACCATCGTTTCCGCCTGTGCCTCCGACCCGGCGACCCTGCAGTACCTGGCGCCGTACTCCGGATGCGCCATGGGCGAATACTTTCGCGACAAGGGCCAGCACGCGCTGATTATCTACGATGACCTTTCCAAACAGGCCGCTGCCTACCGGCAGGTTTCCCTGCTGCTTCGACGTCCGCCGGGACGTGAAGCCTTCCCGGGCGACATCTTTTACAACCACTCCCGGTTGCTGGAGCGCGCCGCCAAGGTCAACGACGAACTGGGAGCCGGCTCCCTGACGGCCCTGCCGATCATCGAGACTCAGGCCGGTGACGTGTCGGCCTACATCCCGACCAACGTTATCTCCATTACCGACGGCCAGATCTACCTGGAGCCGAGCCTGTTTTTCGCCGGCGTACGTCCGGCCATCAACGTCGGTCTTTCAGTTTCCCGCGTGGGTGGCGCCGCCCAGACCAAGGCCATGAAAAAGGTAGCCGGTACCCTGCGTCTGGATATGGCGCAGTTCCGCGAGTTGGAAGCTTTTGCCGCCTTCGGCAGTGACCTGGACGCCGCTACCCAGAAACAGCTGACCCGCGGCGAGCGTCTGGTGCAGGTGCTGAAACAGCCCCAGTACCAGCCACTGTCCCATGAAAAACAGGTAACGATTCTGTACGCGGCCACCCGTGGTTACTTGGACGATTTTCCGTCCGACACGGTCGCCAAATACGAAGCCGGCCTCTATCCCTTTGTCGAAGATCGCTATCCCGATATATACGCCAAACTGGAAGAGGCACAGGATATCACCGATGAGATCGAGGACCTGCTCAAAACGGCCCTCGAGGCCTATGGCGAAGAGTTCAAAGACACCATTAAGTAGGGTCTTGGTAAACTGCTGAAATCAGACCACATGCAATAAGGATGCAACTGTATGCCATCATTAAAGGATGTCCAGTTAAAAATCCAGGGTGTCAAGAAGACCAAGCAGATCACCA
>JAAUYD010041382.1_pt1 | contig 15079 bp, 13 predicted proteins | sample 7278101 | NCBI WGS metagenome assembly JAAUYD01 (sample SAMN14350128, study PRJNA611818) | marine sediment metagenome | isolation source: surface marine sediment (0.6m) | place: French Polynesia: Moorea | collected 2018-08
CAAACCCATCCTGATATTTATGTAGAGTCTATTTTTGCAGGGGAACCAGACCAACAATTACCAAAAATATTAACAGCAGTTGTTGGCAATGTACCTCCAGATATTTTGTCATTTTATCCTCAAATTACGGGCCAGTTTGTGGAATTAGGAGCAATTCAACCTTTAGAAAATTGGCTGGAAAAATTACCTGTAAAATCAGAAATTATCCCCAATTTATTCGATGAGTTGCAATTAGATGGTCACACTTGGTCTGTGCCACTGTACACCAGCAATCTCGGTATTTTCTACCGACCAAAATTGTTCCAAGCTGCGGGAATTACCCAAACCCCCAAAACTTGGTCAGAGTTAAGACAAGCTGCAAAAAAGTTAACCATAGATCGCAATGGTGACAACCAACCGGAACAGTAGGGAATGTTACTACCCCTAGGAAAGGGAGAATGGACAGTGTTTTCTTGGTTCCCCTTTTTGTGGGGTGCTGGGGGAGAAGTTGTGACAAATAACCAACCTAATTTATACAACCCAGAAGCGATCGCAGCTTTACAGTTCTGGCAAGATTTATTACAAGACGGCTCGGCAAAACTCTCAGCTCCCGAACGGGGTTATGGGGAGGATGACTTTATTGCTGGCCGTGTGGCAATGCAAATTACTGGACCCTGGACTTATATTACCAAGTCGAAGGTTGATTATGGGGTATTTCCCATACCTGGGAATGTGGAACGTGCGACAGTAACGGGTACCGGAAATTTTTATTTGATGAAAACCACCCCAGCCAGGGAACAAGCAGCACTCAAGTTTTTGGAATATGTTTTAAGTGCAGAATTCCAAACAGAATGGAGCATTGGCACGGGTTTTTTACCAATTAATCTTAAAGCTGCCCAAAGTAAAGCATATCAAGAATTTGCTAGTAAAAAACCGGAATTAAAAGTATTTTTAGCACAAATGCCCGTAGCAAGACCTCGACCAATTATAGCTGGATATAGCCGTTTATCTGATAGTCTTGGTCGAGCCATTGAAGCGAGTTTATTAGGTGAGTCCCCCCAAAAAGCATTGAAAGCAGCTCAAGAACGGTTAGATTTAATTTGGGGGAATAATTAAGTAATAAGTAATAAGTAATAAGGTGTAGGATGTGTGATTATAGGATAATATTTGAACGTAGTAATGGGACTTATAACACAATACAGTTCAGTTAAGGAAAATAGTAGGTTGGGTAGAACGAAGTGAAACCCAACAAAGTCTTGGTAATGTTGGGTTTCGTTCCTCAACCCAACCTACACCAGTTTTAGTTTTCAGGCTTAACTGAACGGTATTGACTTTATAATATCACGCACCAATAACTGATTGTGACACGCAACTTTAGTCCTGAAGTAATAAGTAAATAGAGATTAGTCACAGAACATTAATGGAAAATAAGCCATGACTAAACTCGAATTAAAAAATCATCAAGTATGGCATAATTTGACGGAAATTTTGAAGAATTTAGATGCAAATGCACTGGTTCAAGAACATCTAAAATTATGTGATTATAAAGTATGTGGCTATTGGGATGAGGAGGATGAATATTATGAAGAGATTATTTTACCCCATACCATAGTAGCTTCCTTAGTCAGTAGTTCTATTGGCGTTACAGGTACTAAACGCTTTCTTAAATTTCAATTTAGCCTCCTAGATTCATCTCATGTTGTTGATAGTCAACTAGGTAATATAGATAGTTTTGGTACTCTTGTTCTTGTTTATGATGAAAATTTGGAATTTGTCGATGAGAATTGGGTTCTAGATGTTAATTTTCCTACTGTACAGGCAAAACGGACTTAGATGATGGTTTTCATTAACTGCGTATAACAGAGTTCAAAAAATAGCAGTAAGAATGAACTCAGATGAGCAGATTTTCGGTAAGTGAAAATTGAAAATGAAGGCTAATTTCTTGCAGTATGTCAAAATAGTTCTAGATTATTCAACTCAGGAGGTTTGATAGTGGTTATTAATCAAACCAATCCCCCCACCACTACCCCAGATGTGACAACAACTCGCTTCAGTTTAGAGGAATATCGGTCGATGGAAGAAACCGCCGAAATTCGTCACGAATACCGCAATGGAGAGATTATAACTATGCCAGGAGGGTCAGAAGCCCACAGCGCAATCGCTAGCAACCTGTTAATTTACTTGGGATTTTTGCTCAGAGATACCAACTTTCGCTTATATAACAGCGACTTGCGTGTTTGGATCCCAGAATACAAATGTGGGACTTACACTGATTTGATGGTAGTTGATGGACAACCACAATTGAACGGCGATAGAACTGATGAAATTCTCAATCCTTTAGTGATTGTTGAAGTTTTATCGCCCTCCACTGAAGCTTACGATCGAGGTGAAAAGTTTAGAAAATATCGCTCTATTCCTAGCTTTTGTGAATATTTGCTAGTTAGCCAAACTGAACCCTATATTGAACGGTACCACAAAATTGGTGACAGCAATAATCGCTGGCAATGGCAGGTTTACGATCATCTCGATCAGTTGATATTACTACACAGTCTAAACGTAGAAATTCCTCTTGCTGAAGTCTATCGCCGCATTAATTTTTTCCCTGACTCCTGATTTGATGAGCTGTAATATCATGTCCGTTTGAACACTTATCATTAAAGCTCACGCAAAGGCGCAAAGACGCAAAGAAGTTTTTATGAGGGTGCATTAGTTTTTGCACAACACACCCTATCCCATCACTCCATCACTCCCTCACTCCATCACTCTCTCACTCCTTCCCCACTCCCAACCTATCGAAAACAAAAGCATACTCAAAGGCCAATTCCTTCAAACTTTCATACCTGCCAGAAGCGCCACTATGTCCCGCACCCATATTCGTTTTCAGCAAAATAATATTGTCATCGGTTTTCATGTCCCGTAATTTCGCCGTCCATTTAGCCGGTTCCCAATACTTAACGCGGGAATCATTTAAACCAGCAGTAACCAGTATTTCTGGGTAATCCTTCGCTTCCACATTGTCATAGGGAGAATAGGACTTAATGTAGTCATAATAAACCTTGTCATTGGGATTACCCCACTCTTCCCACTCCATAACAGACAGAGGCAAGGATGTATCGAGTATAGTTGTTAACACATCCACAAAAGGCACCCGGGCAACAACCGCTCTAAACAAATCGGGACGCATATTCATTACAGATGCCATTAACAACCCACCAGCACTCCCACCGGAAATCGCCAAGCGATCGCTAGCTGTCCAACCTTGGGCAATCAAATACTCGGCACAGGTGATAAAATCTGTGAAGGTATTTTTCTTATGTAAAAATTTCCCTTCTTCATACCATTGTCGCCCCATCTCTTCCCCACCACGGACATGGGCAATGGCAAATACAACTCCCCTATCTAAAAGAGATAATATATCTGATGCAAAGGTGACTGGATAAGAATAGCCATAGGAACCATATCCCAAAATAAATAGGGGATTTGTGCCATCTTTTTTTATGTCCCGTGGATAAACAATGGAAATGGGAACTGATGTACCATCATCGGCAGTAGCCATCAACAATTCACTCCGGTATTGAGTGCGATCGTATCCACCTAAAACTTCTGTTTCCTTTTTTAACTCCCGTTGGTTGGTATCCATATCATAATCAAATATGGATGGGGGAGTAATTAAAGAAGTGTAACTAAACCGGAGAATATTAGTATTAAATTCCGCGTTTGTATCTTCATCAAAATCATAGGTAGGCTCGGGAAAAGTAATCTGATTTTCGGCACCTGTGGTCAGATTTTGTATCCTTGCTGTGGGTAATCCTCCCTTTCTTTCGTAAATTACCAAATGATTAATAAAGGCACTAACCCCTGATAATCTGACATCTTGCCGATGGGGAATCACAGTTTGCCAATTTTCTTTACCAATATTAGCAACTGGAGTTTTCATTAATTTAAAATTAATTGCGGCTTCATTGGTAACTATATAAAAATAGTCACGATGATGCTCAACATCATATAAAACTCCTATATTTCTCGGAGCAATCACCTCAAATTTGCCCAAGGGATCATCAGCCCTTAAATAGTGGACTTCTGAGGTAATACTACCGCCAACAGTCAAAAATAGATATTCTTGACTGCGGGTTTTATCCACATATAAATGATAAGCATCATCAGGTTCATGGTAAATCAATTCATCATCAGCAACATCACAACCTAAAGTATGTCTAAATAATTTGAAAGGGCGATTGGCATCATCAATTGTGGTGTAAAAAACCGTTTGATTATCATTAGCCCAAACCAATGAAAAATAAGTATCTTCAATGATATCTGCATACAACTGATGGGAATTCAAATCCAAGAAAAATAGAGTATAACGCTCGGCTCCAGTGGTATCAATTGAATATGCCATAATCTGATGGTTGGGGCTAATTGCCAACACACCTAAATCGCAGAAATCATGCCCATTTGCCAATTGATTTTGGTCTAATAAAATTTCCTCTATACCATCAAGACTGCCCCGTTTGCGGCAGTATATTGGGTAAGCTTTTCCTGCTTCTGTGCGAGAATAATAATAATAGTCATCCTTACGATATGGTACCGAGAGATCGCTTTCTTTGATGCGAGCGAGGATTTCTTCATAAAGCTGGGTTTGCAGCCCTTGAGTGTGCTGCATCATGGCATCAGTGTAGGCATTTTCTGCTTCCAGATAGGATATAACCTGGGGATTTTCTCGATCGCGCATCCAAAAGTAGTTGTCTATTCGGCGATCGCCGTGTAACTCTAAAATCTGGGGCTGTTTTTTTGCCACAGGAGGAACCATATTAGTTTGCAGATGACTATCTGTGTTCATATTTCTTAACTTTGCTTCGACCTAAGTTATGAGGATGAATGGGAACTTGTGGAGATAATCTTGGGTTTTATTTTCAAATTACACAAGGCAATGGCTGGAATTACTCCCAAAATCACTGCTGTAAATCCTTGTCCACTTAAATACAATATCTGAGTGCGGTTGATTTCTGGAATAAACTCTTGCAAAAGTGAAAGTAACCACATAAAAATGCTGATGGTAAAAAATATCCCAGAAGGTAAAAAAGTCCACCACCAAGCACCGATTACCCGTTGTCTGATTACTAGCCACTGCAAGAGTCCCAGCCAAATCGCAGCCACATTATAGGCAATGGTAGACAAAATGCTAAATCCTAGCACCCGCTCGGCAGGCAAAGATTGCAATACAGTGGGGGAAAGAATATAGTTCTTCCAGGCTTCGGCAACATTCAGGAAAATTAACCAGCCCATACTAGTGGCTATTGTCCACCACCAGAAGGACAAATAACGCCTGATTAATAATCCCTGAAACAGAGCAAAAATGATGGCAAATAAACCTGTGCTAAAGTTCGTGGTTAGGTAAGACAAAATTTGTGGTTGTGAAGCAAAAGCAAGGGGTAAAATGCCTTGCAGATTTCTTTCTAAGAAAATACTGGCAATTCCCCCCAAAACCCATCCCACAAGGGTAGCCAGGGTAAATTGGGCAAAAAACCACCGTCTGTGCGATCGCGGAATTAAAAGTAAGGACCTTTTACCTGTTTTGGTTCGATTAGACACTGCATCAGCAGGATAGTTAGAATCATTTTCCATAGAATCAAGCAGTTATCAATCATTAATTATCAGTTACTCAGTTATCACACTCATCGTAATCCCGGGATGATAAGCTAAAGATTGGCATAAATATAGTGATTTAGATAGGATGTAGTATTCAATGGGTGTCTCCTCAAGCGATCCTCTTTTACTCAGAGCAGCCCGTGGTGAAGCCGTAGATCGTCCTCCCGTATGGATGATGCGGCAAGCAGGACGGTACATGAAAGCTTACCGAGATTTACGAGAAAAGTATCCTTCTTTTCGCGATCGCTCGGAAATACCCGAAGTAGCGATTGAAGTTTCCTTACAGCCTTGGAAGGCTTTTCAACCAGATGGTGTAATTTTATTCTCCGATATTGTCACACCACTGCCAGGAATCGGCATTGAAATGGATGTTGCGGAAGGTAAAGGACCAATCATTGCTTCTCCCATCCGTACCCAAAAGCAAGTGGATAATTTGCGTCCCCTAGAACCAGAAGAGTCTTTGCCATTCATTAAAACCATTTTGCAGTCATTGCGCCAAGAAATTGGCAATAAGTCTACCATGTTAGGTTTTGTGGGTGCGCCCTGGACTTTAGCTGCCTATGTGGTGGAAGGTAAGGGATCTAAAACTTACTCCATTATCAAAAATATGGCGTTTTCCGATCCAACAATGTTACACCAATTTCTAGGTAAACTTGCAGATTCCATCGCCACCTATGTGCGCTACCAAATTGATTGTGGCGCTCAAGTAGTACAAATGTTTGATTCTTGGGCAGGGGAATTAAGTCCCCAAGATTATGAAACTTTTGCCCTACCATACCAAAAACGGGTTTTCCAGCAAGTCAAACAAACTCACCCCGACACACCCCTAATTTTATTGGTTAGCGGTAGTGCTGGTTTACTCGAAAGAATGGCTTTATCCGGTGCAGATATTATCAATGTTGATTGGACTGTAGATATGGCGGATGCACGGGTAAGATTGGGCAAAGACATGAAAGTCCAAGGTAATCTCGATCCAGGGGTACTATTTGGTTCCCACGAATTTATCCGCGATCGCATCTACGATACTGTGCGTAAAGCCGGTAATAAAGGTCACATTCTTAACCTCGGTCACGGTGTTCTACCCAGCACCCCGGAGGAAAATGTGAAATTCTTCTTTGAAACAGCCAAGCAACTCAGTGTAACTGCTGCTGTGTGAAACATCTGTTGTTAGTTGTTGGTCATTAGTTATTGGATTATCCGTTATCCGTTGCCTATTTTGGATTTTGCGGAAATTTGTGGGGAAGTTTTCCCTGTTGTAACAAACAATTGATCCCCTAAAACTAGGAAAACCGAAGTTTATTCTTTGGTCATCAACCCTAAATACTAAACTAATAACTAATCACTAATAACTAACCAATGACTCAAAAACGGATTTTGCTGACTGGTGCTAGTGGGTGTATCGGTCATTACCTGAGTGAAACTTTAATTCAGGATACAAATTATGAAATCTATTTACTAGTCAGAAATCCCCAAAAATTACAAGTAAATACCCAAGCACGTTCTGGTGTCCATGTTTTGCCAGGTGATATGGCAGACATTGACCAACTTGCGGATTTGTTAAAAACCATAGATATAGCTGTTTTAACTGCAACAGTTTGGGGTGGTGAAAATACTTATGACATTAACGTCAATAAGACCCTAGAATTGATGGATTTGCTGGATGTAGATAAGTGCGAACAGGTAATATACTTTTCTACTGCTAGTGTATTAGGGCGTGACAATCAGCCAATTCCAGAAGCAGGGGAACTAGGCACAGATTATATTAGTTCCAAATACGATTGTTTGCATAAAATAGATCAATTAGCGATCGCTTCTAAAGTTACCACGGTTTACCCTACTTTAGTATTAGGTGGCGATGGCAAAAAACCTTACTCCCACCTAACAACAGGTATTCCAGAAGTTGCCAAATATATCAATATCATTCGATTCTTACAAGCAGACGGTAGCTTCCACTTCATCCACGGTAAAGATATTGCTGCTGTGGTGAAATACTTGATCGAAAATCCAGATGCAATTCAAGATGCAAGGAAATTTGTTTTAGGACAAAACCCCTTAACCGCTAACCAAGCAGTGGAGGCGGTATGTAACTATCTAGGTAAAAAAATTTACTTTCGTATCCCCCTGTCATTATCATTGGCAAATATTATTATCGCTGTATTTCGCATTCAAATGGCAGCTTGGGATCGCTTCTGCATGAACTATCGCCACTTTACTTATAATCGCTTTATTAACCCTAGCAGTTTTGGCTTACCTAACTACTGCGCCACCATGGAAGATGTATTGAAAATTAGTGGTGTGGAACCTGGAATGTGAACTACCCACGCTAGTCAATAAGAAACGTATCCGTGAGTCATCCAGTTGAAATAAGATCCCCGACTTTTTTAAAAAAGTCGGGGATCTGGGGGAGTATGTTATAAAATCAAATTTCCAAGTAGGTGGATATTTAACTGTATTTGCAATCTCTCTACATTCTCTGGCTTGTTTCCCATAGCGGTAATATAGCAATGGACATATTAGTTAGGACAGTATTGTTAAACTGTCAACTGTCAACTGTCAACTGTCAACTGTCAACTGTCAACTGAAAAACTTTAACCAGTACGAGGAATACGCTCAATCTCCGCATAACCACTGAATATCAGTTGTTTACCTTTGGTTTCTAAACGATTGAGCCGCATTTTCACCCCATCAAGATCGAAGCGATCTAAATCAACCATATTATCTAAAATTTCTACTAGTGCTGTACTTAAGGTTTGTGATATTTCTTTTTGTGATTCTGGCACATTATCTAGGTTGATATCAGGGTTTTGGAAAGATACCCGTCGCCGCTTTTCAATAGAAACATTTACAGTCATATTTAGTGGTACCAGCTCCCCATTGCTCAAATCTGCTTGGGCAAAAATCTGCAAGCGATTTTTTGGTAATAGCTGCACCTTTATCTCTGTAAAAGAAACAGGTTTACCATCAGATAAAGCAGTCAAACTAGGTACATTTAGATTAATTAAACGTTTTTTGACTAATTCAGCTTGAAAAGAATTGTTAATACCTACTTCAGATAATACCACTTGGGCGATCGCTTGGGTGGGCTGCTTCAGGCTCAATTTACCACTCATTACCGAGCTGAAGTCAATGGCAACAGCATCAGTTTCAAAGGACATTTCCTCTACAGCAAATTCCCTGCGAATTACCAAACCACGCCCATTCATTTTAAAGCTGTCAATGCTACCTTGCAAAAGTTTGCTAGAGGGATAGCAGCGGACAGATACCTCCACCGACTCGCTTTGGGAAAACAAGTGGCGAATGGTTTGGCTGGCGACTGTGTTGAGCATCTTCTCTCCCCAGTCTGTACCTTTGGATTCTGTAAAACCAGTTAGTCCGCCGAACATTTGAGTCTATATCTCTAGAAGTTCTTTGTACTTTTGTAACAAATTGTGAAGGATAGAGCAACCATCTAGGGATTTATTTTGCTAATCATGGGGAGTGAGATGGTTAATGGGTTTGATTTTGGATGAGTTATCATCGGTAAATTTTCCCAGGAAATTATTGTTGTGGCTATAGCTTGGGAATACTGGAATTTAGGTTATCAGCTTATTTTCTTATTCTACAGATTTATGGCACAAAATCTTGTAAAACTGGCTCAACAAGGGGATACTAAGGCGATTAGCACTTTGGTGCATGAGTGGTTAGGCTTACCAGATGTAAATGCGATCGCTAAGTTAAAACACGATTGTTTGCAGGTGATGTTGGAGTCACCTGAAGTTCCCCAGCAACAGTCAGTGGTTCCTATGATTCGTGATGGATTAAAAACGTTAAGTCTTGAATCTGTGACAAAAGTGAAGATTGCTGGGCGCGAGACAGGGGAGGATTTCCCAGATTGGCAAGAAGAGTTTCAACTAGAAACTGCTATTATCCCATCGAATCACGATAATCAAGTATCTACACAGGAAACATCCTTGTTCGGTTCTGTTTTGGGAGCGATTGGTGGTGTTGCAAATGCTACTGGCGGTGCTATGGTACAAGCTGGACAAGCTGTGCACAGAACTGCTGTTGGCGTTGGCGAAGCAATTGGTGGCGCTGGGATGCAAACATCTCAGGTTGCGGGACAAGTATTAGGGATTGTTGGTAATAATCCAGTGTTAAAAGCTGGGATCAAATCTTTAAATCAGGATTGGTTACACCCCTTAATTGACAATATTGATATTGAGAAAGCCCAGACGGTTGTCAAGAAATTGCAACAAGAGCACCCTAACGATAAACCAGAGGAAATTGCTCACCATTTGATGTTAGAAAAAGCGGTATTAGCAGGAGGAACAGGACTCACCAGTAGTTTGGCTCCAGGACAAGCAGCAGCAATGTTTGCAGTTGATTGGGTTGCTACAGCGGCTTTGTCAGTGGAATTAGTGTATCAAATTGCTGCTGCCTACGGGATGGATTTGGAAAATCCTGAACGCAAAGGGGAAGCGATCGCAATTTTTGGCTTGGGAGTTGGTGGTAAAACGGCAATTAAGGCAGGGTTGGGTTTACTACGTAATCTACCGGTAGCTGGAGCTGTAATTGGTGCAAGTTCTAACGCAGTAATGATTTATGCCTTGGGGTATGCAGCTTGTCAATTTTATCAAGCCAAGGAAAATCCATTAACTTTAGAGGCAAGTTTAGTAGATGCTCAGATCAAAAGTGAAAAATATCTCGAAGCTGCTATTAGCCAAGAAAAAATTATGGATCAGATTTTAGTTCACGTTGTCCTGGCTGGTAATCCAGATAAATCTGGGGAAGATATTTTGCCAGAGCTACAAACCGCCAATCTTAGCCCTGAATCCCTCAAAGCGATCGCTACTCATATCAAATCTCCTCCCCCTTTAGAAACACTGCTGGAGCAAATCAACGGTAATTTTGCGGTATCCCTCTTGGCTCAATGTCAAAAAATTGCTCAACTAGATGGAGTAATTACCCAAGAAGAAGCTCAGGTATTAGCTTTAATTAACGCCAAGTTAAGTGTTGTACCCGATTGAAAATTTTAATCTTGTATTTTAGTTACTGTTATTTTTTTAGTTGTATGATTAGAAGTGAAACCATACAACATAATTGTCCTTGTTAATTGTTTCTTATTTTTATCTTAACAATTGGGCAAACCTTGTTTAACCTTAGTGGTTTTACTAGTATCCCACTTAAATTACGAACCCTAACTCATAACTAAAAATAACCCAAAAGCCTTGAGATACAGGCATTTGGGCTAGGATTTGGTTGTGATGAAAATCACGAAGGCCTATGATTCAGATCCTATATTTATCATCTGGAAATCTACATAATGATAACCAACTGAACTCTAGCCGAGTCATTAATAGGGAACACACAAATTGCCGACAGATTCCAGCTATGTTTCTGTCGGTTTTTTATTTTTTGTTTCACCCAAAGGAGCGATCGCTCACTCATTCGATATATAGGTGGTAAAAGAACCTCAAGTGAAGCAAATATCAAATTTCCCCACAACCAATGTGTAACCTAACAAAATAAATGCCATAGCCACTACTGAGTGTGGGGAAGCTTATTCTCAAAATTAGAGTATTATCGATGCAGAGTGCTTATATGTACACAGGTTGGACAAAATGAGCATCTCAGGGACAATCAGTTATATCTAATTAGCCTTTAGGACATTCCTTGGATAATGAAATCAAAATAAGGAGCTGTTGCAGCACCATCTTCTTTATTCAGTAAATCCAGGGAAGCCATTTTCAGAGACTTGATTGCTTCTACCATTCCTGCGATGGGTACACCCAAGGAGTTGTACATTTCCCGCGCTCCCAACACACCAATGGATTCAATGGGTTCCTTGTCACCACTGAGCACACCATAGGTAACGAGTCTTAAGTACCAACCAAAATCGCGGATACATTGAGCACGTTCTTGTTTACCATAAGCATTACCACCTGGGGCGATAAAATCGGGGCGTTTTTGCCACAATTGTTTAGTTGCTTCTTGTACTATCTTCTTTTCATTTTCAGTTAGGACGGAGACAATACGCATGCGTTGTTCCCCTGTTTGTAAAAAGTCTTGAATATTTTTTAATTCACCGCTACTGGGGTAACGTAGTTCATCGTCGGCTTTGAGAATAACTTGGCTTACTACGGTCATGACTTTTGCAATAACATGAAATGTTATTTGCTAGTTTAGCGACTCTGAGGCACACAAGGGAAGAGTGAAGAGTGAAGAGTTAAGAGTTAAGAGTTAAGAGTTGGCAGTTGACAGTTGACAGTTAATTGTTGGGTTATCAACGTGTATCAGTGTCATCAGTGTCATCGATTTAATCAGAGCTAAGAGTGAAGGAGTAGGGGTGAGGTTTCCTCGCTTGGAGTGAAGGAGGATCAGAAGTGGGACAATACCAATAACGAACAATTAATTATTGGTAATTACTTGATGGTAGAAGCTCCCAGATTTATGGTGGGGTGGGATCAATGCAAAATAGACAACAGATAACGGATAACAGATTATCTGTTTTTCACAATTCAAAATATAAAATTTTATGACGAATTGGCAACAAGGTGAATTAATTGAAATTGAAATTGCCGATCTTAGTGATACTGGGGACGGGGTAGGACGCTGGCAAGAACGGGTGGTGTTTGTACCCGATACTGTCCCGGGCGATCGCATTATTGTTCGTTTGGTACATCTAAAACGCCAATATGCTTTTGGTAAACTCGAACAATTGCTGCAATCATCACCCCAACGAATTCGACCTAGTTGTATTGTGGCTGACAAGTGTGGCGGTTGTCAGTGGCAACATATTAATTACGATCGCCAATTACAAGCTAAATACAACCAAGTTATTCAAGCCTTAGAACGGATTGGTGGTTTTCATCAACCACCTGTAGATCCGGTCCTAGCCGCACCATCTCCTTTTCAATACCGCAATAAAGTTACCTATCCCCTGGGCTTGTCCACAACAGGAAATGTACAAGCTGGTTACTACCAAAAAGGTAGCCATAAGTTAATTAATTTAAACCAATGTCCAGTACAAGATTCTCGTTTAAATCCATTATTGGCTGAAATTAAACAGGATATTCAAAAGCGCGGTTGGTCAATATACGACGAACGGCGACACCAAGGACAAATTCGCCATCTAAGTTTACGCATTGGTCGTCGAACTGGGGAAATTTTACTCACCCTCATCGCCAAGTCAGACAATTTACCAGACATTGCAGAACAAGCACAAGAGTGGTTAGACCACTATCCCCCATTAGTGGGAGTAATGTTAAACCTGAATAGCGATCGCACTAATACCATTTTTGGCAAGGAAACTCACTGCATTGCTGGAGTTCCTTACCTGCGAGAACAATTTGCCGGTTTAGAGTTTCACATACGAGGTGACACTTTTTTCCAAGTTTACACAGAAACAGCCGAAGCCCTACTGGAGGTGATTCAATCTCAATTGAATTTACAAGGTAATGAGGTTTTAGTTGATGCCTATTGTGGCATTGGTACATTAGCTTTACCCTTAGCCAAACAGGTACGCCAAGTGATTGGTTTGGAAGTCCAAAATTCAGCAGTGGCGCAAGCAGCCTTAAATGCTCAACTCAATGGCATTGACAATACTAGCTTTCAAGTCGGAACCGTAGAAAAATTATTACCCCAAATGAACATCCAGCCAGATGTTGTGTTCCTCGATCCACCCCGCAAAGGATGCGATCGCTCAGTGATTGAAACTTTACGACTGATAAAACCATCTTTCATAGTATATGTAAGTTGTAAGGTAGCCACCTTAGCCAGGGATTTAAAACTACTTTGTCAAGATGGCGTATATAGCCTTCAACGCATACAACCGGCGGATTTTTTCCCGCAAACATCCCACGTGGAAGTTGCTGCTTTTCTAGCACTATCCTATCCTGGGAAAGATACCTACTAAATGGCAAACTCTTCTTAGCAATTTGTAGTCTAATGCATAGTGGAAATGCTAGAATCTAGGTGAACCAAAATTATAATTCTCTCTTTGTAAAAACTTTAAAGTTGCATCGACTCTTAAAGATATGGATAAGGTTGTTGAAAGTGCAAATCAGTACACATAAGAGGAGACAAAACTCTAAAAAACTAGAAAGCATCTTTCTCGAACGATGGGGGGCTTTTTAAATTAAATTACTACTGTTACCAATGAAAACAACCAGACATTATAATTTAAAAGTCAATGCTCCCTAGCATTTTCAAAATTTAGTTTTCCAGGCGCAAGTTTGTAGAACACACAACCACCTAAATAAACAAATCAGGGTGTGAGTGACACCAAACTAATGTCTAGCTAACGAATGAAAGCTACGGGGTCTCTCTTGTGATTACAATTTCACTCCGTCCTATTGGACGCAACTGGGGCACAATTAGCTTTGCCTCAACTCTATATCTCTGTCCAATTTTAGATTTGCTCTTGGCAGAGATTCCTACCAGAATGCAAGCGGAACTACGTCTAGGACTTCAAGAAGCCTTAGTCAACGCAGCTAAACATGGCAACAATCTCGATCCTGGCAAAACAGTGATAGTCCGTTTTTCCCTAATTGACGATCGCTATTGGTGGATTATATCAGACCAAGGTCGGGGTTTTCATCCCGCCTGTAGCTGTGATACAAATCCCACGGAGTATTTACCTCCAGATGAGTCGGAAAGTGGTAGGGGTTTATGCATTCTCCATCAAATCTTTGATCAAGTGGAATGGAACCGCAAGGGGACGGAATTACGGTTATCTAAGCAGCTAGAAAACCGACCCAGGATTCCATTATTATCACGCAACTAAAATCACGGATTGTACGGATTACACGGATTACACGGATTTGATTATGGGGATTTAATTACACGGATTTAGCTCAACCGTGCAATTTGGAAGTTAGGGACTAAAAGTCATTCAATTTTGGATTTTGGATTTTGGATTTTGGATTGACGGATAAATCCGAGGGCTTGTATTCTTTTATTTTTCGGTCAAAAAAAGTATACTCCTAAGGGTAGTTTAATAAATAAGGGTAAATTTGCCAGTTTTAGGCGGAAAGTTTGTTTATACCTCCCTTTCACTCCCTTACTCATTCACTACTCACTCCTCACTCCTCACTCTTAACTCTTAACTCTTAACTCTTAACTCCTCTATCTCCATGGGTAGGACAAGGGGGAGCAGAAATAGAGCGATTTAACCAACCAGTGGCTTGTTCTAATCGAGGTAGTGCTTCTTCTGGTTGATCCTTTAATAAAAATACCAGAGCTGCTGCTGCTTGTTCGCTGGCGCGAGCCTTACGATTAGATTTCAGACGATGCCAATCGTTAGGGGAAATACCGAGTCTATCCATGAGAGCTTGGGCTAATTCTAAGGTAGTTAAACTATTTACATCGGTAGATAATTGCATATTTTTAGATTCCACCATAATTTTTGGGCATACTATCTTTTAAAACTACTTTACTAAATATTAGATGCAACTGCCGCAAATGCCTGATG
>JAAUYD010108521.1_pt1 | contig 15077 bp, 4 predicted proteins | sample 7278101 | NCBI WGS metagenome assembly JAAUYD01 (sample SAMN14350128, study PRJNA611818) | marine sediment metagenome | isolation source: surface marine sediment (0.6m) | place: French Polynesia: Moorea | collected 2018-08
AAGCTACATCAGTTAGGAAAGCAAAACTAGCAGCAGACCAAGCTAATTTACGGTAATATTTGGCCGTAGCTCCCGATACGGGAGACAGAGCCAGATAACCACGAGTTAAACTAAGTAAAACTGTGCGGGAAAAATTACGTACTATCGAGCCGAGATGGTGCCAAAATACTAGATCGAATGCCTTAATGTCAGACTTATTTAACGCTTCGATCTCTTGATAGACATAGGGATGGGAACGAATTACCCCCTGTCCAAAGATAATCATGGTACGAGTAAGAATATTCGCCCCTTCCACAGTGATGGGAATAGGAGTAGCAGAGTAAATATTAGCTAGTAAATTCCTTGAACCCCGACAAATACCAGCACCGCCCATAATATCCATGCCATCATTAATAATTTTACGGGAAAGCTCGGTAAAATTATATTTTGCGATCGCAGAAATTACCGCAGGTTGTTCACCTTGATCAACTGCACCTACTGTATAGAGTCTAGCAGCTTCCATCAGATAAGTTAATCCCCCAATGCGAGCGAGGGGTTCTTCAATACCTTCAAAACGACCGATATTTAGTCCAAACTGCCTTCTGACTCTACTATATGCACCTGTTACCCTAGTTACTAACTTAGCAATACCAGTACAAGTAGCGGGGAAACTAATACCTCTTCCTGCTGCCAGAGATTGCATCAGCATTTTCCAACCCTGTCCCGCTTGTTCCACACCGCCAATAATTTGATCCACGGAAATAACTACATCATGTCCTTCTGTGGGGGAGTTGTAGAAAGGTACACCCATTGGATCATGTCGGCGATTAATAATTACCCCAGGGGTACTAGTCGAAATTAAAGCGCAAGTAATACCCACATCTTGCCCTTTCCCTAAAAGATTATCAGGGTCACGAAGTCGGAAGGCTAACCCCATTAAGGTTGCAATGGTAGCTAGGGTAATATAGCGTTTTTTCCAGTTCAAACGCATATATAGTTGACCATCTTCTCCCCGAAATACCACCCCATTAGAGACAATACTAGCTGCATCCGATCCTGCATTAGGTTCAGTTAAAGCAAAGCAAGGAATTTCCTCCCCCTTAGCTAGTCTAGGTAAATAATAATCTTTTTGGGCTTCTGTTCCATAGCGTAATAGTAATTTTGCAGGACCTAAAGAATTAGTAACACCTACTGTAGCAGTATGAGTAAAAGAACGAGAAGCCAACTTCATCATTATGGAACTGTAAGCCAAGTTGGAAAATCCTAAACCACCGTATTCAGTAGGAATCATCATGCCAAAGAAACGCTCTTGTTTCAGATAATCCCAAACTTCAGGTGGTAAGTCTTTATGAGAATGAATCTCCCAGTCAGTCGCCATCTGACAAACTTTTTCTACTTGGTTGTCGAGGAAGGAACGGATTTTTGTGAGTTCGGAGTGACCTTCGGTAGTTGCTGACGCGGACGGAATTCGGAGTTTGGAGTTAGTTTTTTCTTCTGAGTTAACGTTTAGGTAAGCAAGTTTGGAGTTAGTTTTGAGTTTGGAATTATTCAGTAGGGGCGATTGGTCAATTGCCCTTTCACAATTATCAGCTATTAGTGGGTAAGGTTCACTGAGGAGGCGTTTAAAATTGGGCTTGCCTGAGAAAAATTCCCCATCTACCCAAACGTTTCCTGCTTCAATTGCTTCTCTTTCCGTATCAGATATTTTAGGTAACAGTTTTAGGGCTTTTAGGGTTTTAACAATAGGGGTTGTAATTAGTATTTGACGCAGTTGGGGAATATTAAATACTAACGCTACAACAGCAAAGATAATCCAGCCCCAAACAGGTACTTGAAAAACCCATAATACAGCAACTGCATACAATGACCATGCCCATAGAGGGACACCGACATAGCCTAATAGAGTGAAAAGAACAATCAAACTAGGAATAATAATTTTTAGTGCCAGGATATTCATAATGATTTCTCAACTTGTGTTGCAAATGATCTTGTTTAGTGATTAGTAATGGACAAATTCCAGTAATGTAGTAGGGTATATTAAGTAATGGCGAATAAATCAAAAGGATTCCGCTAGCTACTTAAAAAAGAGAGAAAAAATCTAAACATTCAGCCAAATAAGAACCGAAAATCACTATTTTGAGAACAGAGGAAGATGATGAGCCGTATATTGAGTCTAGTTTTGAGGAGCAAGAACAAAGAATTGGAGTAATTGTGGGTTTAGATGAGGAAGGAGAAGTTTTGGATGTTCATGACCAGACTTTAGCAACCTATCGCACGATGAAGAAATAGTAATATTAACTCCAAAGTACGGGCGAATGGTCATCCGCCCCTACGAACTCATAACATCAAATTTTCAAACACTCCAGCAGCACCCATACCACCGCCAATACACATAGTTACCATGCCGTAGCGGATACCACGTCGTTGCATTTCATGAAGTAGGGTAGCAGTAAGTTTTGCCCCAGTACAGCCAAGGGGATGTCCTAGAGCGATCGCTCCACCATTGACATTGATAATGTTTTCATCTAGTCCTAGTTTGCGAATCACTGCTAGAGACTGTCCTGCAAAGGCTTCGTTGAGTTCAATTAATCCGATATCTGCCAGAGTTAAACCCACTTGTTTTAAGACTTTCGGTACAGCTTCCACAGGACCAATACCCATAATTGCTGGTGGTACGCCAGCTACCGCATAACCCAAAAGTTTTGCCATGGGTTTGAGTTGCAGTTCATCAACTATTTTCTGACTTACTATTATGCTTGCTGCTGCACCATCAGACATTTGGGAGGCATTACCTGCGGTGACTGTACCTTTGACATGGAATACTGGTTTTAATTTAGCTAAGGCTTCTAAGCTAGTATCTGCCCTTACTCCTTGATCTATGGCAAAGATTTTTTCTATAGTCTTGGGCTGTCCCTTGTCATAGATAGTTTCTTTAACTGTAATTGGAACAATTTCCGCAGTAAAACGACCTGATTTAATGGCAGCTAAGGCTCGTTTGTGCGATCGCAAAGCAAATTGATCTTGATCCTCACGGGAGATTTGGAACTCTTTGGCGACATTTTCGGCAGTAATTCCCATAGTGATATAGGGTTCGGGAGAATGATCTATTAATTCTGGATTTGGTGCCAGATAATGACCACCCATGGGCATTAAACTCATGGATTCCGCTCCACCAGCCACAATTATTTCTGCTTGTCCTGTCATAATGGCTTGGGATGCCATAGCGATAGTTTGTAATCCTGACCCACAAAAACGATTCACTGTACAACCAGGGACAGAATCAGGTAATCCAGCCCGTTGTGCAACTATTCTGCCTAAATTGAAGCCCTGTTCTCCTTCAGGAAAAGCACAACCCATAATCACATCATCAATCAGTTCTGGCTTCAATCCTGGCACTTTTGCGATCGCACCTTGAACCGCAGTTGCGCCCAAATCATCAGGACGAACATTATGTAAAGTTCCCCGTGGTGCTTTTCCAATAGCAGTTCTAACACTGCTTACTATATATGCTTCTTTCATCTTTTTCTCCTGTTTGAGTTCGGAATTGCTCATGAATCCCGAACTACTAACTACTAACTGCTAACTACTAACCACTAACCACTAACTACTAACTACTAACTACTAACCACTAACTACTAACTACTAACTACTAACTCCGAACTAATTTCTCAAAGGCTTCTTAGTCTTCAGTACATGAGCAATTCTCTCTTGGGTTTTTGGCTCTTTAAGTAAAGGAACAAACATCTGTCTTTCTAGTTGCAGTAGATAGTCTTCACTGACTAGAGATGGTGCAGAAAGTTCACCACCAGAAATTACATAAGCCAGATTTTTCGCTAAGAAGCGGTCATATTCTGAGATATATCCCCCTTGTTGAAAGACATAGGCTGCGTGTTCTAAAGCTGCACGGGCTGGAAGACCTAAAACTTTAACTCCATCTCGATGGGGAATGGGTGCATAGCCTTCTAAATCTAGGCGGATTACTTCTTGTTTGGCGACATACAATCGGCGATCGCAATTTATGACAATTATAGCGGTGGGAGCTAGGAAACCAAATTCTTGGGCTTCATAGGCACTGTTGCTAACTTTTGCCATACCAATGGTTTCAAAAGCTTTTTGTAAGAAAGGTTGAATTTGATTGGGGGTTTCGGTAGCTGCGGTTTCTGCTGCCCAAGCTGCCATCCGCATAATGCCTCCAGCCCCAGGGATTAAGCCTACACTCAGTTCCACTAAACCGATATAACTTTCTGCTGCTGCTACTACTTGAGGACAAGCCATCACTAATTCACAACCACCACCAAGAGCTAAACCTTGCACCGCAGCCAGAATAGGTTTAGCAAAGTAATGAATTCGCTGTAAAGTCTTTTGAAATTGATCTACCAGATCGGATACCTGATCTAGATGTCCAGATTGAGCCAGCATCCCAATTTCTGCCAGATTTGCGCCACCACAGAAGTTGGAGTTACCATTGCCAATTACCATACCTCGATAATCTTGAGTTTCAAGAATATCTAAGACTTCTGTTAACCCTTCCATGACTTTAAAGCTAAGGGTATTACCTTTGGAGCGAAATTCATAGAGAACAACTCCGTCTCCCAAGTCTAATAGTGCTGCTTCTTCGTTTTGCCAGAGAAGATTTTCCTCATGAGATTTAATGAGTTTGAGATCAATTTCATCTTCGGGAAGATTAAGAGGAATATATCCTTGAGTGGGAGTATAAACTGTGTCTTGGTGATAAAATCCCCTAGTCTGATGATGCTTAATCATCCTTTCCACCCAACCTGCTAGGGGAATGTCTGCTGTTTGCAGATCAGTAATCACAGTTTTAAAACCTAGTGCATCCCAAATTTGAAATGGACCTAGTTCCCAACCAAATCCCCAACGCATCGCCCTGTCTAATTCTGCTAAATTATCGGTAATTTCAGGAATGCGGTAAGCACTATAGCTGAGAATAGATAGAATCAATTTGCGGAAAAACTTGCCAGCCCGACTACTATCCTGATATAAAGCCCTTAGTCTTTCTGGTAGTTCCAGTTTTTGTATTTCCTTGAGATTGCCTAAATTCAGAGGTTTTGCTGGTTCATAGGTCAGAGTTGCAGGATTAAGAGAGAGGATTGCTCCTGCTTCTTTTTTATAAAATCCTTGACCTGTTTTCGCGCCTAATTTTCCTGTTTCTACCAGTTTTTCTAGCAGTGCAGGTACACAGAAGACATCACGGCTTTCATCTTCGGGAACGGCTGGATAGAGATTTTTTGCCACATAAACTAAAGTATCTAACCCAACTAAATCCGCAGTGCGGAAAGTTGCGGATTTTGGTCTGCCAACTAGAGTTCCTGTAAGGGTATCAATTTCTTCAATGGTATATCCTTCTTCCAGAAAACCTTTAACCCCTAACATGATGGCGTAGATACCAATGCGATTGGCAATAAAGTTAGGTGTATCTTTAGCGACGACAACTCCTTTTCCTAAATGGAGACGACCAAACCATTTGAGTCTATCTAGTACTTGAGGATCAGTATCTGGTGTGGGGATTAGTTCTAATAACTTGAGATAGCGGGGCGGATTAAAGAAATGAGTCCCTAAAAAGTTATTTCTTAAAGATTCAGGCAATCCTTGGGCAATCTGATGGACTGGTAAACCACTAGTATTAGTAGAAATAATCGTATCTTGCCTAACTACCTCTGCTACTTTCGCCATCAATTGCTGTTTAATGGCTAAATTCTCGATTACCGCTTCAATAATCCAATCTACTTCAGCCAAACTTGCTAAATGTTCGTCAAAGTTTCCCAGAGTGATATGACGGGCGGTTTTTTCTGTAAATAAAATTGGTGGTTTAAGTTTTAAAGCCTTTTGCCAACTGGCTTCAACGATCGCATTTTTATTGTCTTCAGCAGCAGCTATATCCAGTAAATAAACGGTTAAGCCAATATTTGCCAGATGGGCTGCAATCTGCGAACCCATAACACCTGCACCTAATACAGCAGCAGTTCGGAACGGTTTAAACATTATATTTTTCTCCTTTAAATTTAACAATGGTCAGAGCAGGCTAGACTGTGGAACTTTTTTTTCCAGTAATCTCTGACTCTAATTCTTCAGAATGAGTATTTTTTTCTTGTAGCTTCCACGGCATTGTGGGGGGTAGAGTGAGATAGTTTTTAAAGTTTTTCAGATGTCTCCCGATACTTCGGAGTTGAAAATTGTCTTTCTTTCCCAGAAAAGGAAGTTCCTTGTCTTTTAATGGGTGAAGTTTAGGAGATTTATCGGTTCTCTTATGAATGACCATCATCTGTAAGAAATCTCTACTCTTGGAACGTAAGTTACGAAAGTATCTCAGAACAACTCGCCAAGATAGGAGTTTAAACTTTTTAGCCAGCAATTTTAACTTTAATAACTCCGAACTCCGTAAGCGCCAGCGACTTCCGAAGGGCATTCCAAACTCCTTACGCGCCAGCGACTCCCGAAGGGCACTCAAAGTTGACTCTTCTCCATACAGAGCGTTTATTTCTCTGGCAAATATCTTATTGACTTGAGAGCGATTAACTTGCAAGTTTGGCTCTAATAATCTATTTTCTACACTAAGCTTGGGGTTAACTAACTGAAACTGCTTAACATTCGACCATCTAGGAAGTTTTTCGTTAGCTCGATCAACTAAGGTTTGATAGAGAGCGATAATCTCTGGCTGCTTTAATAAATCCTCAGTTGGTAAGTGTTGCCCACCTAAAGCCTCAGCTTGTTTTTGTAACTGCTCTAGATCGGGGAAAATCAACATTCCACAAAACTTTTTCTCTCTTCCCACCGCCACCGCTTGAGCCACTAACCGCGATCTCTCTACTTGCTCTTCTAAAGGTTGAGGAATGACATATTTACCAGTGGAAAGTTTAAATAGGTCTTTTTTACTGCCTGTAATAGTTAAAAAACCTTCTGGAGTAAATGCTCCTAAATCTCCTGTATGCAACCAACCTGACTCATCAATAACTGACTTAGTCGCTTCGGGGTTTTTATAGTATCCTTGCATCACATAAGGAGCTTTAACGAGAATTTCTCGATCAGGAGCGATCGCAATTTCTACTCCAGGTATTGGTAATCCTACTGTTCCTGCACGGTTCAAACCATTTCGATTGCAACAAATTACAGAGCTGGTTTCAGTTAAGCCATAGCCTTGCAGTACGATCATGCCGGCACCACTAAGTAGATTGGCTATTTCGGCTCTTAATCCTGCACCGCCACTAATAAAGTATTTGAGCCTACCGCCAAAGGGTTTGCGCCATTGAGAAAAAACTAACCAATCTGCTAACTTTAGTTGCAAAGCATTAAATATACTAATTGAGTTTCCCAACTCATAATTTTGAGCCAGTTTAAAAGCCCAATTAAAAATTATTTTTTGGATTCTTTTGAGCTTACTACCGCGATCTATTATCTTGTGATAAATTTTTTCTAATAGACGCGGTACAGTAGCTACCAAAGTTGGTTGTACTGTTTTAAAATCTCTAACTGCTCGGTTGGGAGTAGAGAAATAGATACTATGTCCATAATTAAGATGACCGTAAATTAACGCTCGTGCAAAAATATGGGTCAAGGGTAAAAAAGATAGTACTGTCTCGATTGCTCCTGGTTTTAAATCAGGAATACTTCTAAAAGTAGTCAGAATATCAGCAGTAATATTTTCATGACTTAACATGACTCCTTTAGGTTCTCCTGTCTCTCCAGCAATATAAACTATGGTTGCCAAGTCTTGAGGAGAGATACTGGAGCGCAACTGCTTTAACCCCTCTTGATTCCATAACTTTTTACCCCTGGCACGTACTTCATCTAGAGATAATAATTGAATACATTGAGGTAACCTAGGACAATGTAAGTCTTGTCTTCCCTGACAAAGCAACATGGGAATACATAAACAAGCTTGGGAATAATTCGGAGTTTTTTGCTGAACATTTAAGGTACTAGATGTAAACTTGGGATTGTTGTTTTCCAATTCATCAACTTCAGACTCTTGATTCTTAACTCCGAATTCATTTACACCACAGGTTAATAGTTGAATACGTTTTTCTGACCAATCATCAGGAATATCGGCGACAATAACTGTGTGAAGATTGGGAGTATTTCCCAAATAGGGAATGATTTGAGCTAGAAGATCTAAATCCGAAACAATTAAGACTTTAGCTTCGGAATGACTTAAGATAAATACGATATTATCTATAGTCTGAGTTAAATCGATTGGTACATTAATTAATCCAGCCACTAACGAACCAAAATCTGCTAGGCAGAAATTAAGATCGCTGTGCATTAATAAGGCGATTTTGTCACCCTGTTCTAATTCCTCTTCAAGTAATCCTAAAGCCAACTCTTCCGTAGCAATTCGCATTTTTGCATTAGATTGAGGCTGCCAAGCATTAGTTTTCCACTGATTAAATGCGCGATAATTTGGATAAGATTTGCAAGCTTCATCTAATAATGATGGTAAGGTTCGCCCTAAAATTGGCCGATCAATTGTTGAATCAGATTTATTAATCTTAATTAAAGAAAACATTGGCAATTTTAAGAGATAAAATCTCTTTTCTCCTGGAGACTATCTTTAGCCTTTTAAGATGTTGCCCAATATTTTTTGCAACCACAAGACTATTGTGATAGCCATGTAATAAAAATATACGTTAGCTATTAACATTTATTGACAATTACATCATTTGACGGATATTTTCGACCATAAATATCACTCAGGCAATTGTTTTTTGAAGGTTATATTTTTGCCTGTATAAAGCTAGATAATAAGCTAATTTGATATAACAATGATTATAGCATATTTCTAGGATATATATTTATATGTAACATGAAAGGTAAAAGTTAAGCTTCTGTCGCAAACATTTAAATGAATAGAAAAACTCTGTAAATAACTAATTTTTCAGACAGTAATCCTCAAGAAAGAATCAACAAGATATCTTTGCTTGAAAATACTGACCAGGGTGAATTAGCTAGATCTGCTCCGCAGCCAGCGAAGCTGACCGCAATTATTTTGACTTTTCAGACATCCTCTTAGAGCGTTATCCAAGACTTCGGGTAGGGTTTCTAGAGTCTAGTTGTGGTTGGCTTCCCTATTGGTTATGGCGACTTGATGAAGAATACAAAAATTTATATTGGGAAGTAAAAGAACTTGTAAAATTAATACCATCAGAGTATTTTCATAGTCAATGTTATATTTCCATTGACCTCTCCAAGCCTTATCTTCCTGAAATTATTGAATACATCGGCTCTGACAATTTAATCTTTGGCTCAGATTATCCTCACATGGATCATCAGCCAGATGTGGTTAGGAAAGTTGTAGAGCTTGAGGGAAGGTTATCTGAAGAGGTAGTAGGAAAAATAGTTTGGGATAATCCCAGACGTTTTTATTACACGTAGTCATTCAAGATTTATATCAAATCCTAATGAATGCCCATAATTGCAATATGGCAAAATCAAGGTTTTAAGGTACTTTTTATTGTTGGTGTTCAATCGGATTTGATATCACTCAAAAACGGATTTTATTCTTCATAAGGAGGCAACATTATGCCATTTGGAAGCACTAATTTTATTAACAAATCCCAGGAAAGGTTACATAAGATAAAAAAAGAAAAACTGAATAATAAATCGGAGCTGCTGCTGGAGTACACAAAGAAGAAAAAGTTAAACTCTTATAGTAATTTGCATCCAGATTCGCTAATTGGACGCATGATTTACCAAGCAAAAGTAATCTCCCAAATTATAACATTTATCTGGGTTCACGGTGATAAGGGTGACGAGTGTTACGAGGTTGCTAATGCCTTGAAAGAGTATTTTACAGAGGGGAATGAGAAGAAACTTGCAACATTAATGAAAGCTAACCTGGATGATACAACTCCAGAGGGTAAATTATTGCTTCAGGTTTTCCCTGACATTAAAGCTTGTGATCCTTACTATGTTTTCCCAATTTTTGCTCTGGAGGAAGTTGACGAGGATTTTATAGCATTTTCCATTAAAACTAATATTTTTAGTGGATGGATAGAAGATGTTGATGCAAATAATCCGAGTACGTTGTCAGCAGTGTTTGCCTATCCACCTCGCCCACAATATAGTGATGTAACAGTCACGAAAGCTGAATTGGAAGACTGGCTCAAAGACAGAGATCCTTGCAACATCAAATCTAGTAATATTTATATCCCCACCTGTACTTCTTAAACACATAACTTACAGAAGTTTTTGTTCAAAGTCCAATCAGAGATTGAGACTAATGGATATTACTCAGTAAGGCTATCTTAAAGAATCCCATGGGACTCTACCCATGGGATTCTTCAGCAAGGATAATCTATATTATACTTTGGCATTGGATGTAATATTATGTCTCAAAAAACCTACAAACCATGAATACTATAAACCATAATGATAAGAACTACCAGCTTGTTGAAAAAATCTATGAAAGTGCTAATTCACTAGTTTATCGAGGTCTCCTAAAGAGAGATAATAAGCCTATTATTCTCAAAATTCTGAAAGAAAACTATCCTACTGCTTCAGAACTCACTAGCTATAAACAAGAGTATGAAATTACTCGTACTTTGAATGTAGATAATATTGTCAAAGCTTATGATTTGCAGCGATATGAGAACAGTTTAGTCATGCTTTTAGAAGATTTTGGTGGTCAATCTTTAAAAGTATTAATGTCCCAAATTCAATTAAGCTTAGAAGACATCCTAAACATTGCGATTAAAGTAACAGAGAGTTTAGCCGAGATTCATAAAGCTAATATTATCCACAAAGACATTAACCCATCCAATATTGTCTATAATCCCCAAACGGGACAACTCAAAATCATCGACTTTGGCATTTCTACCCGTTTATCCCAAGAATTTCTAACAGTTTGCCCTCCTAATCAATTAGAAGGGACTTTAGCTTATATTTCCCCTGAACAAACAGGTAGAATGAACCGAGGACTAGATTATCGCAGTGATTTTTATTCCCTTGGTGTAACTTTCTATGAACTTTTTAGCAATAAACTTCCGTTTGAAACCACTGACCCAATGGAGTTAGTTCATTGTCATATCGCACAACAGCCAGTACCCATTCATAAACTCATTCCCGATCTTCCTTTAGTTGTATCTAATATCATCATCAAATTATTAGCGAAAACCCCAGAGGAAAGATATCAAAGTGCTTGGGGAATTAAAGCTGATTTAGAAATCTGTCTTAATCAATTAAAGTCTCAAGGACAAATCTCTCTCTTCCCTTTAGGAAGCCAAGATATTACTGAGAAGTTTCATATTCCCCAAAAACTTTATGGTCGAGAACAGGAAATAACTCAACTTTTAACTGCTTTTGAGCAAGCTTGCCAAGGGAAAACTGGAATGATTTTAATTTCTGGTTATTCAGGGATTGGCAAATCTGCTTTAGTAGATGAAATTCACAAACCCATTACACGGCAACGAGGACAGTTTCTTAGTGGTAAATTCGCTCAATTACAGCGAGATATTCCTTATTTTGCAATTTCTCAGGCTTTTCGAGATTTAATTTATAAGCTACTAAGTGAACCAGAAATAATCCTACAAGCTTGGAAAAAGAAAATTTTAGAAGCTTTGGGAAATAATGGTCAAATTATTATTGATGTGATTCCTGAAGTCGAAAAAATTATAGGTCAACAGCCACCTACTGAACCCCTAGGGGGAATTCAAAGCCAAAATCGATTTAATTTATTTTTTAAAAGATTTGTGGGTGTTTTTTGCCAACAAGAACATCCTTTAGTTATTTTTCTTGATGATTTACAATGGGCAGACTTACCTTCTCTGAACTTAATTGAGCAATTAATGTCAGCTCCCGACAACCACTATTTTCTCATGATCGGCGCATATCGAGACAATGAAGTTAGTCCTACTCACCCTCTGGTACGCACTTTAGAAAAAATTGCTCAAGCACAAGTTCAAGTATCCCAAATTACCCTTTACCCTTTAAAAATCAATCATATTAATCAATTAATCGCTGATACCCTAAATTGTTCAACGGAATTTTCAAAACCTTTAGCTGAATTAGTTGCCCAAAAAACTGGTGGAAATCCTTTTTTTCTAACTCAATTTCTTTCTTCTTTATACCAAGAAAATTTATTAGTATTTAACCTAGAGCAATCTCATTCTAATATAGAAGATCATCAACAAGGTTATTGGCAATGGAATCTAGAGCAAATTCAAAGTGTATCTATAACCGATAATGTTGTTGATTTAATGGTCAGGAAAATTGAAAAGTTGGATGAAAAAACTCAGCAAGTTCTCAAGTTAGCTGCTTGTATTGGTAACCAATTTAATTTAGAAGTTCTTTCGATCGTCAATAATAAATCTCAAATAGACACAGCTAGAGAATTACAGTCTGCCCTAGATGGGGGGCTGATAATTCCTTTAGATAATAAATACAAAATTACTTTACTTTGGAATCCTGAAGAATTATCAAATAAGCTCTCAGAAAATTTTTCTGAATATTCTAAATATATTCCTTTCAAATTTTTACATGACCGAGTACAACAAGCTGCTTATTCTCTCATTCTAGAAGAAGAAAAAAAGCAATTACATCTAGAAATAGGTCGTCTTCTCCTGAAAAATATTGAAGAAGATGAGTTACAGAATAATATTTTTGATATTGTCAATCAATTTAATCAAGGATATAGTTTAATTACTGAGCAACTAGAAAAGGATGAGTTAGCTAGATTAAATCTCCAAGCTGGTAAAAAAGCTAAAGATTCCACCGCTTATGAAACGGCACTTATCTATGTGGAAGTTGCACTAAAACTACTGTCATCAGATAGCTGGAAAAATCAATATCATTTGACTTTAGAAATTTATACAGAAGCAGTACAAGTTCAATACCTTAATTCTCAATTTACAAAAGCTGAAGCTCTATCTGCTATTGTTCTTCAAAATGCTAAAGAAGTTCTCGATACAGTTAAAATTTATCAATCAAAAATTAACTATCTTCATGCCCAGCTTAAACTTAAAGAAGTCGTAGATACTACTTTTGAAATTTTAGCCAAACTAGGAGTTTATCTTCTATCTGACACAAGTCAACAGCAAGAAAAAATTACTCAAGAAGAGAAAGCAATAGCGTTATTTTTGCAAGATAAATCTATTGCTCAATTAGTAAACTTACCCCCTATGACCGATCCTTACAAACTTGCTGCTGTCAGGCTATTAGTATTAAGTAATACATCCGCACTAATTTATAGCCCTGAAGTATCTGCTTTAGTGACCTTAACTGCTCTTACTCTCTGTCTAAAATATGGAAACTCACCTTTAGCAACTAGTGTCTATTGTTGTTATGGAATGGTTATATGTGGTACGATTCTGAACCAAGATGTTCAATCTGGATATCAGTTTGGGAAACTAGCTTATCATTTGTTAAACAAGTATAATACTGATGAAGCTAAACCATTTAACATTCATCATTACTATGGATTTATTCGTCATTGGAAAGAACATTTTAGACAGATAAACCTAAATGATTTTGAAGATGTAATTCAAATTGCACTCGAACGAGGGGATTTTCAACTTGTTGGTTACAATTTGATTTCTTATTGTCTTTTTTCAATTTTTAGTGGTTTTAATCTCGAAGACTTTGAACCCAAGTGTCTAGCCTATGGTAAGTTAATCAAACCAGAACAAGAATACGAGTATTATTATTATAAAGCCTGTCATAAAATGGTTATTAATTTACTACAAGAAGATCGAGTAAATTATCATATACTATTTAAAAGCTCTCAGGAAGAAGAAGATAAACTAATACAGTTTTGGATTGACAAAGATACTGATTGGCTGCTTTTTATTTCTAGTCTAAGCAAAACATTTGCTTGCTATTTTTTAAAAGATTATGACAGAGGATTAGAAACGGTTTATTTATCTGAAAAATACGGTCTAGTTTGTTCAGCTTATCTGGTTTACCCACAAAATACTTTTTATTCTGCATTAACTCTTTTAGCGGTTTATGACAAGGCTGATATTGAACAAAAACAAGTTATTCTAGAAAAAGTTGCACAACATCAAACGAAGATATCTTATTATAAGGAAAATTGTCCTGATAATTATGAAAATAAATATGATTTAGTAGAAGCTGAAAAAGCGAGAGTTTTAGGAAAAAATTGGCAAGCACAAGAACTTTATGACAAAGCCATTCAAGGTGCTAAAAAATATGAATTTATCCATGAAGAAGCGATTGCTTATGAACGAGCATCTGAGTTTTACCTGGCACTGGGTAGAGAAGAAATCGGTAAATTTTACCTGAGAAATGCCAATCATTGTTACACTCGTTGGGGAGCAAAAGCCAAAGTCAAGCAGTTAGAAGAAGAATATCCACAATATTTTATCGGAGTAACGAATCAAAGCAAATCTAAAATACTTAATACAACCATATCTACCACAGGGGCTGATGGAGAAATTCTCGACTTAACCAGTATTATTAAAGCATCTCAAGCTATTTCTGGTGAAATAAAGCTAGAAAAACTCCTGCAAAAACTAATGAAAATTGTGATAGAAAATGCAGGAGCGCAACAAGGTTTCCTGATTCTAAATAATGAAGGTAATTTGTTTATCGAAGCTCAAGGCATAGTAGATACTGATAATATTACTATTTTGCAATCAATTACTCTAGAATCTGTAGACTCTGAAACATCGATTCCTCTCTTACCAAATACAATTATCAATTATGTAGCCCGCACTCAAGAATATATTGTTTTAAATGATGCAGTCCATGAAGGACAATTTATTAATGATCCTTATATTATTGCCACGCAAACTAAATCAATTCTCTGCACTCCTTTACTTAATCAAGGTCAATTAAGAGGAATTGTTTATTTAGAGAATAACTTAACTACAGGTGCATTTACCTCAGAAAGAGTCGAACTCTTAAATATACTCTCTGCTCAAGCTGCTATATCTATTGACAATTCAAGACTTTATCAAACCTTAGAACAAAGAGTAGAAAAACGTACCAAAGAACTATCTGAAACTTTAGAGGTTCTGAAAGCGACTCAAGCAGAACTTATCTTTGAAAATGACCTGCTCAAAAGTGCCGAACAACCCTCAAATTTTAATTATCAAGTTGGTGGAAGTTTGCCAATGGATGCG
>JAAUYD010218051.1_pt1 | contig 15074 bp, 10 predicted proteins | sample 7278101 | NCBI WGS metagenome assembly JAAUYD01 (sample SAMN14350128, study PRJNA611818) | marine sediment metagenome | isolation source: surface marine sediment (0.6m) | place: French Polynesia: Moorea | collected 2018-08
ACCAGCCTGATATCGTTCGGCCGGTTGCGAATGTCCTGTACCTGCCCCTCGGTGTCGGCCGGCCAGTCGAGTGGGGAAACGGTAAAGCGCAGATGCTCCGCATTTTGGGGCACAACCTGTAAATCGATGGTCTGGTAGGCGTTGTAGCTGCCGGAGTTGACCTGCAGCGACTGCCGGGTGGCAAAAGCGGTGCGGGAATTGGGAGAAATATCTTGCGCATCGGGCACACCGTCGTTGTCGTTGTCGGCGTCTACGGCGTTCGGGATCCCATCCTGGTCGATATCCGAGTCAAAGGCGGTGCCGCCTTCGGCTGTGCCCCATTCGTCACCATCGCCAACGCCGTCGTCGTTTGAATCCGGGTTAAACGGATCGCTGGGCCAGATGGTGCCGTCAAAAGAAATGCCGGCCGTTTCCACTCCGTCGTTTAATCCATCCCCATCGGTGTCCGCCCGAAATCGGCTGGTACCCAGGCAGTTTTCGGTAAAATCATCCAGGCCGTCTCCATCGGTATCGGCCGCCTGGCTGCCGTCGCCACACTGCACGGCCGGATTGATGTCGGCGAACAAAATTTGGGGATCGGTCAGGGAGGCGGCCGCCTCTTCTTCGCTTTCTGCCAACCCCATCGCTTCGAAAATATCGGGACGCTCTTCACTGTGCACGGCTGCCTGAACCGGCCGGTGGGCAAACGCCTGCAGAACCGGATTAAACAAAAATATCAACGCCAGGCTAATGGTTAGCGGAGCGTGCAGCCGGTGGCCGGTCCGCTGATAAAGCCAGATCGCCAAACCAACCAGAAATACGGCGGCCGCGGCCAGCATGATGGATTGCGCCAAAGGCAAGGCGTTTGAGGGAGAGTTTGTCACCGCCGCGGCAGGGACTGCTGGGGCCTGCGGGCCGGTCAGCGGAAATTGAGCTTCGATGTCCAGCAGGGGCGCATCGAGGTCAGCCTGGCCGAATCGGGAAAAATCGATGGTGATTTGCATGCGGCTGTCAAAATTGGCGCCCAAACCACCCATTTCCAGATCGAGGAGCTGCCGTCTGGGGTACCCTTCTTCGTCGATCCACAATTCCCCGGTGCCGCCGAGGCCGCGCAGCAGGGCAGCGGTGGCTATGGGGGTCTGCACGATACCGCTTTCTCCACCCTCAAGCGAGGTCTGAATCTGCTCCACGACGTACTGCTCGATAGCGCGGCCGTTGACCTCAAAGGTATAGCGCTGGTAAGTTTGACCGCTGATTTCGACTTCTGCCAGCTGTTCGACGGCCGTGGCTCCGGCCAGGTAGGCCAGGAAATCTCCGTTGGGGGCGCTCATTGTTGAAGGAGTATCCACGGCGGTGAGCGCACTGCCCTGGCGCAGGAATGTCTCCCCCCCTTGGTGGACGATACCAATGGGCGGCAGGGCATCTCCGATGCCTTCAAACAGGAGCACCATCTCCGCCTGGTCGGGAAGCTGCACCCCACCCTCGATGCGTATATCAATTTGTTCTGAACTCTGCCCGATATTGGCCGGACTGGCTTGTGGCACCAGCGTCTGCTCGACGTCCGCCACAAACTCATAGGAGCCGGCCGCGCGGGCCTGCTCCCACGCCCGGGTGATCGGGTTGAGACGCTGGGCGCTGGCGACAGATTTGCTGTTGAGGAGAATCAGGGCCAAAAAGGAGAAGAGGAAAAGTGCAGATAACCAACGGGAGGAGGATGCTTTCATTAAATAACCTGTTGAGTGGATCACTATTAAAAACCAGCCGCGGATTTCACAGATTGACCCTGATTTTTCACTGGCTCTTTCGAAGCCTTGTGGAGCTCTGTGAAAATCTGCGATCCTTTGATTCAGCCCTACGGCCGCAGCATGCTGCGGCCCTACAAAAGAGGGACCTTTGTCAATGATTGATTTTGGGATAACGAGAAAGACCGCTGGACGCCACAACTTTTTCCAAGCGATAAAAATAGGGCGATTGACCCTCGAATTATTGTAGGGTTCAGAGGGGGATGAGGATATGGGTCTTTTGGCCTACAAAAGACCACAGACAACAGACTACAGACATCAGACCACAGACATCAGACTACAGACATCAGACCGGAGACGAGAGACCCTACACCTTACACCTATCACCCAATACCCATCACCCAATACCCATCACCCACCACCCATCACCCACCACCCACCTCCCGCCATTGCGGGGCGGCAAAAGCCGGGGTACACTGTGCCCACTGAACCCCATTTTTCCTATAATCCATCAAGGAGGCATCCCATGAGCTATGATTACATCGTCATCGGTGCAGGATCAGCTGGCTGTGTTGTAACCGCGCGTCTGACTGAAAACCCGGAAATTAGCGTGCTGCTGCTGGAAGCCGGCGGACCTGACGCCGAACAAAACATCCACGTCCCGGCCGCTTTTCCCCATCTTTTTCAGACCCCTTTTGATTACGCTTATCACACCACCCCACAGGAAGGACTCAACGGCCGCAGCGAATTTATGCCGCGGGGCAAGGTGTTGGGCGGCACCAGCTCGATCAACGCCATGATTTACCAGCGGGGCAACCCGGCCGATTACGACGGCTGGGCAAAACTGGGCAATGAAGGGTGGGCATGGGAAGACGTCAAGCCGTATTTTCTCAAAGCTGAAAATCAGGAGCGGGGTGCTTCCGAACATCACGGCACCGGTGGCCCGATGAACGTGGCTGATTTGCGGGATCCTAACCCACTTTCCAAGGCGTTTGTCAAGGCGTGTGACGAGCAAAATCTGCCGCTCAACGACGATTTTAATGGGGATACCCAAATCGGGTTTGGTTTGTATCAGGTTACCCAGAAAAACGGCATGCGACACAGCGCGGCCGTTGGTTATCTGCACCCGGCCCTCGAACGGGACAATTTGACCGCCATCACCGGGGCCCAGGTCACTCGGCTGACTTTTGATGGCAATCGCTGTACCGGAGCGGTCTACATCAAAAATGGAGAGGAGCACGCGGTGGAAACAAGCGGTGAGGTCATATTGTGCGGGGGTGCGATCAACTCACCACAGCTGCTGATGCTCTCCGGCGTTGGACCGGCCGCGCATTTACAGGAACTGGGTATCGACGTGGTCATGGATTTGCCGGGCGTGGGGCAAAATTTACAGGACCATCTCATGGCGCCCGTCGCGTATCACGCCACCCAGCCGGTCTCGTTAGCAGCGGCCAGCACCGAAGAAGAGGCGGCCAAATTAGCCGAAGGGATGGGCATGCTGACCTCCAATATTGGGGAAGCAGGCGGATTTCTCAAGCTGCACGACGATTCTGACGTGCCGGAGCTGCAGTTCCACTTTGCACCCGGCTGGTTTATTTTGCACGGCGGGGGCAACCCGGAAGGGCACGGCATCACTCTGGCTCCGGGCATCGTGCACACCCAAAGCGTGGGGCAGCTTACGCTGCAGTCGGCCGATCCCAACGACCCGCCGTTGATTGATCCTAACTACTTTGCCGAGGATTTTGATATGGAGGTGGTTGTGGAAGGGGTTAAAATTGCGCGCAAAATATTAAACTCGGCCGCTTTTGATGCGTATCGCGGGGAAGAGTATCTGCCCGGCCCTGACGCGCAAAGCGACGACGACATCCGCGAATTTATTCGGAACTATGCGCAAAATATTTATCATCCGGTGGGCACGTGCAAGATGGGCAGCGATCCGATGGCCGTGGTCAACGAGCGGCTGCAGGTGCACGGCGTCAGCGGCCTGCGCGTGGCTGATGCCTCGATTATGCCGCGCATCATCAACGCCAATACGAACAACCCATGTATGATGATCGGCGAGAAGTGCGCGGATATGATCTTGAGCGGTAATTAATTAAACAAAATCACCACAAAACACAAAAGAAACGTCCGCAGATTACGCAGATTTTCACAGAAACTGTCCTGAGCGCAGCCGAAGGATTGAAGAGAGAAATCGGTGTTAATCCGTGATAATCTGTGGCTTTTTTTCTATTTAGTTATTTAGGAAACCGACCTCTTAAATCTAATTATGAATCATCTTGACTATTTAACCGAACTGGCCGCGAACGGCCGGGCGATTGTCCAACTGGTTGAAGGCGTATCGGCCGAGCAGGCGAGCTGGAAACCAGCGGCGGATGAGTGGTCGATCCTGGAAGTGATCAACCACCTCTACGACGAAGAGCAGCTGGATTTTCGCTTTCGCATCGGCCTGCTGCTGCAAGATCCGGAACAAGATTGGCCCCCCAATGACCCCAACGGCTGGGTGACCGAACGCCGCTACAACGAGCGGGAGCTAACCCAATCAGTCGGCAATTTTATTTCAGAACGGGAAAAGTCGCTCCAGTGGCTGCAAAATCTGGGCGAAGTCGACTGGTCGATCGGCAAAAAAGCGCCTTGGGGTGGTGTTCTGACGGCCGGGGACCTCTTTGCCTCGTGGATCGTGCACGATTACCTGCATATTCGACAGCTTAATGAGCTCAAACGAGCCTATGCGATAAAACAGATGGCTCCCTTTGACAGTGAATATGCTGGGGAGTGGTGAGAAGAGCAATCGTCTTTTGATTTACGATTTACGATTTACGATTGGTGCGGCTATTGATGCGCCTCTTTAATGTTTTAATTGAGGCAACAGTCATGGCTAAAATTTGATCGATTTCACCGATCAAGTCCTCTAAGCGGGTACGAGGCAGCAAATTTAATCGACAAATAAGTTCCAGCCAGTAGAGGGTTTCATCTGCTTCCTCTTCTACAATCTTTAATTTGTTGATTTGATCCGCGATTGATTTTGCACGGCAGGCCGCTCGATAATTAGCGCCAACAGATGTTGCAGAACGAATAATTTGTTTTCGAATGACCACCGCCGCCATAGAATTTGGTAGAAAATTGGCCATTCGAATTACCCGAACACCAATATCCATTGTTCGCTTCTGAAAATCCACTTTGTTCATCACCTAATAAACGCTAAAATCCTCAAATTTGGACACCCAATCGTAAATCGTAAATCGTAAATCCCTATGAACCTTAACTCCGTTCCCTATCCCGTCTTCGATGGTCACAACGACACCTTGCTTAACTTGCATATGAAAGAACGGGGTCGAGGACGTTCTTTTTTTGCAGAAAGCGAAATCGGCCACATCGACCTGCCTCGTGCCCAACGAGGCGGGTTGATCGGTGGATTTTTCGCCGTTTTTGTGCCCAACCGCAAGGAAGAACGCACCATCGACCCAGACAGCTATCCGGGCGATGACATCAATAAGGGGGCGACTTCGTACGACATTCCAATGCCGCCCAAAATCACGCATGACCACGCCACGCGGGAAACGATGGCCATGATGCGGCTGCTATATGAGCTGGAAAAAAAGTCTGAAGGCAAATTTGCGGTGGTGAAAACGGCCGATGAACTCGGGCAAAACCGACAAAACAGGGTGACCTCCGCCATTTTGCATTTTGAAGGGGCGGACGTCATCGATCCCGATCTCGACACCCTGTATGCGTTTTATGCCGCCGGGCTGCGCTCCTTGGGATTGGTCTGGAGCCGCCATAACGCCTTTGGGCACGGGGTGCCGTTTAGCTTCCCCAAAGGGCCTGACACCGGTCCCGGACTCACGGAAGCCGGCCGGCGGCTCATCAAAGCGTGTAATAATCTGGGCATCCTGGTCGACCTTTCTCATCTGAACGAAAAAGGGTTTTGGGACGTCGAAAAAATTAGTGATGCTCCTCTGGTAGCCACCCATTCATCCGCGTACGCGCTGTGTCCCACCCCGCGCAACCTGACTGACAGGCAGCTGGAAGCGATCAAGGGGTCAAACGGCGTGGCCGGCGTCAACTACCACATCGGCTTTTTGCGTGAGGACGGCCGCCTCGACCCCGAAACGTCGCTGGCGGAAATCGTGCGCCACGTCGTTTACATGGCCGAAAAAATGGGGATCGATCATGTGGCCCTCGGCTCCGATTTTGACGGGGCAACGATGCCGGCCGATCTCAAGGATGCCGCCGGCTTGCCCAAATTGATGGCCGCGCTCAAAACGGCCGGCTTCAACGATGAAGAGCTGGCCAAAATCGGGTATGGGAATTGGGAAAGAGTGGTGAGAGAAACGTGGAAATAAGAAATACGAGATACGAAATACGAAATTCACAGTATGAATATTGAGTTTTGTAATCATTTAGAAGTGAGACTCTATCAAGGGTATTGGGTTTGACAAATAAATACCAAGGTAGCGTCATCGTTGGCGGGAATACATTGGATTCAAACCGCTGAATCCCCACCTTCGCGGAAACGGCAGGCCTATTTGAAAATACCCGCGGTTATTTTTCAATCTTTAGGGTCCCTAAAGCCCGAAATGGAAATTTAGCCTGTCGTATCTCGTATGTCGTATCTCGTTAATGTCTAAAATGTCTCGTCCCTGTAAACACCATCGCCAAACCCAGCCGATCAGCGGCAGCGATAACTTCTTCATCGCGCACGGAGCCGCCAGGTTGGACCACGGCCGTGACCCCAGCTGCCGCGGCCGCCTCAATCCCGTCGGAGAATGGGAAAAAAGCATCTGAGCCCATCGCTGCCCCCTGTGCGTGTTCACCCGCTTTTTTGACTGCCAACTCCACCGCATCGACGCGGCTGGTCATGCCGCCCCCGATCCCTACCGTAGCTGACCCTTTGGCCAACACAATTGCGTTTGATTTGACGTGCTGCACCGCCTGCCAGGCCATATACAGTGAGTCGGCCTCTTCGGCCGTGGGGGCGCGCTGGGTGACCACCTTTAGCTCTGTTCCTGCCGGATCACCGGCGTCCCGATCCTGAACCAGAAAACCGCCGCGAATGGAGCGCAATTCCAGATTTTCTGCGGTTTGGGCGTCACCCAGGGCAACCAACCGGCAGTTTTTCTTTTTGGCCGCAAAATAGCGGCGCGCTTCGTCCGAAAATGACGGAGCGACCACCGCCTCAACAAACAGTTTGGCTTCGCGCAAGGCGGCCGTAAACGCTTCATCAACCGGCCGGTTGACGGCGATGACGCTCCCAAAAGCGGAGACCGGATCCGACGCCAGGGCGGCCGGGAAGGCGGCCGCGGGGTTGTCACCGGTGGCAATTCCGCAGGGAGACAAATGTTTGACGATCACCACCACCGGATCGGTAAAGCTTTCGGCCGCCCGCCACGCCGCATCACAATCGAGCAAGTTGTTGTAAGAAAGCGCCTTTCCCTGCAGCAGGGTGCCGCCCAGCGGTTGATATTCAGGTGAAGAGCCATAAAGCGCCGCCTGCTGATGCGGGTTTTCGCCATAGCGCAAGGTTTGACTACGCTGCAGCGTCAGCGACATCTCGGCCGGCAAGGCAGCAGGTTCATCCAACTGGCGGCCCAAATATTCAGAGATTGCGGTGTCGTAATCCCGAGTTTGCTGAAATGCCTTGAGGGCCAATTTTTGCCGGATCTCGGCCGTAATCTCCCCGTGCTCCTGGAGTTCTTTAATCACCAGGCCATAATCGAGCGGATCGGACAGCACGGTCACCCGAGCGAAATTTTTGGCGGCCGCTCGCAAAAGAGTAACCCCACCGATATCGATTTGCTCGATCGCTTCAGCCAGGGTCACCCCTTCTTTGGCCACCGTTTCTTCAAACGGATAAAGATTGCAGACCACAAGGTCAACCGGCTTGATGTCAAATGCTGCCAGGTCATCCATATCTTCCTCGAGGTCACGGGCCAAAATGCCTCCGTGTACGGCCGGATGCAGGGTTTTGACCCGGCCGCCCAACATCTCTGGAGCTCCGGTCACGGCAGCAACCTCCCGCACCGCTAAACCGACCGACTGCAGCTCTCGGGCGGTGCCGCCGCTGGCGACCAGCTCCCAACCCATTCGTGACAGGGCTCGCCCCAAACCGGTCAGACCCATTTTGTTATATACAGACAGTATCGCTCTTGGTTTCATTTCCTCTCCCTATGTTTTTAACTCTTAAGCAGTTTATAAAAAGAATTGTTAAAAAAAGCCACGGATTAACACGGATTTTCACAGATTTCTCTCTAGCATCTGTGGAGCTCTACGAACCTACGGTTCTGCACTGCGCGCTCTGCGGACACCTTCTTCAGAAAACTTTTTGTAACTTACCTAAGAAATAAGTAGGCAGCAAAAAATTTTGCAGTAAAAAATCCGCAGATTACGGGAAAAATCTGCGTCAATCTGCCAACCAATTTGAACCTGGCTAATTTTTAAAATTCGTGGGGAATGGGTATGATTTTAACCCGCTTTTTGATCCACCTCAAACAGTGCATGATACGCCACAGCTTATTTGTAAATCAGGTTCCCCTCACCATGTAAACTTTTTTCAGATGGTACTGATTTCCCGTTTTTTGTGACAAATTTCATAGTGGACGGTCCAGTTTGATTTTATCTTATCTATACGCGCGCAGAAAACAGTTCAAACAGGCAGGAATAAAAAATGATTTTGTCTATGCTTTTAGCTCACTTACTGGGAGATTATGTTCTACAATGGGATCAGCTCGCCGCCTGGAAAAGCCGGGAATTGGCCGGGGTGTTGGTCCACGGGCTGGTCATCACCATTGTAACGGTGTTGATGGCCCTGCTATTTGATCCGGGTTGGATTTTGGGTGCCCTGTTGATCAGCGGCTGTCACATAATCATTGACGCCGTGCAGCTGCCTCTGACAACCCGGCCGACGCGCAGTGGAACCGTGGCTTTGGTGCGGTTTGGAGCCGATCAGATCGCCCATTTCACGATCATTTTTCTAGCCCTGCAGTGGGGCGGTTATATTGCCCCTGAGACAATCATTTCTCAAATTTGGGCTGAAATACAGCAGTATCCGCTGCTGGCCGTCGCTACCGCTTATACAATATTGTCGATGCCTACCTGGGTCACGCTGGAATTTATGACATTTGGCCTCGTTAATGGTTCTCCACCAGATTTTGGCCAGGCAACCAACAAATATATCAGCAGCATGGAGCGATGGCTCATTACCACTTGCGTCCTGCTGGGTCAATTTATGCTGGTGCCATTGGTGGCCATGCCTCGCCTCCTGATGGAACGAGGTACGTTGACTGAAAGCGGGCAAACCAACGTTTATTTAGCAAAGCTCTTGGGCAGCGTCGGATTATCAGTGGGCATCGGCCTGGCTTTAAGAGTGATTTGGTAACGAATTTTCGGTAAGCTGGATCACAGCAGACGCTCCCTGAATCCTGTATTCTTATTATCAAGGAGCTGATGTACCAAAGCGTCTTCTGTCAGAGTCTAGTCAATAAAAAGGAAAAACGATGAGTCACATGGCTACCGGGGCATTGCCCCCTATTAGCAACCAAATTCGGGGACAGCGGACACTCGCTCCCCAAAACAATCAACCCAGCTCACATCGTAAACAAGCAAAGAAAATGGAGATTAATTCACAACGGTTTATTCGGGAAATCCCCTTATTTGAGGATATATCTGATCAGCAGCTATTTGCCATCTCTCGAGATATGGTAAAACGTCGCTTTCGTCAAGGAGAGTGTATCTTTCGCGAAGGCGATCCTGGTGAAGTACTGTACATATTGCAATCGGGTCAAATTCGGATTTACGTTCATGGTGAGACCAGTGGAACCGAAACATCGGTTATTTTATTTGGTCATCCAGGCGACATTTTTGGCGAATTGGCGGTTGTAGATGGTTTGCCGCGGTCGGCCAACGCGATCGCCCATACTGATGCGGTAGTTTATACGATTGATCGCCTCGCCTTCCGGCAACAGATGCGCAACCATCCCAAACTATCCCTCAATTTTATGCGCTTGCTCAGCAGCAAGATCCGTACCACAACCAAACAATTTAATTCGATGGCCTCGATGAGCGTCAGCAGCCGACTGGCCCGACTGCTGCTCAAGCTGGCCCAGGATTACGGTCAGGTGGTTGACGAAGGGGTAATGATCGCCATGTCGCTCAATCAATCTGATTTGGCCAGCCTAATTGGGGCCACGCGGGAGAGCACCAACAAGGCGCTCAGCATTTTTCGGCGCAAGGATTTGATCGCCAAGAAAAACGGCCGGCTGATCATCCGGGATGCGCAAACGCTCCGCGAATTGGTTACCCAGAGCTAATAGCTATTGGCCAATAGCTATTAGCTAATTTTCAATTCCTAACTCTTCTACCTGGAACCGCATAATCCGACTGTTCCCAGCATCAACCACGTAAAGACGTCCTTCATCGTCAACCGTGATCCCATTGGGCAATCCAAACCCGTCATAGCCGGTTGAATAAATACCCATCCGGCCTAAATACTCTCCAAACGGGTCGAAAACAAGAACTCTATACCTTTCCGGATCGGTCACAAAAATTCGGCCCTGATCATCGGCAACCATAAACGGCTTATTTTCAATTGATTGACTGGTATTCCAGGCGTCAACCTCCCAGGAACTTAGAGGAATGAACGTTTCGTCAAACACGAGCTGCTGAATCCGTTCATTCCAGGTATCCGCCACATAAATTCCTCCGTCCGGACTGGCGGCGATACCCACCGGCTCATAAAATTCGCCGGGCTGAGCCCCGATTTGACCGGCAATGGCGACGAAATTCCCATCGCGATCAAAGAGCTGTAATCTGTGATTCCCGGTGTCGGTCACCAGCAGCTGATTATTGGGCATAAGCAAAATATCGCGGGGTCCAAAGAATAATCCCCCGCCGGTTGATCCATCTTCAACCGTGCCGCTCTGACCGATAATCGATACCCACTCTCCATCGCGAGTAAACTTTTGCACGCGATGATTCCAGGTATCAGCGATATAAACATGGGTCTCGTCAACGGCGATTCCCCACGGCTCATTGAGCATCCCGGCCTCTTGGCCGAACTCGCCAAATTCGCTGACAAAATTGCCCGACTCATCAAAAATGGCGATACGATGATTGCCGGAATCAGCCACATACAGCATGCCATCCGGGGCAACGGCCATATTGCGCGGCCGCAGCAACGCCCCTTCGCCAATGACAAACTCAGGCTCGAAGGGCAGTTCCCCTTCAGCATACAGATCCACCGGCTGGGTGACAAAGGTCGCTCCCACGCCGCGATCCCACAGCAGCGCCTTGGCGTCGTTGCGAATATACATCCGCATCGTTCGGCGTAATGGCCAGCTGCCAACATTGTAGGGTCGGCCGGTAACTTCGGCCCACTTGGAATAATCGCGATAAAAGAAGATATCCCACAAGGCGACCCGTACATCCGCATCAAAAACACCACCCCAGGTTGACTCCGGGCCGCGATCACCAATGATGGTTGACCAGGAAATGCGTCGATAATCTTCCATCGGCCACCACAAATAGGTAAATTCCTGGTAATCGTAATCGTTACCCAAAAACGGCTCTACCTGAGGGTAGTTGATGTCCCCGACCAGCACCACGTCCGCATCGCGAATGCCGGGGGTCGGTGAGGCGCCAAAATAAACCCGCTGCGGGAAGTTCCGCAAATACCACGTGTACGGCCAGGAAGTCTCGTTGTCGTAATAGACGCGAATCGACTGGTCTCCATACAGGCGCATTGACAGGGTTTCCAGCTGTGGAATGACCTCGGATTTGGTGGCCGGTGCCCCGTGAGCGTAAACGAGATACTCTGTGGTGTAATCGGCATTGGGAAAATTGGCCATATACGTCACGCGAATCGTCAGAAGACTCAAAAGAGCAAACAGGGCGGCCACCCAGGCCAGCGGCCAGTAGCGACTATCCGTTTTTTCGCTTAGGCGGACGACCCCGAAAGCAACCCCAACGGCGACCAGGAGGCTGCCCACAAAGCGGCCGACGCTAAATTGTCCGGCCGCCTGCAAATCACCAAAGCGAATCTGCCCCAGGAATGCGGGGCCAATCGCCAGGAAGAGCGTGACCATTAACACAACGATCAAGCCGACTAGGGCCCACCAGCGCCACTCCAGCAGATCAGACCAGCTCAACTCGGCAAATCGTTCATTAAAGTACCAGCCCACCATAAAGGCGAGTGGGATGACAAAATGAATACTCAACCAGGGCATTTTTTCGCCGGCGGCCGTATAGGCGGCAATCGAAAAGAGCAGCCACCACACGAAGAAGGGAAACATGCCGATCCAGATATCGAGCTTCATCCCTTCTCCCCAACGGCGTACCCCGGCCTGCCGCTTGCCCCAGCTGCTTACGCCAAAAAACCACAACAGGATCATGGCGCCGAAGATGACCAGCGCCGTAATTAAGCCCGGTAAGATCACCTGGTCGTCTAATAACAGCTGCCGGTTCTGGTTAACCCACCAGTTGACCAGGCCAAAAGCAAGCCAGGCGATGACACCTCCCCAAACCCAGAAGCGGAACAGCGGCAGAAAGCGGTTTTTGATCGCCCACAAACGCACCGCGAGAAAAGCAAAGATCAAGGGGAGGAATTCATAAAGAGGGGCCACAACACCGTAGTAGAAGTACGGTTGACTGCCGCGTTTGACGTCCTGCTGCTCGAGCCAATATCCCAATGAATCAACGGTGCCCGAGAACCACCCCCCAGGGTTGGTAAACAGAGAGGTAAACAGCATCAGAAATATGATGTGAAAAATAGCCGCGATCGTGACCCATTTACGCCTGTGCCACCACATACCTATCGCCACGCTCACGATCAGGAGTGGAACCAAAAATAAGGCGGTGAAGCCCATGCCATCACTAAAAAATATTCCCCAACAATCAAAAGAAATAAGGCGCGAGAAAAAGCGCTGCATCGTCCCCATTGTCTCTTGATTGGCCAAAACGCAGAGATTCATGTTGAAATCTCGTGGATTTCCTCCGGCCAGGGTAACCAGAAGGGCGGTCAACGTGGGCAGGAGCAGGGTAATATACAGGACAATCAAGTCAAACTCGGGAAACTTTTCGATCCGCGGCCGCAGCTGATTGCCTAAAAGGAACAGTCCGCCACCCAGGAGCACCATGCCAGCAATCTCAGCATAACCAAATAAAAGGCCTGTTCGGCTTTCGGCCTCGGCGGCTCCCAGATCAAGCTCTTCAGTGGGATCGGCCGCCTGCGGGCCTGTTTCCAATATGAGTTCAGCCGGCTCTTCAGCGGTGGTTAACCGCTCTCCCAGAATGCCCCCACCGAGTAAAACCAGGGCCAAGGCAACCATGGAAAGAGGCAAAACCGCCGTTTTTAACTCTTTGAAGAGCCATCCTTCCTGAAGAACCTGGGCCAATAAGCGAATAACCAAAAACGACCCGAAAATAGCCACATAAATAAATGACACTTCTTTGGTGGCAAACATCAGAGCCAAACCGGCCGCAAACCACCATAAGGACTCCTCTTTTTTATCCCGCTGATAATGCCAGGTAGCGACAAAAATGATTAGGGCCCAAACGATGACGTAAACATCGTGACGGATATAGCGGGAATAGTAGGTGACGTATGGGGAAATTAGCAAAATCAGGCTGGCAAAAAGGGCACCGCGCCGGCCGATCCAATGGCGGATAAAGTATGGGAAGATAACCAAAATTACCCCAAATAGGGCGATTGGAATCCGCGCAGTTAAATCATTGTGGCCAAAAAGCCAGTACGATAAAGCGGTGATATGAAATAAAAACGGCCCGTGCATTAACGGTGTATGGACGTACCCGTCTCCATTAAAATATTGGAAGGAGTAGTGGGTGTGGAGACTTTCATCATGGCTCACGACCCGGTCACCCAACCCCCAAAAACGGGTGACGATGGCCACAAGTACAATGACGATGTAGCTGATTTTCTCCCAATCAAGGGTCAGATAAGTGGCCTGCGCCCGCGTCAGCCAATCTTCAACAGGAGGTGATTTGGGAGAAGGTGGTAAATTGAGTTCCGACATATGATTTAACTTTAGGGGGGAGAGACCGCCTGGTTCTCCCCGTGATTATCTTTGTCTTTTTCTGACTTCGGCCGCACACAATGCGACCGGCTTCAATTTTATGCTTTTTCATGGAGCCGGCGCGCTTTGCGGCTGCGGCTCAAAGGCCGGCAGCTGGGCAATCGGGGTTGGGCTGGGGGTGGCAGTGGGAAGCGGTAGTTCGGATTCCACGATCACAACATCTACCGTTTGCACCGCCACCGTCTGAGTCATGGTCGCCGTGGCCGCTACCGCGGCCGGAGCCCTATTTGTTCCCATATTGAAAAAGCCAACGACGAGGGCCAGGATAATTCCCCCCAGGGTCATTGGCTGAACCCAACCCGTCCGCCACAGCGGCAGGCTGGAGCCGGTTTTGCGGACCGGCACCTGCGGCATCAAGCTGCGGGCGCGCGCCGGAGACAAATTGCCTTGGGCATGCACCGTTTGTTTTACCAGACGGCCAACCTGACGATCTTTCTCTAGAGCAGCCCGACAGGAAGGGCAGCCGGATAAATGATGCTCGAAATGATTTTTTTCATCGTCCGACAACAGCCCCAGCACGTAATCGGATCGCATATTTGAAAAGGGATGAGAAGTCATCATGAGTTTTCATCCTCCATAAATTCCTGCAGTGCGGCCCGCAGCGCTTTATGAGCCAGCCGCATACGGGATTCGGCCGTTTTGGCCGGAATCCCGAGAATTTCTCCAATTTCCTGATACGTCATCTCTTCGTAATATCGCAAAATCGCCGTTTCCCGCAGCTTATCTGACAGGCAGCCCAGCGCCTGCCAAACGACCTCTTGATCTGATTGGCGGGTCATGTGCTGCTCGGGTAAGAGGACCCGATCATCCACTACTTCCAGCGGACGATCCTGATTTGTATCCTGACCCTGTGAAAGGGATAAAATCGGCAGCCATTTTCTGCGACGCTTGTTTCGACAGCGGCTGACGGTTATCGTGTATAGCCAGGTTTTAAAGGCGGATTTATGCGGATCGTATCGTTTTAAGGATCGAAAAGCGTATTCAAAGACATCTTGCAGCACCTCTTCGGCATCCTCGCGATGCTGCAGCAAACCAAAGGCCAATCGATAAATGTATGAAACGTGGCGTTCATAAAGCTGTTCAAAAGCCAACGTTTCACCCTGCAGACAGCGGGCAATCAGGGCGATCGTTATCGGATCTCCTTTTAAATCCGCGGCCGTTTTTTCGTTCAGCCAGAAGCGTTCTTTGGTCCAAAAAGTCATTAGAGGACATTAGACTTCAGACCACAGACAACAGAAAATTTTGAAGTCTGATGTCTGAAGTC
>JAAUYD010057431.1_pt1 | contig 15073 bp, 13 predicted proteins | sample 7278101 | NCBI WGS metagenome assembly JAAUYD01 (sample SAMN14350128, study PRJNA611818) | marine sediment metagenome | isolation source: surface marine sediment (0.6m) | place: French Polynesia: Moorea | collected 2018-08
ATCGAATGCTGATCCCGGCATATTCACATGGACCTTATTTTTTTATTTGAGAGAGTGCCGATAATTTCTCTGGAGATCTGATTGAGCGGCGAGATCACATCGACGATACCCTTCTGAATCGGCTCTTTGGGCATTCCAAATACCACACACGTCGATTCATCCTGGGCAATGACAAACGCCCCATTGTTTTTCATTTGCATCAAACCGGCCGTACCGTCCGATCCCATACCGGTCATGATCACTCCTGTGGCACGCCCCACATATAGTTCCGCTACGGATCGAAAAAGATAGTCAACGGACGGCTTGCAGCTATTTTCAGGCGGATCATTGGTAATTTTGACCACACGCGTTCTACCGTCCGGACCTGCCACTATTTTCATCTGTTTGCCGCCCGGCGCGATATAGACCTTGTTGGGGTGCAACGGTTCACCGTTCACGGCTTCGTGAACTTCCAGGGCGCATTTGTTGTTCAGGCTTTTGGCCAGCGACTGGGTAAACATGGCCGGCATATGTTGTACGATGACCACCGGTACGCCAATGTCGGCCGGCAATTGTGGGAGCACTTGAGCCAAGGCATTGGGGCCGCCTGTGGAAATGCCAATGGCCACAATTGACGATGGGCCCGATCTTTTTTGGGTCGTCGCAAAAGAAGTTCTTCTACGAGGGACCTGAGACCGGATAACCGGTTTTGGTTTCACACTTCCGTTGTTGCGGGCCACTCCCCGGATCGCGCGGCTACGCTGGAAAGCTTTCAGAATGGGAGCCAAGGCCTTCTTTACAGCCGTTTTATTCGACGCCATGGTCCCCGATTGAGGTTTGGGCAGGAAGTCAAAGGCGCCCAATTCAAGGGCCCGCATGGTCATGGTGCCGCCCTCTTGGGTGAGGGTGCTGAGCATAATGGCACCAACGTGCGGGTAATCGGACTGCAGGTGTTCCAACAGCTCAAGGCCGCTCATTTCCGGCATCTCTATATCAAGCGTCAAAAGATCCGGTTGCAGCGTCTTGATTTTCAGAAGCGCCGCCTTACCGTTGTGAGCGCTGCCCACAACTTGAACATCGGGAATCTCCGCCAAAACATCACTGACAATTTTGCGGTAGACCACTGTATCGTCCACAATCAATACTTTCAGTGGCGGTCTGAGGCTCATGAACTATATCCCAACACTGGTTTTTGCTGATAATTCTCGGGTTTTTGAAACTGTGCGCAGTGCTCTCGCATACAGCCGGTAATCATGTGGTACGGACGTGCATTGGCAATTACGGTTTTTTGCCGGCGACATCTGCCGCTCAATCAGCGGCTGCCAGTTGACCTGAAGAAGTTTATGACTAATTGTCATCTGCCAACACTTTGTTGACATCGAGGATGCCGATGAGTCGATCCTTGGTCTTAAACACGCCTTTGAAATAGGCGCCCTGAACACCACCGATATTGGCCGGTGGCTCTTCAACTTTTTCCCACTTGGCTTTGACGACATCGCTGATGCGGGATACCAGCAAGCCAATGTATTCATTGTCCGCATTGACAATGATGTTCCGAGTGGATTCACTTAGATCGGTTTCACTCAATCCCAGTTTTTTCCCAAGATCGATCACGGTTACGATTTGACCGCGTAGATTTAAGATCCCGGTGACATACTCAGGCGACTGTGGAACCCTGGTCATGTCCATGAGTTTGTTGATTTCCTGGACATTGAGAATGTCCATACCACAAAGCGCTCCGCCTACGTAAAAGGTGGCCAACTCCACTGATTGATTGTTGTTCGACATGGCATTCATCGATATGAGTCCTTTCTGCTCGGAGTGTATCCTCAAAGGATAATTATCCGACACTGTCTCCGTCGTTTAAGCGGCTGCTGCATTTAGAAAACCGTGGATGCTGTTCATCAGTTTTTCGCGATCCAATTTGATTTGATAGTCATCGATGCCAACCTTTTTACCGTTGGCGATATCTTCTTCTCCTGCCAATGTGGTCAGCGCAATGACGGGAAGATGTGAGAATGCCGGGCTTGTTTTGATTTTTTCGGAAAGCTCGAAGCCGTTCATATTGGGCATTTCAATGTCCGTTACGACGAGGGATATGATATCGGCATTCTCTACCAAGAGATCCCAGGCAATGGCACCGTCTTCTGCCTCAAGCACATTAAACCCCTCCTTCTCCATTGAACCTTTTACTTGGCTTCTAAAGAAGCTGGAGTCTTCGGCAAAGAGAATCGTCGGGGCGTCCCCTTCTGTGGATTCCGGCAGTTTGGTTTCTTCAAACCATTGGGGATTCAGTGCCCTGACAATTTCGTAGATATCCACCAACAAGGTCGTGTTGTCATTGATGATGGACGAACCCATGATGCCGTCCTGGCGCAGCGTCGAACCATCGATGTCGAGTTTTACCTCCTGGGCGTCCACGGGCCCCATGGCCAGCAGACCCACTTCACGGTTGGCCACATTAAACACGATAACCAGCATGTTCTCACTGTCGGCCAGCGGATTGACCATGGCTACTTCATCGATGCTGAATAACGGCAGGCTGCCGCCACGGTATTTTATTACCCGCTTTCCGCCAAGGTTTTCGATATCCGTACTTTTTATCTTTTCGATGCGCTCTACCAAGTTGAGCGGGGCGGCAAATTGTTCGTCTTCAGCGCTGCGGAAGATCAGTAATGCCTGCATGTCCTGATTTGCGCGCACGGCTTCTTTTTCGGCTTGGGCAACTTCAGCGGCTCGTGATGACCCTTCGATGGAGGTGAGCCCCGCCATATGAGCGAGATTGGATACATCCAGAATTAAGGCAACGCGGCCATCCCCCATAATCGTTGCGCCGGCGTATCCTTTACAGACTTTGAGGTCTCGGCCTAGGGGTTTGACCACAATTTCCTCTGAATCATTGAGTGCGTCCACCACCAGGCCGTATTTCATGGCGCCTGTGGAAACAACCACGACATTAAGGGCGCTGTCGGAATGAAATCGGCGGTCTATCAATTCACGAGTGATATGCCCGTTTTCGTCTACAGATGATGTATCATCAGGTACAGGGTCCCCGTCGGCAATCAGGGGACTGATCTTTGAACGTCGATCCGTCAATGATTTCCGCCGATCCGGTTTTGATTCTCCGGTTTCGGGGTCGATGTATAGGGGCTCGACGCCGATGACATCCGAAAGGCGAATGAGCGGTAGCAGATTACCCCGCAAGCGCACCACATCCGCGTCTCCCACCCTTTCAATCCGATTTTTCACTTGGTCGGCCGGAATTCGCAGCAGCTCCTCCAGATTCACCTGGGGAATGGCGTACCGTTCACCGCCGGTCATGACGATCTGGCAAGGGATAATGGCCAGGGTCAGCGGCAATTTGATACGGATGGTCGTGCCTTTGTTAGGTTCGGAATCAATATCGATGATGCCGCCCAACTGGTCTAAGTTGGTTTTGACGACATCCATACCAACCCCTCGGCCGGATACATCGGTCACTTTCTCCGCTGTTGAGAAGCCAGGTAAAAAGATGAGGTTGGTTTTCTCTCTGGAGGACATGAGTTTGGCTTGATCCTCACTGATCAGGCCTTTTTGGATCGCTTTGGTCGCTAATTTATCGCCGTCCAGTCCTTTGCCGTCATCGGTAATTTCGATATTGACTTGACCGGCCTCATGATAGGCTTTGAGGTAAATTTGACCCGTAGCATTTTTTCCGGCCTGACGTCTTACGGTGGGCGTCTCGATACCATGGTCCACGGAGTTTCGCACCAAATGGGTGAGCGGATCCCCAATGGCTTCAATAATGGTCTTATCCAGCTCGACGTCTTTGCCTTCGAGGGTCAATTCAATCTCTTTTCCCAAGGTCTGGGACAGATCACGGACCACCCTTGGAAATTTATTGAAGACATTGCCGATAGACTGCATGCGGGTCAGCATAATCGCCTCTTGTAACTCTGAGGTGATCAGGTCAATGCGTTGACCGGCAATTTCGGATCCGCGATGGTCGCTGGAGGTGATGGATTGGAGCAATTGATTACGGCTCAAAACCAGCTCACCTGCCAAGGTCATCAGTTGATCCAATAAACTGACGTGGACACGCAAGCTGGTGTCGTGTTCGAGTTTGGTCTGCTTTTTGGTGGACGTCACACTGGGAGCTGACGGCGCTGGTATGGTTTCTGTTATCGGTTCAGGTATCACAGCGTCGGGTGCTGCCGGCTCCGGTATGGGGATTTCGACAGGTTCCGAAACTTGCGCAGGTTCTGATGGTACGGGGCTTTCTACATCAGGGTTGGTCTGATCCGCCGAATTATCATCGGACTGCGCAGCAACCGGATCGCCATTTAAATGATACAGCCCATGATCTTCTCTGAGCTGAAAAATCTGGTCGATGTTGATTTCAAACAGGACATTGATGTCGTCCGGTTTGAGAATAGATCCGAACAAAAACAGCATTACGGGAACGTCCGGTATCCAATCGGTATCCAGCTGGCTGGATGTATCAAGATTAAAGTTAGCGCTGATGATGGTCCCTGTTTGTTCCATCTCTTCCAAGACGCCCACACAAGTCTTCCGTTTGGTGTGGATGTCATTGGCGACATCCATTTTAACAAGATAAACGCTTTTGGCTTGATCAAAGAGCGGCTGAACTTTTTCTGCAGGCACGGTAATGGTCAAACTTCCGTCCGGCAAAGCCAGTGACAGACTGCCATCTGCGACGCCTGCCGGGGTTATAGCTGGCCTTTCGGCAGTTTCGGGTGCCGGGTTCGAAGTAGGAGCGGATGCCGCCTCATGGACCTCTCCGCCACCCTCCAATACGGCCTGCAAGGCCTTTACATGGTCGCTAATGTCGATCTCGTTGCTATTGAGGACATCATCCATGAGCGATTTTAACGCGTCGGATGCATTTAATAGAACATTGATCATTTCAGGAGTGGGCGTTACCTCCCGGCTCCGAATCTTTCCCAGAATGTTTTCCATCTCATGGGTCAGATCTTTGATGTTGGTCAGCCCCATAAACCCGGCTCCGCCCTTGATTGAGTGGGCGGCACGATAGACTTTGTTCACCAGGTCCTCGTTGATATTGGCACCATCCTCTTCAATGGCAAGGAAATCATTTTCAATATCGGCGAGGTGATCCAGCGATTCCTCTAAATACATCTGCAAGGTTTCGTCGTCTTGAATTGACATGGGGTACTCCTTCGGATCAATGTTAATAGGGCTTCATCACAAGATGAATGTTTTCAATTTGATTGCGCGTTTTCACAATGAATACCGCCGCTACTGTGCGCATTCCTATTTCGGGTTCAATGAGGCGACGCACCCTTAGTGGGCAAGTTAACCGTCCCTTTCCTAAAGATATTTATCTGCATGTTGGATTAAAACTTTAGATGTTTTTGCGCTGGAGGATTTTGAAATTGTCGTTGACATCTAAGCGTTTAAGATAATGTCGATATGCTTACATTGTTAAAAGGCTGCACGGGCATGTTCGATGGTGGGCTGGGTTGGATATTGGCTGGTTTCTTGAAACCCTTTGAGGGCAGCGGCCTGGAGATCTCCGGCGACAATACGCGCGTTTATTTTATTTTGGATGCAATGGTTGGCCACAGAAATGAGAACTTGAATGGCCGACATGCTCACATCTTCCACCATACTGAGGTCGATGATCATCTTCTTGGCTTGGTTGGCGATCATTTCCTTGATCTTTCGTTTGATGGCACTGTCGACTTGTGCCCCGATCCTTCGGGTAATTTTTTTCGGGAAGGTTAAAATGACCAGTTCGCCTTCATCGGTGATAAAATCTTTGGGCTTGGGGCCGCTCTTGTTAACAACCGGCTCGCCGTCTTTAACGAGATCCAGAATTTTGCCGGCTCTATCGATCAACTGCTCGCCCTTAAAGGGTTTGACGATGTAATCCTTAACTCCCATTTTGACGATTTGCATGACATTGTCTTTGCCGGACTCGGCGGAAAGCATGATCACAGGTGTCGCTTTGAGCTTTTCATCCTGCTTGAGTTGACTGAGCATTTCTATACCGGTCATGACCGGCATGGTGATATCCAATACAATCAGATCAGGATGGATTTCAGCAGCGGCGGCAAGTCCCTTTTCGCCGTTTTCGGCCTCAAAAAGCTCACAATTATAAGGTTCAAACGCCTTTTTTACGATCAGGCGGATGGTGCGGCTGTCATCAACCGTCAATACCTTGTAGGCCATGCCTTAATTCCTCCATTTCAGCAGCAATAACTGGGTTAATCCCCTTATCGGCTGTAAAAATAGAGACTTTAGGAAATGGATGAAGCGAATCCGCTTTTCAAACGCAATAGGGGCGGGTTAGAGACGGCTCCCTTGTAAGAGGGTGTCTCTGCTGAACGGGAAGGCTGAAGCCACAAAGCTGAGGCATTTTGTACGGATACTGCTATGAATTATCGAAGAATGCTGAGCGTAGCTATACCGCACTTCGATATTCTTCGGTTCAACTCCTTCAGAAGGACCAAAGCCGGAAGCTTTGGTCCCAGGATGCAGCTATTCAATTGACGATCCAAAACTGGCTTTGATGAATTCGCGGTTGAGCCGTGCGATGTTGGTGATATTAATCTCTTTGGGGCACTCGGCTTCACATTCCCGCTCGTTGGTGCAATTGCCGAAGCCCAACTGATCCATGGTGCGGACCATATTGATCGCGCGCTTGGCGGCCTCGGGCCGTCCCTGTGGCAGGAGGGACAGTTGGGATATCTTGGCGCTGGTAAAGAGCATGGCCGATGCATTTGGGCAGGAGGCCACGCAGGCACCGCAGCCGATACATTGGGCGGCATCCATGGACAGCTCGGCAGTTTCCTGGGGTACCGGCAGGCAATTGGCATCCTGGGCGCCACCGACGTTGACGGATACATAGCCGCCGGCCTGAATAATGGTATCGAGAGCGCTGCGGTCCACCGCTAGATCTTTGATGATTTTAAACGCCATGGCCCTAAAGGGTTCTATAGCAATGGCATCACCGTCGTCAAAGTGACGCATATGCAGCTGACAGAGGGTTGTTCCTTTTTCAGGACCGTGGGCACGGCCATTGATGACGCACCCGCACATACCGCAGATTCCTTCGCGGCAGTCATGGTCGAAAGCAATGGGATCCTTGCCCTCCAGGGTCAATTGTTCGTTGACCACATCCAGCATTTCTAGAAAAGACATGTCTGTAGAAATGTTGTGGGCATTATAGGTCTCGAATCGACCTTTTTTATCGGGGCCGCTTTGACGCCAGACTTTGAGTTTAAGATTGATGGTCTTCGTCACTTGTAGCTCCTTTGCGTCAGTTGGACGTTTTCAAACTTTAGTTCTTCTTTGTGAAATTCGGGGGTCTCTCCCTCGCCTTTATACTCCCAGGCTGCCACATGGCAGAAATTCTTGTCATCTCTTTGTGCTTCGTTTTCTTCGGTTTGGAAGTCTTCATTGAAGTGACCTCCACAGGACTCTTGGCGCTCCAGGGCGTCGATGACCATTAATTCTCCGAATTCAAGGAAATCCGCTACACGCCCGGCTTTTTCAAGGCTCTGATTAAAATCTTTACCCCCGCCGGGAACGAGTGCATCATCCCAGAATTCTGCGCGCAGGTCTTGGATCATGGACCGGGCTTTTTCAAGACCGGCGTTGTTGCGGGCCATGCCGCAATAATCCCACATGATCAGGCCCAGCCTGCGGTGGAAATCATCCACGGTACGCTTGCCATTGATGGAGAGTAGCTTGTCGATACGGTTTTGGACGGCTCTCTCTGTTTCAACAAATGCGGTGTCCGATTCGGATAGGGTGCCTTTTTCCGCACCGGCCAAATATCCGCCGATGGTGTAGGGTAGAACGAAGTAGCCATCCGCCAATCCCTGCATGAGTGCGCTGGCCCCCAGTCGATTGGCACCGTGGTCTGAAAAATTGGCTTCACCGAGAACGAACAGACCGGGAATATTGCTCATCAGATCGTAGTCCACCCACAATCCGCCCATGGTGTAATGGACCGCAGGATAGATCATCATTGGCGTCTGGTATGGGTCGTCGGCTGTTATTTTTTCGTACATCTGGAACAGGTTGCCATATTTTTTTCGTATGACATCTTCGCCATCCCGCTTAATTGCATCGCTGAAGTCAAGATATACCGCCAGACGGGTCTCACCGACGCCCTTGCCGGCATCGCACTGCTCTTTGGCGTTGCGTGACGCCACATCCCGGGGGACCAGGTTGCCGAAGCTGGGATACTTGTTTTCCAGATAGTAATCGCGTTCGTTCTCTGGAATTTGGTGGGGTGGCCTGGTATCGCCTTGATTCTTGGGCACCCACACGCGACCGTCATTGCGAAGACTTTCACTCATCAAAGTAAGTTTCGACTGATAAGTGCCGTGGACGGGGATACAGGTCGGGTGACTCGGGGTAAAGCACGGGTTGGCGAAAAAGGCGCCTTTGCGATACGCCGAAAAACAGGCACTTACATTGGATCCCATGGCGTTGGTGGACAAGAAGAACACATTGCCATATCCGCCGGTGGCCAATACCACGGCGTCGGCGGCATGACGCTCCAACTGTCCGGAGATCAGGTTGCGCACCACAATACCTTTGGCATGTCCGTCGACCATCACCAGATCCAGCATCTCCCTGCGGGGATACATCGTGACTTTACCGTCGGCTATTTGGCGGCTCAGAGAGCTGTAGGCTCCCAATAGCAGTTGCTGCCCAGTCTGCCCGCGGGCATAAAATGTTCGAGAAACTTGTGCCCCGCCAAAGGATCGATTGGCCAGCAGACCACCGTAGTCCCGGGCAAAAGGGATTCCCTGGGCCACGCAGTGGTCGATAATCAGGTTACTGCATTCGGCCAGACGATGAACGTTGGCTTCCCGGGCCCTGAAATCGCCGCCTTTGACCGTATCATAGAAAAGCCGGTGAATACTGTCGCCGTCATTGGGATAGTTTTTAGCGGCGTTTATACCACCTTGGGCGGCAATGCTGTGGGCGCGCCGGGGACTGTCTTGGAAACAAAATGCTTTAACGTTATAGCCTAACTCGGCCAGCGTCGCCGCTGCGGCACCTCCGCCCAATCCGGTGCCGACTACAATAATGTCAAATTTTCGTTTATTGGCGGGATTCACCAATTTGAGTTCAAAACGGTGCCGCTCCCATTTTTCTGCGATAGGGCCTCCAGGGACCTTTCCGTCGAGCAACATATATATTCCTTTCTATGCGCTAATCGAAATAAAGATCGGCAGTGTGCCGAAACCAATGCCGACGACCAGGGCAAAAACCAAACCCGCCACTTTAATGATGGGCATGTACTTGGGGTGATTGGCGCCGATCGTTTGAAAAGCGCTCCAAAATCCATGGCTGACGTGAATTGCCGCTACGACCATTGCGGCGATGTAAAGCGCGACGTATAGCGGATTGCTGAAAGCTTCGGTGACAATGCTGTGGATGGTGGTGTCGGTCTTGTCGACAAAATGAAAATTGATCAAATGAAATATGATGAAGGCCAGCAGCAAGATACCGGTATAGGGCATGGTTCTGGAACCCAATGTCCGTCCACCGCCACTTTTGCTCACATGATAGCGCACCGGGCGTGCATTATAGTTTTGATAGAACAGTGTGAGCCCTGTCAATACATGGACCACTGCCATAATCAGAAGCCCCCACTCGGCAAACACCAGCAAGACGCCCAGCGAATGCAAATGCTCCGCATAGCTGTTGAACATCTCTTTGCCGCCGTAGATGGTCAGATTCCCGGCCAAATGCCCGGCAAGAAATCCGCAAAAGCAAAGCCCGGTGACAGACATCAAAATCTTTTTGCCCACCGATGACGTTATGGAGTTGATAAGCCAATTCATAAATTCCTCCAAAGATACACTATAAATTGTTACGGCATGCCGCCGTGAATGACGTCTATACGATCAATATTCCGATAGAATCAGAAAATCATCGTTACTCATGTTGCTATAAATTTGTGGATGCTTGCAGACCTCAATTGAAAATTGTAAGAAAAATACTTACGAACAGTACGACTATCATCCCTCAAAGGATTTGAACTAAGAGATAACATTGTTACTGTCAAGCAAAAATTTTCAGCCACCAACCATCCCAATCTTCAGACAAAACAGCATTGCCCAGCTGCTTCCCAATATCTGTTTTCAGGCGCTGGACGACATGGGGAAGCCATGTATCGGGGGTCTGGTGGCCGATTTCTTTAAGATGTTTCAGATCGATGATGAGTGCCAATTGATCCGCATCATGGGCAAGCCTGGCTTCCAGGGTTTCGCAGGCGTTGAACTCTTCTATGAGTTCGGAGATGCTGCGACGGAAGGGCAGGTCTTCCAACGCATCGGCCAGGGCCTTGTTGTCATCTGGTTTAACGTATTGTTTTTGAACGTAATTTAGATCACCGGTGCGTGTTTCGGGCAGGTCATGAAACAGACACATGGAGATCAGTCTTTGGGCATTCGCTTCCGGCGTGAGCTGCGCGAGTACATAGGCGATCATGGTGGCCGAGTAAACATGCTCGGCCACCGATTCTCGGCCAGTGCCAAGGTATTGATAGCCGGTACGCGGCATGTGCTTAAGGAAAGAGGCTTCAAGCATGAATTCAGCAATGCGTTTCATTGGCGCTCCTTTAGAGATAGTTGCTGTGGGGGGCGTATGTTTAGAGATAGACCCTATCAAAGCCATAGATGAATGTCACCACTTGTTCCCTGTGGGATGTCCACCTTCTATCGGCACGTAGACTGCTGTGTCGAGATCACGTCATACACTACAAACTGTGTTAGCCTTTCATGTTGCACCAATATATGGTATGTAGTGGCGTAATTAATATGGCAGATGAAATTCAATTATCTTGACACAAGGTTGGGGGTTGTATAAGTTTGTCGCTAACAGAATCCGCAATTCCTATCGTTCAACACGAGACCATTTCCACGGTGCTGGCGCACCTTAGCCTTACAAAAGGATTTGCAGCGCGAACCTTAAATACACACCCAAAAGATGTGTACTCCCGGAAAAAATATGAATAACTTCCTAAATCGGCCACAGCATAGGCGTTGACGGCTGCTAAACATATTATCGTAGGAGATTAGAGCGATGACAACTGAGATCGATATTATTCAATTGCTTGGGAATGCCGGACTTGTCGTGCGCTTGGTGCTGCTAATGTTGCTTTTCTTTTCGGTGACTTCATGGGCCATCATCATCATTAAATGGCGGTATATCCGCAGAGCTTATCGTGAGTCCAACCGATTCATCGAATATTTTTGGAAAAGCCGCGACTTGGCCAGTGCCTACACCAAGGCCAAACAGCTGGCCGGATGCCCCATCGCCCGTATATTTCGAATAGGGTATGTGGAGCTGAAAAGGGTCAGCCAGACCGGCCGCCCATCGGCTGACCCCGACCACGGGAGTTCGGATCTCCTAAAGGGCAGAATTTCCGGCGCAGAAAATGTCAAACGTGCTTTGCGTCGGGCCATCAACACAGAGACCACCCGTATGACCCAGATGGTACCGTTTCTGGCCACCACCGGCAATACAGCGCCTTTTATCGGGCTTTTCGGCACGGTGTGGGGCATTATGGGTTCATTTCATGGTATCGGCGAGCGCGGTTCGGCCAGTTTGGCGGTCGTGGCCCCCGGTATCTCAGAAGCGTTGGTGGCAACCGCCGCCGGCTTGGCGGTGGCCATTCCGGCCGTTATCGCTTTCAATCACTTCATGCAAAAAATCAGAGTGATAGAGTCTGAACTTATCAGCTTTTCGGCAGATTTTCTGAACATCATTGAGCGGGACATTCTGCCAACCAAAGGATCATAACCATGGCCATTGAATCCAATTCCGATCGATTGATGTCGGATATCAACGTGACCCCTTTTGTGGATGTTATGTTGGTTCTATTGATTATATTTATGGTAACGGCCCCCATGATGATGCAGGGGGTGGATGTCACCCTGCCGGAAGCCACCGCAAAACCGCTGGTGACCCAAAAGGAGAACCTGGTGGTCACCATCGATGAGAACCAACAGGTGCATATCAACGATTTTGCCGTGGAGGTCGATTTTCTCAAAGAAAAATTGTCCAAGATCTTAGAAAACCGGCCGGATAGAGAAGTCTACTTTAGAGGGGATCAAGCGGTGCCGTATGGCGTCGCCGTTAGGGTGCTGGCTGAAATAAAAGGCGCCGGAGTGACGAAAATCGGAATGGTTACGGTGCCTATGGAAGAGGAACAACCCAACAAAGCCCGACGGTAAATATAGCGATGATTGCACGCTCTATCTCATACGCGGCAAACGCCCGCAGCCAGTCCGTTATCTGGCCGGTCGCCATCTCCGCTGCCGCTCATCTCACCGCTTTGGCGTTGATCTTTTTTTCCCCGTCATGGAGTTCGGATCCTGAGTTCATTCCATCGGTGATTGATGTCCAAATGGTCGACCTTTCCGATTTGGGAACCGTCACGGCCCCAAAACCCGTTTCACCCGAAGAGAGTGCTCCCGTCGTCGAGAAAAAGGAGGCAGCTCCGGAACCTGCACCGCAACAGCTGGAACCGGCAAAAAAACCGGAAATCTCGGTCGCACCTCCCCAAAAAAAAGCTTCCAAACGAGCGCTTAAATACAAGACCTATAAATCCAAAAAAGTACTCGAAAATGCACTCAAGCGCGTATCGAAGAAGGTCGACACATCACCCAAACCATTGGAAGACACCATCAAGAAGCTCAGGGAGAAGGTCTCCAAACAAGGCCGCCCAGGGCCTTCGAGCGATAGTGCCCAAAAGAGTGGAAAGGTTGGCAAAAGCGGTGTGTATGGGCGGGGCAGTCAAAAAGAGATCGAGTTGATCGATCTATATCGTTTGGAAGTTGCCTATGCCGTCAATAAAAATTGGGCTTATGCCGACCAATTATCCGGTGGCGGGGATAGGGCGATGGCAAAACTAGCCTTCAAAGTGATGCCGGACGGCAGCATTACGGATGTCTTTTTCACCGATCGTTCCGGAAATCAGTATTTGGACGATTCCGCCTACCGGGCGATCGTGAAGTCCAGTCCGGTGAAACCCCATCCGGAAAAATTGTCAAGACCCTATGTAGAGATGGGATTGCGGTTCACGCCCCAAGGTGTGAACTGAAGCATATATAAGGTTTGAAGTTACGATTTAGAGTTAATGGAATTTCGATGATGGATGGAAAAGTGATGCGATATAGTGCTGCAATGTTATTGGTGCTGATGTTATTTTTGACGCCGCAGACAATCATGGCCGAGATCAAGTACTTTGATCTCACAAATCCCTTCCTGCGCAAGATACCCATGGCCATCCCACAATTTCAATCATTATCAGCCGATCCGACCGGAAATGGGCAGGGTGAAGCCTTTGCAAACGAGTTGCAGGAGATGCTGGAGTTCAGCGGCTATTTTAAAATGCTGGACCGGGGCAGCTTTCTACATGATCCCCAGAAATCCGGTATCACCAAAACCACGATTAACTTTCAAAACTGGATGACCATCGGCGCCGAGCTACTGATTACCGGTGGATTGGTCATTGATGGCAGCAACATGTCTGTGGAATTGCGCCTGTTCGACACCTTTAAATCCAAACTGCTGGTGGGCAAGCGCTATCGAGGCGCCGTCAAGGACCGCCGTACCGTGGTGAAACGATTCTGTTCGGAAGTTATGCAGGCTTTGACCGGCAACGCCGGTTTTTTCAATAGTCGGTTGGCATTTGTATCCAACGGAACCGGCCATAAGGAGATCTACCAGTGTGATTTTGATGGTAAGAACGTACGTCGTGTGACCCGTAAGAATAGTATCACCTCCTTTCCGGCATGGTCATCGGATGGACGCCATCTGGCCTATACCTCCTTTGTGAAGGGTCCTGTTCAAATCTTTATCCGCAATCTTAAAACCGGGGCTGAAAATAGTGTCGCTTATAAAGGTGTACAGATTGCGCCATCATGGTCCCCAAACAAATTCGAACTTACAGCGACACTGTCGCGTGGCGGTGATCAGGAAATTTATCTGTTGACCGGCACCGGCAAAATGATTAAAAGATTGACCAACAGCAGAGGAATTGATGTTGATGCTACCTGGTCACCGGATGGCAAGAAGATCGCCTTTGTTTCCAAACGATCGGGTAAGCCCCAAATCTACATCAAAGAACTCGGGAGCGGACGGGTTGAGCGGTTAACCTATGAGGGGAGATACAACACACAGCCCAATTGGTCTCCCAAGGGCAACATGATCGCCTATTCATCCATGGCCCAAGGCGAAATCAATATTTATATCATTGATGTGGAAGGTAAGAACCCGATCCAGCTAACTTACAACCAAGCGGATAACGAGGCGCCGACCTGGTCGCCCGACGGAAGTTTGATCGTATTTAGTTCAACCCGCGAGGGGGGATCGCGCATCTATGTTATGACTGCTTCTGGAACGGATCAGCGCCGTTTGCTCACGATGCCCGGCGAACAATCCCATCCCAAGTGGTCACCCAATATACCGTAATCTCTAAATGCAGCACCCGAAAAGGAGGAAAACATGAGGAAAAATATCTGGTTGGCTTTGGCTTTGGTACTGATCTTGCCGGCAATGCTTTTTAGCGTGTCATGTGCAAAAAAAGATGTTGCGGCTGAGCCCGAGACCACCGCTCCGGTCGAAACAACTGAAAAAGACACCGCCGCTGCTGAAGCCGAAGCTGCTGAACAAGCGCGCCTCGAAGCCGAGAGGATTAAAGCGGAAGAGGAAGAGCGTGCTCGTATGGCCGCCAAAATGGCCTTTACCGATGAAGATGTATATTTTGAATTCGACAGTGCTGCACTGCTTCCCGAAGCGCAAGATCTTCTCAGCCAAAAAGCCGCCTATGTTCTGTCCATGTCGGATGTCAGCATCACCATCGAGGGCCATTGCGATGAGCGTGGAACCGATGCCTACAATATGGCATTGGGTGAGCGCCGTGCAGAGGCTGCAAAGGCTTTCTTGGTCAACCTGGGTGTGAATCCTTCCCAAATCAACACCATCAGTTATGGTGAAGAGAATCCAGCGGATCCCGGCAACAACGAAGCTGCCTGGGCCAAAAACAGACGTGCGCATTTCGTATTAAACTAAGGCGTCTCTTAGTATCGTATAG
>JAAUYD010250179.1_pt1 | contig 15070 bp, 15 predicted proteins | sample 7278101 | NCBI WGS metagenome assembly JAAUYD01 (sample SAMN14350128, study PRJNA611818) | marine sediment metagenome | isolation source: surface marine sediment (0.6m) | place: French Polynesia: Moorea | collected 2018-08
ACCCGACCGAGGTGCCCGGCGTGATGGTCGACGACGTGATGGTCGAGGCGGTGGCGACGCGCGGTCGCAGCACCGATGATCTGGGCGCAACGCTGCGGGCCGAGGCCGAGCGGATCGGCTTCGACGAGCGCTTCCTGCATCGGCCGCTCAACGTCGCGCCCAGATCGTCGGTGCTGCGACCGCGCGTCGCCACCGCCTCGACCATCACGTCGTCGACCATCACGCCGGGCACCTCGGTCGGGTACTGCAGGACGAGGTGCAGGCCGGCGACCGCCCGTCGCCACGCCGGCATCGCCAGCACGTCCTCGCCGTCGAGCGTGATGCTGCCCGCCAGCACGTCGGAGCCGGGCTTGCCCATGATGACGGCCGAGAGCGTGCTCTTGCCGGAGCCGTTCGGGCCCATGACCGCGTGCACCTCGCCGGACTCGATCGTGATGTCGATGCCGCGAAGGATCTCGGTGCCTCCGACGGCGGCCCGCAGCCCGGCGATCTCGAGCGTGCTCATGATCCACTCCCTTCGACCGTGACGACGACCTCGCCGTCGACGACGCGGGCGTCGTACACCGGCACGGGCTGCGTCGCAGGCAGCGTGTTCGGTTCGCCGGTCGTGAGGCTGAACGCACTCCCGTGCTTGGGGCACTCGAGCTCGAGCTCGTCGCACCACACCTCGCCGCCCGAGAGCGACACGTCGGCGTGGCTGCAGACGTCGCCGATCGCGTAGACGTCGTCGTCGATCCGTACGACCGAGATCGCCACGCCGTCGACGACCGCCTTGCGCGCGGTGCCCGGCTCGATCTCGGAGAGTGCGAACACCGACGTGCCCGCTCGAGACGTGCTCATGCCGTGACCTCCGTGCCGATGTTGAGCTTGGCCGCGACCCGCTCGCGGAGGCCGGCGGCGAGATCGGGCGCCGGAAGTTGCGAGAGCACCTCGTCGAAGAACCCGAGCACGACGAGTCGCTCGGCGACTTCGGGCCGGATGCCGCGGCTCTCGAGGTAGAAGCGCTGCTCCTCGTCGATCGGTCCGACCGTCGATGCGTGCGAGCACTTGACGTCGTTGGTGCGGATGTCGAGGTTGGGCACGCTCTCCGCCCAGGCGCCTTCGGAGAGCGTCAGATTGCGGTTCGTCTGGTGGGCCGACGTGCCGCCGGCGTGCTCGCGGATCTTGATGAGACCGGTGTAGACGCTCACCGCCTCGTCCTGCACCGCGCCCTTGAACAGCAGATCGCTGGTGGTGTGAGGTGCGTCGTGGTCCTGGATGGTGCGGAAGTCGTGCATCTGGTGATCACCGGCGAAGTACAGCGCGACCTGCCGCGTCGACGCGCCGGCGCCGGACACGCGGGCTTCGGTGCGGACCCTGGCGTAGTCGCCGCCGAGCGCCACCGTTGCGAGCAGCGTGGTCGAGTCACGCTCGCCGACGGCTTGCTGATGACCGATCGACCACGCGTCGTCGCTCAGCTCGTTGACCGCCAGGTAGTTGACGCGCGCCGCCGGGCCGGCGACGAGTTGCAGCACGGGGACGACGAGCGCCGCGCCGTCTGCGGCAGAGACGAACCGTTCGACCACGGTGACCTGGCTGTCGGCGCCGGCCTCGATCACGAGGCGTGGGCACACGAGGGCGCCACCGGCCGGCACGGTGTGCGTGATGACGATGGCGTCGGCAACCGTCACGCCGGCCGGGACCGTGACGGCGACCTGCGAGGCGGACTCGCGGTTGATCGACGCGAAGACGTCGGGCGTCTCGCCGTCGAAGCGGTCGATCACCTCGCCGCCGACCACGACGTTCGCACGGAGGACGTCGTCGGGCCCCTCGATGGTCGGGACGTGCTCAGCGAGATGGTGCGCAGCGAGGTCGAGGTCGGCGATCCGGCTGTACCGCCAGATCTCCTCGTCGGGCGTGGGGAGCTCGATCGCATCGAGCCGGTCGAGATCCAGAACTGACATGGGCCGTCAATTCTACTACCGCCGTAGTGGAAATCCGGCCGACCGACGTGCGAAATCGCGGATGTCGGGGTGGCTGTTGCCTAGGAGGTCCGCTTGCGTCGGAAGAACCGCCGCCAGCCCCGGCGGCGTGCCTCGGCGTCGATGCGCTCTTGGTTGACCTCGGCCATGATGCGGGCGCCCGCTCCGTTGAGGATGTCTTCCGCCTCGTCGAGGAGGGCGGCGGCAGAGCCGTCGTCGAGGCTCGGCGGCTCGGGGGGCGTGGGCGGCACGACCAACGTGCCGTGGGTCCAGGCCGCATCGGCGAGACGACGCTCGTACCCGGGACAGTTCTCGGGGCAGCGCCACGGCGCGTCGGGCGCGAGGTCGATGTTGCACTTCCGAACGGTGTCCCCGTTCGGGTAGGTGCGACTCTCGAAGTTCTTGCACTCCGTCCGCATCGGCATCGACCGCGAGGCTACCCCGATGGCGGCGGCGAGGACGGTCGAGGTCGGCCACGTGCCAACAGAGTCCTTGGACACTCGGCAGGAACGGTGTTCTCGTGATACGACGGGGAGTGTGAACGCGCACCGCAAGCGCGTGGATCTCGCCGCTCAGACCTGTCTGGTCGCGGGGTTGCTGGCGGGCTACTTCGCGCTGCGGCGACTCGTGGAGGGTTCACGGCAGGACGCGCTCGCCAACGCCGACGCGATCCTCGAGGTCGAGTCGGCGCTCGGGATCGACATCGAGCGCTCGTGGAACTCGTTCGTGAGCGATCGACCGTGGTTGGAGGCGGCGTTCGACGCCTCCTACGTCTGGCTGCACTGGACGGTCATCGCAACCGGGCTCGCGACGGTGTGGTGGCGCGACCGACCCGCGTATCGCGTGCTCCGCAACGGCCTGATCCTCGCGGCAGCCATCGGCATCCTGGTGTTCTGGCGGTTCCCGGTGGCGCCGCCACGAACGCTCGACGGTTACGTCGACACCGTGTACGGCGGTGGGCTCGACGCCGATCTCCGACCACCGGGGGGTTCCAACGTGTACGCGGCGATGCCCAGCTACCACGTCGGATGGCCGCTGGCGGTCACCTTGTACGCCGCAACGACGTTCTCGTCACGTTGGGCGCGAGCTGCGATCCTGCTCCCTGCGCTGGTGCTCGCACCGACCGTGATCGTCACCGCCAACCACTTCGTGCTCGACGTCGTCGCCGGGGTCGGCATCTCGCTGAGCTGCGTCTGGGCGGCATTCCACTGGGAGCACCGGAAGCGGTGGATCGACGCAGGGTCGTGGGCGGGGCGCGTACGCTGGCAGCCGTGAGTCACAGCCCGTAGATGCCGGCAACATCCGGGAGACCCGCCCACGAGGGCATCGGGTCGGGATTCGGGCAGACGGCCTCTGGTGCGCCACCGGCGGTCCACGGTTGCACGCAGGGCTTGTCGTCGAACGCGCGGACGTGACGCGAGAGCCAGTCGGCGACACCCCACGAGCCGAGCTGCGTCTCGTGCACCCCGTCCGCGGTGAACCACCCCACCGACGAGCGCGTGTACGCGTCGAGGTCCCAGAGGCGCACTTCGGGGTAGGCGTCGGACGCCACCTTCTCGCGGAGCACGCGGTTCATCTCGCCGTAGTTCGAGAGCGTCCCGCCGCTGCCGGGGAGGGTGTACCCGACCTGCGACCGGTACGTGACCCACATGATGTGGCGGAAGCCCTTCGCACGAGCCGCACCGACGACGAGATCGAAGTCCGAGGAGAAACGGGCGTGCCAGTCGTTGTAGCCGACCGCGACGACGAGGAGCTCCTCGGGCCCGGCGCTCGGCAGCGCGAGGATCTCCTGCTGCGCGGTGAGCGGGGCGTACCCCTCACGGCCACGGCACGACGCCTGCACCAGCCGCCGGCACGATTCGAGCTTGGCGATTGGTTCGAACCCCTGCAGCCCCCCGAGCGCGCCGTTCCACCGCACGCCGGCCATCGCCGAGTCGCTGATGATCGTGACCCGACGCGGGAGCGGCGGCCAGTTCGCCGCGGCACGCCTGGTGGCAGCGACCGGCGTTCCGGTGAACCAGCCGGTCACGTCGACGACCAGGTGGGTCGCCTCCGACGCCGCGATGGCGATGCCGGCCTCGCTGACCTGGGCGATCGACGAGTTGGCGACCGTGCGGAGGCCCGCGTCGTAGTTGACCGTCGACGACGCCGGCGCTCTCGTCCGCGCCGGGTACATCGTGACGAAGCCCGGTGCCTCGGTCTGGGTGACCGTGACGTTGGCAGCGATCGAGCCCACCGGGCCGCCGGTGATCGCGGCGACGTCGAACTCCCTCGTTCCGCCGTCCCACAGGCGCGGGCCGCCGGACGGTCCGTGCGACAGGCGCGTGTCGACCAGCCGGGTCGGTGCCGCTCCGACGAAGAGGCCGTCGGTCGAGACCGGCGCCGTCGGCCCGGTGAAGTAGCCCGTGATGTCGACGATCACGTGGTTGCCCTTCAGGGTGAACACGTCGAACCCGTCCTGGCTAACCGGCGCGATCACCGAGGCCGCGCGCGTCTGGTTGGCGGCATCGGCGTTCAGGACCGAGGCGAGGGGTCGGGTCCCGCCGGCCGGATAGGTGGTGAAGAAGTCGGGCCCGTTGGTCGCCGTGGTCGTGATGTTCACCGCAACGGCGACCGCGTCGGCCGGGACGTCGGGCACCACACGCACCGAGCTACGCGGCGCGGGCCGGCGGGTCTCGCGAGTGTCGACGAGTCGGTGGATGTCGACGGGCACGAACCGGCCTGCGGCCGAGCCCTCCTCGGGCGCTGCCACGAAGTAGCCGCTGACGTCGACCACGAGATGGGTGTTGGCCAGGGTGTAGAGGGCCACGGCGCCGTCGTGGCCGAGGCGCGTGAGCTGACCGTTGGCGATGACCTGCCCAGGTCGGTGGTTGACCGTCGACGCAGTCGGCCTGGCCGTCCCGGCCGGGTAGGCGGACACGAAACCGAATCCCTGCGGCTCGACCGCGGTGACGGTCAGGGCGGCAGCGACCGCATCCTCGCCGACACCGCAGCGGCCGGCGACGTCGATCTCGACAGTGCTGTCGGCACGGAGCCGTCGCGCGGCGTCGCGCGAGTCGAACAACCGGCACGGCTCGACGGAACGGAACGCGGCAGGGTCGTTGCTCGATCCTGCGCCGGAGGACGTCGATGCGGGGACCACCGCGAACGCAGAGCACAGCGCGACGAGCGCGGCGGTGATGCGACGGGGCGACCCCCGCCGGAGGAGTGGGCGCGCGCGTGCGGCAGCGGCATCCATGCGCAGATCATCGGCATCGATCGAACCCTCCTTGACCAGCGATTCCCGGAGGAACCGTCGGCAGACCCAGCCGGATCCGACTTGGTCGGTCGGTCCGGCGAAGCCCGATCGACTCAGCCGACCGAGCCCTCCATCTGGAGCTCGATCAGGCGGCTCCACTCGACCGCGTACTCCATCGGCAACGTCCGCGTGATCGGCTCGATGAAGCCGTTGACGACCATGCCCATCGCCTGCTCTTCGGAGAGGCCGCGGCTCATCAGGTAGAAGATCTGCTCGTCGGCGATCTTCGAGACCGTGGCCTCGTGACCGATCTGGGCATCGCGCTCTCCGACCTCCATGTAGGGCAGGGTCTTCGAGACCGAGTCCTCGTCGAGGATCAGCGCGTCGCACTGGACGTGGCTCTTGCAGCCCTCGGCACCCTCGTCGACCCGCACGAGGCCGCGGTAGGTGGTGATGCCGCCGTCCTTGCTGATCGACTTCGAGACGATCTTCGACGAGGTGTTCGGGGCGGCGTGCACCATCTTGGCGCCGGCGTCCTGGTGTTGGCCCTCGCCGGCGTAGGCGACCGAGAGCACCTCGCCGGTCGCTCCCTCGCCGACGAGGTACACCGACGGGTACTTCATCGTGAGCTTCGAGCCGATGTTGCCGTCGATCCACTCCATGTGGCCGCCGGCCTCGACGCGAGCGCGCTTGGTGACGAGGTTGTAGACGTTCGGCGACCAGTTCTGGATGGTCGTGTACGTGACCCGGGCGTTCGGCTTGACGACGATCTCGACGACAGCGGAGTGCAGCGAGTCGCTGGTGTACACCGGCGCCGAGCAGCCCTCGATGTAGTGCACCTGGGAGCCTTCGTCGGCGATGATGAGCGTGCGTTCGAACTGGCCGGCGTTCTCGGAGTTGATGCGGAAGTACGCCTGGAGCGGCATCTCGCACTCGACGCCGGGCGGCACGTAGATGAACGAGCCGCCCGACCAGACCGACGTGTTGAGCGCGGCGAACTTGTTGTCGCCGGGCGGGATCACGGTGCCGAAGTACTTCTTGACGAGGTCGGGGTACTCGCGCAGTGCGGTGTCCATGTCGCAGAAGAGGATCCCCTGCTTCTCGAGGTCCTCACGGTTCTTGTGGTAGACGACCTCGGACTCGTACTGCGCGGTGACGCCGGCGAGGTATTGCCGCTCGGCCTCGGGGATGCCCAGCTTCTCGTAGGTCTTCATCATCTCTTCGGGCAGCTGGTCCCACTCGTCGACCTGCTCGCCTGCCGGCCGCAGGTAGTAGTAGATGTCCTGGAAGTCGATGTCGGGCATGTTGACCGCGAACCACTCGGCCATCGGCTTGCGCTCGAAGAGGCGCAGGCTCCGGAGCCGGAGCTGGGTCATCCATCGCGGTTCGCCCTTCCACCACGAGATCTGTTCGACGACGCCCGGGTTGATGCCCTTCTCGGGCGTGAACGCGTACTCGACCTCGTCGGACCAGCCGAGGTCGTACTTGGAGAGATCGAGGTCGAACGAGGTCATCATCGGCTCCTGCGGTGTGGCGCTCGGGGGATTTCCACTACCGCCATAGTAACAATCCGAACCGCCCTTTGCGCCGCCCAGCGCAGCACTCAGCGGGCCTCGATCGCCTCACGCCACGCCGCAGCGGTGATCCGGTACACCAGCCGGTCGGCTGCATCCGGCGCGGGCTCGCGGACACCACCGATCCTCTCGACCGCGCGGCGTGAGCGGACGTTGCTCGCGCTGACGAACAGCACGACCGACTCCACGAATCGGAAGGCGTGCTGCAGCATGAGTCGCTTGAGCTCGCCGTTGTACCGCCCGCCCCAGTGGGACCGGGCGAGGAACGTCCAGCCGATCTCCACCTCGCTCGCCGCTTCGGAGTATCCGAAGAAGCGCGACGAACCGATCACGCGCTGCGTGGCGGTCTCGCTGGCGAGCAGAGCGCCATTGGACTCGAGTGACTCCTCGAAGAACGCCCGGAAGACCGGCAACTCGTGACGATCGGTCGCTGGATGCTGCTCCCAGATCAGCGGGTCGGCCGCGACGTCGCGGAGGACGTCGAAGTCGGTCAGCCGCAGCGGGCGGAGCTCGACGAGGTCGCCGCGCAGCGTCGGCTGCAGATCGAACGGCAACGTTCACTCCTCCCCACGAACGCCGTGCGATCGGCTAGGCGGCCGCTTCGTCGGAGCCGTCGGCGGCGACGAGCGCCGGCACCTCGACCTCGATGAAGATGCACTCCCCCGGGCAGACCTCTGCCGCCTCGATGACCGAGCGCTCGTGGCGCGGGGAGACCCACGCGAGGCTGCCGGACCCACCTGGATCGTTGAGCACCTCGCCGTCCTCGGCGACGTAGGCGATGCCGTCCTCGAGGAGGACGAACACGTCGTGGCAGTGGTCGACGCACAGTCCGTCGCCGGTGCACAGGTCTTGGTCGATCCACACGCGCATGGTGGCGACACGCTACTGGCAACCCTGCCCCGATGAGATGTTGTCCGACGGACGCGGCTCCGGCGCATCGGCTCGCCTACTCTGCGCGACGTGCACGAGCCCGTCGCGAAGCAGATCGACCACGTCTGGGTCCGACCCGGCGGCGAGGTGGACGACCCGTTCGCCTGGATGCGCGACCGTGACGATCCCGACACGATCGCCTACCTCGAGTCCGAGAACGCCCACACCGACGCATGGTTCGCGCGGCATCAGGGCCAAGTCGACGAGGTGTTCGACGAGATCAAGTCGCGCATCCAGGAGACCGACGTGGCCGCGCCGGTGCCGAAGGACGGCTGGTTCTACTCGACGCGCACCGTCGAGGGGCAGGCCTATCCCATCCACGGACGGGGTCCCGACGCCGGGCGGGCGACCGACGAGACGATCCTCGACCAGAACGTCGAGGCCGACGGCAACGACTTCTTCGACCTCTCGGCGTTCGAGATCAGCCCCGACCATCGGCTCGTCGCATGGTCGGCCGACACGTCGGGCGACGAGCACTACACCCTTCGCATCCGCGACGTCGCCCACGGCCGCGACCTCGACGACGAGCTCCGCGACACGACCTGGGCGGGTGTCGCGTGGTCGAGCGACGGCACCCACGTCTTCTACGTCGAAGCCGACGAGCAAGAGCGGCCGTACCGCGTGATGCGGCATCGGCTCGGCACGGCGCAGGCCGACGACGTCGAGGTGTTCGCCGATGACGACGAGCGGTTCTACGTCGGCATCGGCACGACCCGCAGCCACGAGTTCGTGATCATCCACGCTGCGAGCAAGCAGACGTCCGAGGCCTGGTTGCTGCCGGCGGGTGACCCGGGCGCCGAACCGTTCTGCGTCCGCCCGCGCGAGGAGGATCTCGAGTACCAGGTCGAGCACTGGGGCGACCGGCTCGTGATCCTGACGAACCTCGACGCAGTGGACTTCCGCGTCATGGCCGCGGAGACGGACGAACCCGGCGCGTGGACCGAGCTCGTGCCGCACGTCCCGGGCCGCCGGATCACGGCCGTCGAACCATTCGAGGACCACCTCGCCCTGCACGAGTGGAACGACGCGCAGACCGCGATCCGCATCGTCGAGCGCGACGGTTCGTCGCGGCTGCTCGAGATCGACGACGAACCGCACGACGTCGAGCTCGGCCCGAACGAGAACTGGGACACGACGACGCTGCGGTTGACACATCAGTCGCTGACGCTGCCGCCGAGGGTCATCGACGTCGACGTGCGAACGGGCGAGGTGACCGTGGTCAAGCAGACGCCGACCCCGAACGTCGACCTCGCCGACTACGCAGCCGAGCGGCGCTGGGCCGAGGCGGCCGACGGCACGCGGGTGCCGGTCGACATCGTCCACCATGTCGACACCCCGCTCGACGGCACGGCACCGTGCTGCGTCTACGGCTACGGGTCCTACGAGGTCTCGATGCCGCCGTGGTTCTCGGTCGCCCGGCTGTCGTTGCTCGACCGGGGCGTCGTCTGGGCACTCGCCCACCCGAGAGGTGGCGGCGAGCTCGGCCGGCAGTGGTACCTCGACGGCAAGCTGCTGGCCAAGCGGAACACGTTCACCGACACGCTGGCTGCGTGCGAGCACCTCGCCGCCGACGGGGTGGCCGCCCGCGACCGCATCGCGATCCGCGGTGGGAGCGCCGGCGGGCTGCTCGTCGGCGCGTGCGTCACGATGGAACCCGGCCGGTTCCGGTCGGCCGTCGCCGAGGTGCCGTTCGTCGACGTGACGACGACGATGAGCGACCCGACCCTGCCGCTGACCGTGACCGAGTGGGACGAGTGGGGTGACCCGCGCGCCGAGCCGTTCGCCTCGTACATCGCCGGCTACGCGCCCTACGACAACACCCGGCCCGCCGACTACCCCGCGATGTTCATCACCGCCGGCCTCAACGACCCCAGGGTCAGCGTCCACGAGCCGGCGAAGTGGACCGCGCGGCTCCGGCAGGTGAGGACCAACGACGAGCCGCTGTTGCTCAAGACCGAGATGGGCGCCGGCCACGCTGGACCGAGCGGCCGCTACGACGCTTGGCGCGACGAGGCCCGCGTCCTCACGTTCCTCCTTCGGACGCTCTGAGCCCGGCGCGGATGGCGCTCGTCACCCCCAGAGCGACAGGACCCCGAGCGCCAGGAGCGCGCCGTTGCGAGCCAGGTGCCCGGGCCCGATCGGCGAAGCCGACCACGCGCCGAAGCAGGCGCACGGCGGCCGGCGGCCTTGCGACAGCCGCAACGCGATCAACGCGCTGAACGCGAGCAGCAGGGCGATCGCGGCGAGCGCCGGCCACGGTTCCACCAGCTGCACGACGAGCGCGGCCCCGACCGCCAGTTCGAGCCACGGCAGGAGTGGAGCGGCGAACCGCGGCGCACCGAGGTCCCGCGCCTGCGCGGGCCAGGCGGCTCCGGCGGCCAGCTTCGAGCCGCCGGCCAGCACGAACGCCGCGCCGAGCAGCACCGACGCGACGAGTGCGACCGCGCTCACCCGCCGACGCGGAGCACGAGGCCTTCGTATGCGCCGATGACGTTCATGCCGTCGGCCCAGATCGACTCGTCGGCGGCCTGGATGAGCTTGTCGAGCATGTCGTCGTCGTGGAGCGGGTCGTGATGGAACAGCACGAGCGTCTTGACGTTGCACTCGGCGGCCAACCAGACCGCGTAGTCGATCGTGCAGTGACCCCAATTGGTCTTCTCGATGAACTCCTCGGGTGTGTACTGCGCATCGTGGATGAGCACGTCGACATCGCGGCAGAGCTCCTTCGCGTTGTCGGTCGCCTCGAAGAGCTCGACGCCGGGCTGCTGGTGGTCGCTCAGGTAGGCCACCGACGCACCGCCCCACTCGAGCCGGTACCCGAGCGTCGGGCCGACGTGCGGGATGAACCGGCTCATCACGTTGGCCTCGCCGATCATGAAGTCGTCGTCCCCGGTCGCTCGCAGGGTGAGGTCACCCGGCAGCGCGTCGAGTCCGACGGGGAACAGCGGCGGGCAGATCGACCGGCCGAACACCTCGTGCAGCGACGCGCCCGCATCCTGCAGCGGCGCGTGGATGTCGAGCTGCCCGCCGCTCTTGAGGAGCGGGGGGAAGAACGGCAGCCCCTGGAGGTGATCCCAGTGCAGGTGGGTCAGCAGGCACGTGCCTCGAAAGGGCCGGTCGCTGTTGCAGTGCCCGCCGAAGTACCGTGCGCCGGTGCCGACGTCGAAGAAGATCGGATCGTGTTCGGGCAGCGCGACGGACACGCACGACGTGTTGCCGCCGTACCGCCGGATGTCGTCGCCATGACAGGGCGTCGAGCCACGGACCCCGTGGAAGGTGATGTCGAAACCCCCGATGGACGTCAAGTTACCGTTCGACGGCGCGCGGGAGAAGACCCAGCCCGACGACGGGTGTCACAACACGTCGGCTAGCGCAGCGCTTGCTGCAGCAACTCCGGAGCCGCCCGTCGGCGCACGCATCGCGCCGAGCGCGGCCTCGATCGTGCCGATCACGCCGAGCACCATCGGCACGTTGACGTGACCCATGTGGCCGATCCGGAACGCGGGCCCGGCGACGTCGCCGACGCCGATCCCGAGCGTGACGCCGGCGTCGTCGCGGCAGATGCTGCGGAGGCGATCGGCGTCGATCGCCCCGGCGCGAATGGTGGTGACCGCGTTGGCCCGCTCGGCCGGATCGGTCGCGTGGAGCGAGAGACCGCCCGGCGTCGACCATGCGTCGACCGCAGCGTGGACGGCTGCCGCCAGCGCGGTGTGCCGGTGCCATCGAGCCTCGAGGCCCTCCTCGCCGACCATGCGAAGCGCCTCGCGGATGCCGTACAGATGGGTCACCGGCGGGGTGCCGCAGAAGCGGAGGTAGTAGGGCCCGTTCTCGGTGCGCGACGTCCAGTCCCAGTAGCGCGTGCGGAGGTCGGCACTCTGGTGAGCGGCGAGTGCCCGCGGGCCGGCCCAGACGAAGCCGAGGCCGGGCGGCGTCATCAGCCCCTTCTGCGACGCGGCAACCGTCACGTCGACACCCCAGGCGTCCATCTCGTAGCGCTCGCAGGCGAGCGACGCGATGCAGTCGACCATCAGCAACGCGGGGTGACCGGCCGCGTCGATCGCGGCGCGGATGGCCGGGAGGTCGTTGCGGATCGACGACGCCGTGTCGACGTGCACGACGAGGATCGCCGTGATCTCGTGCTGCGCGTCACGGCGGAGATGCTCCTCGACGGCGGCGGGGTCCACCGCCCGGCCCGTGTCGGCGGTGACGGCCTCGACGCGCAACCCGTTGAACTGAGCCATCTCACCCCAGACCGTGCCGAACCGCCCGCATTCGAGCACGAGCACCCTGTCGCCCCGCGACAGCGTGTTCGACAGCGCCATCTCCCACGCGCCGTGGCCGTTGCTGATCGTGACGAACGGCCGGCTCGCGGTTCGGGCCACGCCGGGCAGCGCGTCGAAGACCTCGTCGATGACGTCGGTCAGCTCGCCCGCGTAGATGTCGGGCATCGCCCGGTGCATCGCCGACAGCACTCGGTCGGGCACGACCGTGGGTCCGGGGATCGCCACGAGCTCGCGGCCGGCGCCGAGCCACATGTCCATCGGGCGAGTCTGACAGGTCGACATGACGGCGGCGCCTACCGTGACGTCATGAGCGAGTTCGTCGACCAGGACCTCGGAGGCGCCCGATTCGAGCGCGCGGACGTGCGGAACGCCGACTTCTCGCAGGTGTTGCTGAACGACGCCAGGATGCACCAGGTCGACCTGAGCGGCGCAGAGATTCGGGGCTCGCGGCTGCACGGCGCGCGGCTGATCGGCGTCGAGCTCTGCGACGTCGAGATCACCGGCGAGATCGAGAACGTCACGGTGAACGGCGTCGACATCGGCCCGCTCGTCGAAGCGGAGCTGAACCGGCTGATGCCCGACCGGGCGAAGATGCGGCCGCACGACGTCGCCGGTCTCCGGGAGGCATGGGCGATCCTCGAGCGGCTCTGGGAGGAGACGATCGAGCACGCTCGTGCCCTGCCGCCCGAGTCGCTCCACGTCCGGGTCGCCGGCGAGTGGTCGTTCGTCGAGACGCTGCGCCACCTCAACTTCGCGAGTGCTTCGTGGGTGGGTCGCATGCTCCTCGGCGAGCCGTCCCCCTGGCACCCGCTCGACCTCCCCTGGGACGAGGCGCCGGGCTGGGAGGGCGTGCCGTGGGACCGGGAGGCTCGACCCGATCTCGACACCGTGCTCGACGTGCGACGGAGCCGGCAGGCGATGGTCGCCGGGGTGATCGAGTCGCTCACCGACGACCAGCTGGCGTCGACCGTGTCGCGAACCGAGCCCGGTTGGCCGCAGTTGGAGGACTTCCCGGTGCGCGAGTGCCTGCTGATCGTGCTCAACGAGGAGTGGGAGCACCGCAGGTACGCCGAGCGCGACCTGGCCGCCGTCGAGGCATCGACAGCGGGCTGACCGCTCCGGGCGGACTCACTCGAATCGCAGTTCGACCGAGCCCACACCGTCGAACGTGGCGCAGACGTGGTCGCCCGCTTCGGCCTCGAAGACGTCGGTCGTCACGCCGGTGGTCACGACGTCGCCGGCCCGCAGCTGCCGCCCGTACTGCAGCAGCTCGTCGGCCAGCCAGGCCATCACGGTGAGCGGGTGGCCGAGCACGTTCGAGCCGGATCCCTCGGTCACGCGCTCGCCGTTGCGCTCGACGATGACACCGGCGACGCCGAGATCGAGTCCGCGCCAGTCGGTGACGGGTTCACCGTGGATCCACCACCCGTGGATCGCGTTGTCGGCGGCGACCTGCAGCGCCCCGAGCGCCCACGACTCGTACCGGTAGTCGACGATCTCGATCGCCGGGATCACCGCGTCGATGTGCTCGGCGATCGTGTCATGGGTGTGGCCGCCGTCGACCGGCTCGACGTCGCGGCCGACACGGAAGCCGAACTCGGCCTCGATGACGCGGAGGACGAAGTGGGTTGCGTCGAGAGTCGCGCCCGACGGCGACGTCGTGTGCGCCAGCAAGCGGCCGAACACCGGCCGGTCGATGCGCAGCGCTTCCTGCGCGATCGGGCTCGTGCAGGCGCACTTGTAGCCGACGGGCGGGGCGCCGTCGGGTGCTGCCTCGAGGAGGCCGGCGACGACGAGGTCTTGCACCGCGTAGGCGGTCGCGAGGTCGGCGGGGCGGAGTTCGTCGGGCAGGTCGGGCTCGATCCGGCGGGTGCGCCGCATGTCGAGCAGCTCGTCGGCGGCGGCGGTCACGTCCACGGCTCGGCACTGTACGGCATGGCGGATTCGGCAGGTCTCTCCTGGTCGGAGCAATGAGCCACCCGGAGTACCGGCACGCAGGGCGTGTCGGGCCACCGGCGACCGAGTAGACACGGGGCGTGGACGAGCCGACGTTCGTCGAGGGCGGAAAGAGCTACCTGTTGCCTGGCGATCGTGTGGGATGCGTGCTCCTCCATGGCTTCACAGCCATGCCGGCCGAACTGCGCCCCCTCGCCGACCATCTCCGTGCGATGGGCCGAACGGTGCTCGGGTTGCGGATGCCCGGGCACGGCACCCACCCCCAGCACCTCGCCGAGACTCGATGGCATCACCACGTGACCGCTGCTGCTGACGCCGTCCAGATGCTACGAAGCATGTGCCACCGGGTGTGCGTGATCGGCACGTCGATGGGAGCGATCGTGTCACTCTCTCCCGAGCTCGACGTCGCCGACGCCCGCGTCGCCCTGTCGATCCCGGCCGGCGTCGACACGCACGGCCTACCGGATGAACCGCAGTTGATAGCCAAGGACGTCCCGCTCGACCCTGCCCTCGGGATCCGGCGCGAGCGCGACTTCCCCGCCTACGGCGCCGACGTCATCGCGCACGTCGCCGAGCTGGCCGTCGGCTGGCAGCGCATGTGGGACAACCTGCCCCAGCTGACTGGCCCCGTCTTCCTCACACACTCCGACGCCGACGGCTTCTTCCCGGTGGCCGCCACGCAGCAGGTGCAGGACCGGCTGTCGAACGCCGACGTCACGACGCACATCGCCCATGGTCTCGACCACGCGATGGTGTACGACCCGGGCGGTCGCCCCGTGATCGAGCTGATCGGCGACTTCGTCGAGCGCCGTCTCGGCGACCGCTGACGCCGGCATCGCCGACCGCGCGTCCCGGCCTCGTCGGCCGAACGCTGCGTCGCAGGATCCGCTCGACTTCGACCGCGGGCGGGAGGACGATGAGGGGTGACAAGGAGGTAGGCCATGCATCCCGCTACCAGTCTTCGCGCTCGGTGGGCGGCGATCGGAGCCGCCGTTGCCGTCACCGTTGGTGCCGGCATCGCCGCCACCGACGTCGTCGACGCGACCGTGTCGTCGGGAGAGCGCACCGTGTTGGTTGCGATCACCCCGTGCCGCCTGTTCGACACCCGCCCCGAATTCCAGGTCGGAC
>JAAUYD010009511.1_pt1 | contig 15068 bp, 17 predicted proteins | sample 7278101 | NCBI WGS metagenome assembly JAAUYD01 (sample SAMN14350128, study PRJNA611818) | marine sediment metagenome | isolation source: surface marine sediment (0.6m) | place: French Polynesia: Moorea | collected 2018-08
GGGCAATTTTAGAGGTGTTACCAGTGAAATGGTTCTCACCGAATTACTCAATGCTTTGTGCAGTCGAGGACAATTTTTACGAATATCAGCTATTCGCTTAACTTCTAGATTGCGAAATGATGAAAACACCCTAATTATTCCCCAAACTAGCGAACAATTTGAGCAAGCTTTTGATTTTTATCAAAGACGATTAGATAAAGGTTATAGTTTAACAGATTGTGCTTCAATGCAAATTATGAGACAACTAGAAATCAATGAAATATTAACCTTTGATAGACATTTCCAGCAATAAGGATTTAGGGCTTTACTCAGAGAATAAATAACAGCGATCTCAAAGAGATCCGCAAAGCGGTGCGCAAATTTATAAGCACTATTGTAAACCTAATTTTTGTTGCGCTTCATAGACCCATTGTTCTTCTTCAATCGTTAATTCTTTTCCTTGAGATAATTACAAACAATTACGCCAATTTTCTTGATCTTCTTCTGGCGAAACTTTAGCATAAAGACAAAAAATAGCCCCAGGATTTCTGATATAGGGTTGATACTCTTGATTTTCAGCTATACTTTTAGCAATCAAAAGATTAATAATTGCATCTTCATTACGATTTTGTTTAAATCTTGCCCACCCTAAATTTTTATAAATACTATATTTTTGAATTTGTAAATTGAGCATTTTATCTTCAGTAATTTGCTCTAATTTTTGATCCTTTTCTGCTAATAAAAATTTTGCTTTTTCCAGTAATTCTGCTGCTTGAGAAGCTTTATTTTCTCGAATATACAAATAAGACAAATTATTATAAGCATCAATAAATCCTCCTTTTACTGCAATTAAATAATGTTTCTTGGCCTGATATAATTGCTGTAATTCTTCATAAAGTGTTGCCAACTTATAATGAGCGTCTAAGTTATCAGGATCAAATTCAATTGCTTTTAAATATTTCCCTTCTGCTGAGGCTAACTGAGGCAATTTTTGACTATTTTCAGGTGATTGTAAATCTTTTCCTTGTTGTTTGTAAAATTCAGAAAAAAAAGAAAAATTTAAGTTAATAATTAACAAAATAACAAAAACTATAAATGTTATAATAAGTTGCAATTCTTCATACCAGTGTTCCTTAATATTAAACCATTTCATTAACTGAATAAAAACTTTTTCTCGTCCTTTTGTTAGTGAATTTTCAGTTTGTAATAAAGAAATGAAAGTTGAAAAAATAACAAGTGCTATTTCTTGCCAACCTGAACCCCCTGCAAGAAAGCGAGTTGCAATGGTTACAATTAGTGTAAAGTTAACCCCTAATAATAACAGTTTAAACATTTTAAATATCCAATCAAAACGATCATAAGGATGTTGAGATTCTCTACTATCTAAATACCACCACCAAGCTTGTTCAGAAACGGGTAAAGCGTCTCGATATTCTTCTAAGTCAAAAACTTCAGTAATTTTATAAGCATTTTGTTTTAATCTATTATCTTGTTCTACTAATTTTGACCACATATTAACAGGAATTTCTTCCGCAGATTCTAACTGTGTCTGAAGAGCATCTCTAGCAGCTAAAATTTCTAAAATTTGTTCTTGATTAAGTGTTATATGAGGAATATCTAAAGATTCTAAAGCTATTTTATAACGGTTTAAAGCAACTTCAAGAGGTGTAGGTGTATCCATAAACTTCCTTCTAATTATTAATATTAAAGATTAGAATTAACAAGGTAATACTAAACCACAGACATTCCATAAAAAGGAAGAATTTCTGACCAATGAGGACGTTTGCCCTCTTGCCATTGATAATAGGCTAATTCTAAAACACTACTAGCTGTCATGCCTAATTTTGATGGAGTTATTAACGGTTGACAAGATAAGTTTAATCCTTGCAAAGTTTTCTCCCAGTCTTCAGGCATCATTATGGTATCATTTAAAATAATATCTAAGCAATTTTCTTGTTTATTTTTACAATAAATTGCTCCGAAAAATTGTCCTCTTGTTGCTTTCATCTGGACAAAAATAGCCTCATTAATTGCATAATTTTTTTGATGAAACCAAGCAAAAGCAGCTAAACTCGAAATCCCAAACAAAGGAAGATTTAACTGTTGCGCTAAAGTGCGGGCTGTCACCATACCAATACGATTACTGGTAAAACTTCCCGGTCCTTTTGCCACAGCAATAAACTGAAAAGCTTGCCAAGTTTTTGGTTGAATAAACTCCTGTAAATATTGATGTAAATAATTAGATAATTGTCGATCTAAATCCCAAGTTTTTGTATAGGTTTCTGTAACAAAATTACTTAAACTCAGTCCTAACTGTGAACTGGTGGTATGTAACCCTAAACCATAAACAGGAGGAGTTAAAGAGATCATAAAGAAAAAATTAATCGAACAACAATAAAATCTTAATTATTTTATCAACTGTTGTGATCCCTATTAAATAATCGATAATTTATCGAAAAACTTTGGGTTTAAAACCCCGCCTTTTAAGGCGTAATGTGCTAGAATTGCTACTAGGTCGCTGACCTTGGGAACGATTGATTAATGATCAAATCTGGGAAAAACCTAAACAAAATCTAACTTTGCTCTCTAGATTGACTACAATTGCCTAAGTGAGCGTAACGCGACTTTTTCAGGAGCCAATCGTGACCCATACTACCCTAACAGAAAGCCCCGCTAAATCCTTTGATCCGCAACACTTTGATACCTATGTGATGCACACATACGGACGGTTTCCCATCGCCATTGATCGGGGAGAAGGGTGTCGTCTCTGGGATACCAACGGCAAGGAATATCTCGACTTTGTGGCTGGTATTGCCACTTGTACCCTTGGCCATGGCCATCCTGCTTTAGTCAAAAGCGTCAGCGAACAAATTAAGTCCCTGCATCATGTTTCCAATTTATACTATATTCCCCAACAAGGAGAACTGGCACAGTGGATGATTGAGCATTCTTGTGCGGATAAGGTGTTTTTCTGTAATTCTGGGGCAGAAGCTAACGAAGCCGCCATCAAACTGATTCGCAAATATGCCCATACGGTACTTGACTTTTTAGAACAACCGGTTATCCTCACTGCTAAAGCGAGTTTTCACGGACGTACTTTAGCCACTATTACCGCCACCGGCCAACCTAAGTATCAACAGGACTTTAACCCTTTAATGCCAGGGTTTGCTTATGTTCCTTACAACGATATCAAAGCGATAGAACACGCGATCGCCGATATGGATGAAGGGGACCGTCGGGTTGCTGCCATCATGTTAGAACCCTTGCAGGGAGAAGGGGGGGTAAGACCGGGAGAAATCGAGTATTTCCTCCGTTTAAGAAAGATTTGTGATGAAAATAATATTCTTTTGGTCTTTGATGAGGTGCAAGTAGGAGTCGGCCGCAGTGGTAAACTCTGGGGTTATGAAAACTTAGGGGTGGAACCAGATGTGTTAACTAGCGCGAAAGGATTAGCCGGAGGTATTCCTATCGGGGCGATGATGTGTAAAGAGTTTTGTAACGTTTTCACCCCTGGAACCCATGCGAGTACCTTCGGGGGTAATCCTTTAGCTTGTACTGCGGCCTTGACAGTGTTAAAAACTATCGAACAAGAGAACCTTTTACAAAATGTCCAGGCCAGAGGGGAACAGTTACGCAGTCGGTTACGGGCGATCGCACAAAAAGATCCTACCCTATTTACGGATGTGCGGGGTTGGGGATTAATTAATGGGATGGAAATTAATGAGGAAATGTCCATTACTTCTATTGATCTGGTTAAAGCAGCGATGGATGAAGGATTATTGTTAGCCCCCGCAGGACCGAAAGTATTGCGTTTTGTTCCCCCTTTAATTGTCACAGAAGAAGAAATTGAGCAAGGGGTTAAGAAGCTAGAAACAGCCATTAATAAGGTTTGTGCTGCTACGATTAATTAAAATAGAAACAAGAGTGCGTTAAACGTTTAACGTACTCTTGTTATCTTGATTAGTGATGAGATGAGGAAACAATGGTTATGAGTGAGGATATTACAAAACGAAAATTGCTAGCTGCTGTCTGTCACGGATCTATTTTTTTTAGTGCTACTTTTGTCTCTATCGGAGTTCCTATAGCCATCTTTTTTATATCAAATGATGAGATAGTCCAAAATAATGCGAAAGAGGCTTTAAATTTTCATCTCAATGTTTGGGTGTATGGTATTATTTTTGGCATTTTAACTGTTGTTTTGATTGGTTGGTTATTATTAGCTATTTTGGGTATTGTTGTCATAGTAATGCCTATTATTGCTATTGTTAAGTCTCTGAGTAATCCTAATCAAGTATTTCGTTATCCTTTTATTTTTAGGGTTTTGTAATCAGTTATAATTCCCCTGAATAGCTGTAATGACCAATGTCTTGAGCGGTTAGGGTTGCAACTGCTTTGAGAATACGGGGATCTTTTCCCTCTGGTAAGACAATATGACGTTTATTTGATTTCGCCTGTTGAATTAAATTATAAGTAAACATTTTGGGAGTAATTCCCTCAACTTCTATCTGAGCAATTAGATGTTCTAAAATAGGCAAATTAACGGATTTATCAAACAGTTCAATACTCCAATTTATTTTTTCAATATCTCCTGCTTTTAAAGAACTATAAACAGTTTGTAAACGAGATGCAGTTGGATAAGTATAAGTATCAACCCAAAGTATGGGTAAAGGATCTCGTAAACCAGCAATTAAGCGACTAATAGAACTTTCTAATTGACATTCTGTGGTTAAAAGTATTCCTTTCTTGTCCCATTAAATGACTAACTTCAGAATAATATAAACCAAAAGAATGATCATAGTTTTGGGGTAATTTAAAATAGGACAAAATTAGGGCAATATGTTTATCTGGTTTATGATCAATGGGATCTTGAATAATGGGTCTAAAAAATCCAACTTTTGTGGTTTTTCTAAGAATTAATTCAATAATTCCTAACGCAATTAAAGATTTACCAGTTTTCGGTTCAATGGTACTGATATAAAGAGAATTAGTCATAGGTTATACATTGCGAATTTTCTATCCATAAATAATAATCTTGGTTATAAAGATTGCTATTATGATTTTTACTGAAATTAAACCTCTGAGTTATTGCTTCTGAAAAATAACTGATAAATTATTAGCTGGCATTTCAACCTTTTCTTGAAACATCAATCCTTTATCTTCAGCAACTTTGATAACATCTTCTAAATTTCTCACTCCCCATTCTGGGTTTTGACTCCGTAAAGATTGATCAAAGGATTCGTTACTCGGTGCAGTATGTTTTCCTCCTTGTTTATAGGGTCCGTATAAATATAAAATGCCCCCTGATGGTAATATTCTTTTTGCCCCTTCCATTAAACCTAAACAAGCAGTCCAAGCAGAAATATGAATCATATTAATATTAACAATTGTTGTGATATTTAGCTGCTGTTCTTCAAGTCCCCAACTCAACTTTTCTGCATTAATATTAAGAGGAGACTGAATATTTTTAATTAAACTTTCTTGTCTCCAAGCTTCAATACTATCTCTTGCTATGGGATTCGGATCAGAAGGAATCCACTGACGAGGACTAAAAGCAGGGGCAAAAAAGATACAATGTTCTCCCGTTCCACTAGCAAGTTCTAGGATATTTCCTGATGGGGGAACTACCCTTAATAACACCTCTAAAATAGGTTCTCTATTGCGTTGTGTTGCTGGTGCATATTGTTTTGATTTATTCATAATTTTTACAATTTTATTGTTTTAAATAATTGCATCAATCGCTGCTTCTAAGGCCAAAGAAATATGAGTCCAATGAGTTCCTCCTTGACAGAAAACAATGTAAGGTTCTCTTAGGGGTCCATCGGCGGAAAATTCTGAGGTACTACCATCAATAAATGTCCCTCCAGCCATGACTAATTTACTCTCATACCCTGGCATTTCGGCTGGTACGGGATCTAGATAAGAACCCACTGGAGAATAGGTCTGAATGGCACGACAAAACCCCTTTAATTTCTCAGGAGAACCTAACTTAATACCTTGAATAATATCTCGACGGGGAACCAAAGGCAATGGGTTAACTTCGTAACCTAATTTATCGAAAACATAGGCAATTAAATGACTTCCCTTTAGGGCTTCTCCTACCATTTGAGGGGCTAAAAATAACCCTTGAAATAACAACCGATTTTGATTTAAAGTTGCCCCACCTTCTGTACCAATCCCAGGAGATGTTAACCGACACGCAGCAGCTTCTACTAATGTTTTCTTCCCCGCAATATAACCTCCCGTGGTAACAATGGTTCCCCCTAAATTTTTAATCAAAGAACCCGCCATTAAATCAGCCCCCACTGCCGTTGGTTCTCTGTTTTCTACCAATTCACCATAACAATTGTCCACAAAACAGACTGTATGAGAATTTTGTGCTTTGACAATGTTAATAATTTCTTGAATATCCGCAATAGATAAACTCGAACGCCAGGAATAACCGCAAGAACGCTGAATGAACACCAATCTTGTTTTTGGTTTAATAGCTGTTTTTAACCCTTCCCAGTCAATGGTTCCCTGGTCCGTTAAGTCTAATTGCCGGTAATTAATGTTAAACTCTGTTAAGGAGCCTTGGCCACTGCCCCGTAAACCGATCACCTCCTCCAAGGTATCGTACGGCGCACCAGCCACCGCTAACATTTCGTCCCCTGGACGGAGTACCCCAAACAACGCACAAGCGATCGCATGAGTTCCTGATACAAATTGTATGCGAACCATAGCCGCTTCTGCCTCCATAATCTCAGCAAAAATCTCATCCAGGGTTTCTCGTCCAAGATCATCATGACCATAACCACTCACACTGGCAAAATGGTGAACCCCCAGACGATGATTACGAAAGGCTGTTAAGGTTTTCTTGAGATTTTTCTTGACCTTATGGTCAATTTCCGAAAAAATCGGAATCAGGGCGTTTTCTGCCTCTCTTATGAGCATTAAACTGTCCAATTGTCAACCCCAAACTTTAATCTTGTCGATAGTGACTAATTTAAAACAATGACAAAGTTACTTTTGTCCCATTTATTTATACCAAACAAAGACTTATTAAAGTCATTGAACTGGGAACTTAATTCGGAATTAAATATTAAATTTTAAAATCTTTGTCACCTAAAAAAAGTTGATACTATCGTCAAGTATAATAAAGATTTGATTACGTTTATATTCAGGTTATTACATGACTGTTGCCACATCTCAAAAACTTCCCTATGACTGGACAATTATCATTTACATGGCTTCGATCCATCTTGTTGCTTTATTAGCATTTTTGCCCAGTAATTTTAGTTGGCAAGCCATAGGTGTCACATTATTTTTGTATTGGCTCACAGGGGCGTTAGGAATTACTTTAGGCTTTCATCGGTTAGTCTCTCACCGAAGTTTTCAGTCACCAAAATGGTTAGAATATATATTAGTTTTCTTCGGCACATTAGCTTGTCAAGGTGGGCCCATTCAATGGGTAGGGTTACACCGTATTCATCATAAATATTCTGATACTGAACCTGATCCCCATGATTCTAATCGAGGGTTTTGGTGGAGTCATATGGGATGGATGTTACATCAGATTCCTGCAGATAATGATGTACCTCGCTATACTCAAGACCTGAATGAAGATCCCTTTTATCAATTCTGTCAAACCTTCATGGTTCCCATTCAAATTGTGTTAGGTTTAATCCTTTATTTTCTAGGAGGATGGCCTTTTGTAATTTGGGGGATTTTTGTTCGTTTAGTGATGGTCTTTCACTTTACTTGGTTTGTCAATAGTGCCACCCACAAATTCGGTTATCAAAGCCATGAATCTAATGATAACTCCCGTAACTGTTGGTGGGTTGCTTTATTAACCTTTGGGGAAGGATGGCACAATAATCACCATGCTTATCAATATTCTGCCCGTCACGGGTTAGCTTGGTGGGAAATTGATATTACTTGGATGACCATTCAAGTCTTACAATTTTTAGGACTAGCTAAAAATGTCAAATTAGCTCCTATTTCAGATAATAAATAGTTTTTAACCCCCCTGGCGAGAAATCCCCCATTGAGAGATGTCCTCATCGTTCGTACCAATGTGTTCTAGATAAGTGGCGAAAGCTCGCATAAGCGAGAATAACCAGGAATGCCCTATCGTGAGTTAGGTAAGCCCCGCACAAAACGTAGTGGCGTGCGTGGGAGGATGTCACCTTTTGCAGAAAATTATTTAACCTTCTCTCTTTATTGATGAGGAGGTTTTTTAAGGAAGTCAGAAGTTCCTCATTCCCTTCCCTCTCTTCCCTCTCTTCCCTCTCTTCGCACCCTTCCCCCTCTTCCCCCTCTTCCCCCTCTCACTTAACCGAACTATTGATACATCCAATTGAAAACTGCTATCACCCCTACAATATTTTGGTAAACCATGTTACGATGATGCCATAAGAATTATTTTCCTAAGTTGTTTTGTTAATTCCTATTTACAAGCATCTAAGTGAATCTAACTCTCTACAACACTCACTTTAGAGCATTTTCTATGTCAATTTACATCGGTAACTTATCTTATGAGGTCACACAAGAGGACCTTGAGGAAGTCTTTGCAGAATACGGTACAGTGAAAAGAGTACAACTGCCGAGTGATCGGGAGACAGGAAGACCTAGGGGTTTTGGTTTTGTGGAAATGAATACAGAAGCTGAAGAACAAGCCGCTATTGAAGCATTAGATGGGGCCGAATGGATGGGGCGTTCTATCAAAGTGAATAAAGCCAAACCAAGGGAAGACCGCAGATCCCAAAGCCGAGGAGGTTCTACCCGTCGTTATTAAATGATTTCATTGTTGCGTTATTGGTAAAAGCGATTGCCTACATTCGACTGAAATTAAAATTATCCTAAATGGGAATAACACACATGAATATTAAAGAACTGTTAAGTCGCTACCATGCAGGACAAAGAGACTTTAGAGAGATAACCTTAATTGCAGCTAATCTCAGGAATGTCAATCTCAGTGGTGTTAATCTCAGTGGGGCTGATCTCAGAGGTGTAAATTTAACACGGGCCAATCTCAGCTATGCTAATTTAACCAATGTTCGTTTACAAGGGGCTAACTTAACAGAAACAAATCTCACCTCAGCTAATCTGACTGGCGTTGATCTTAATGGGATAGATATGAGTCAAACCTATCTATCAAGAGCCATTGTTCCGCAGTCAGAAGTTGTTATTCAATAAGCATTAATGTCTTAATCTAAGGAGCATAAACCTCAACATGACTCAAATTATTCGCGGAGAAAATGAGGGCATTGAATCGGCCCTACGTCGCTTTAAACGACAAGTCAGTAAAGCAGGGATTTTTTATGATATGAAGAAAAATCGGCACTTTGAAACCCCTATAGAAAAACGTAAACGTAAAGCCCTAGCTAAACAGAGACAACGTAAAAGAAATTATCGTAAATAAATAAATATTCAGGAAATAGTAGGGGTTAACGGTTGTTGACCCTTACTCTACTTTAGGGTTTCTAATAGTTTAGATAAGGAAAGTTTAACTTGATTTTAACTCCAAAAAATCATTAAATGCCATACAACAAAATTCTAATTTTATTTCCTTCTTGTAGCATTAATTAACAATTATTTTTCTTTCTTAACTAAATATCTTAGTTATTTTAAAAGTCATTGCAAAACGTCTTCTAGGATACCTAAACTACGTTAAACTCGCTACATTGAAACTAGAGACAAACAAGCGTGAGTTCAATTTTCTGTTACTGCTTAACACTCACAAGATGGGGAAGAAAAAATCATAGATAGCAGTGAAAGCAAAAGTTAGTGCCGTCTCTTAGATGAAACCGATCAATAAAAGTTTCACTTCTGACTTCTGACTTCTGACTTCTGACTTCTAAAACCCTCAACCTGCCTGTGTTGAGCTTGAAAATTAGCTCCAAGGAGGTGTTTTATGAGCGAAAAAGTCCTCGGCAATGTGCGTAACGTGGCTATTGTGGGCCCTTATTCAAGCGGCAAAACCACCCTACTCGAAAGCTTATTATCCGTTAGTGGTGCCATTACCCGTAAAGGTAGTATAAAAGAGGGTAACACCGTTAGCGATAGTTCTCCCGAAGCTAGAGACAGACAAATGAGTGTGGAGGTTTCTGCTGCAACTACCACCCACGAAACCATCGAATTGACCTTTTTAGACTGTCCCGGTTCCATTGAATTTGCCCAAGAAACCTATAATGCGTTAGTGGGTGCCGGTGCTGCGATCGTGGTTTGCGAACCAGAAATTAATCGCCTCTTAACCCTTGCACCCCTATTAAAATTCCTCGATGACTGGGAAATACCCCATATCATTTATATCAACAAGATGGATCGCTTCAAAGACAGCTTTATGGACGTACTCCACGCCCTCAAAGATGTGTCCACCCGTCCTGTTGTCCCGCAACAATATCCCATCCGTCAAGATCGAGAACTCATCGGTTATATTGATTTAGTTAGCGAACAAGCTTATCATTATCATGCAGGTAATCCAGCTGATCCCATTCCCCTTCCAGAACACCTCAAACCAGAGGAACACGCAGCACGCCACGAAATGTTAGAAGTCTTAGCCGACTTTGATGATCATTTACTAGAAGAATTAATTGAAGACATCGAACCGCCACAAGAAGAAATACTCAAAGATTTAAAGCAGGATCTCAGTGCCGATTTAATTGTACCCGTCTTCTTTGGTATTGCCGAACAAGACTATGGGGTACGGCCTTTACTCAATGCTTTGGTGAAAGAAACCCCCGCCCCCAATATTACAGGAGAACGTCGGGGACTACAAAACAAAACCGAAGGAGAAACCTTAGTCCAGGTATTAAAGACCTATTTTACGCCCCAAGGCGGTCAACTTTCCCTCGTCAGAATATGGCAAGGTGAAGTTAAAGAAGGAATGTCTCTCAATGGGGTTCGCGCTGGTGGTATTTATCAGCTTATGGGACAACAACAAATCTCCATACCCAGTCAAACCGCATCCTTAGGGGAAATCGTCGCCATTGCCCGTTTAGATGGAGTTAAAACAGGGGATACCTTATCCAGTAAAGATAAACCCAGTGAAATTTTACCGAAAGCAGATATCTTAGAACCGGTCTATGCGTTAGCTGTTACCCCAGAAAAACGCAAAGATGAAGTCAAACTCAGTTCCGCTTTAGCGAAACTGATGGAAGAAGATCCCTCCTTGTATTGGGAACAACACGGAGACACTAAAGAGGTGATCCTTTGGGGACAAGGAGAAATACATTTGCAAGTCGCATTAGACCGGTTGCGTCGCAAGTATAACCTCCCCATGTCCACCCATTTACCCCAAGTACCCTACAAAGAAACCATCCGTAACGCCCAGAAAGTTCATGGACGTTATAAACATCAAACCGGCGGTCATGGAGCGTTTGGAGACGTTCACCTAGAGATTAAACCCTTACCCAGAGGAGAAGGGTTCCACTTCCATCAAACCATTGTTGGGGGTGTTGTCCCGAAACAATACATTCCTGGGGTAGAAATGGGGGTTAAGGAATATTTAGAACACGGTCCGTTAGGTTTCCCTGTAGTGGATGTGGATGTTACCTTAACGGACGGTTCCTATCATTCGGTTGATAGTTCCGAACAGGCGTTTAAACAAGCTGCACGCATTGCCATGAGTGATGGAATGCCTTTATGTCATCCTGTCCTCCTAGAACCCATTTTATCCGTTAAAGTGTCTGTTCCGGCTGAATGTACCGCTAAGGTGTTGCAGTTAGTCAGTGGAAGACGAGGACAAATTCTCGGTTATGAGAGTTTAACTGCATGGAAAGGTTGGGATCAAGTAACTGCTTATTTACCGCAAGCAGAGATGCACAACTTTATCATTGAACTGCGATCGCTGACGATGGGTGTGGGTACGTTTACCTGGACTTATGACCATTTACAAGAGGTTCCGGATAAGGTAACAAATAAAGTATTAACTGCTAATGGGAACGGGAAAAATTGACGTTTTTTCTGATTGATTTAAGTGGTTTTAATTATAATTAGGGTAGATTAAAATCTGCCCTTTTTTGGGATTAAGTAAAGTCGAGGTTTATTTAAGATGTCAGAAAAAGATAATTGGGATAAATTTGAGATTTTATTCAAGCTAGTAATTTTAGGTGCTATTCCTATTGTTATAGGAGTAGCTGGTGATAATATTGCTCAATCATTAAAAAGAGGCGAGCTTATTAAATCTCTAATAACAGACTTATCTAGCGAACAGAGTCAGACTAGTCAGACTAGACGAGATATTGCCTTAATTACTTTAGACGAATCTATACCACCACGCAAAAAATGTAAATTGCTTTGGGTATGGTGGTGTAAGAATGACGTTGAAAACGATCCAGTTGTAAAAATAGCAGTGGTCTTAGTGAACACCTCAATAGGGGAAGCGTTGAGACAAAGACAAAAACCTGAAGAATTGACTCTTGCTAAAGAAATCATATCGGGAGTAAAAAGAGGAAATTTAGAATATTATCAAGAAAATTTTGGAGATCCCATAGAAGCTTTAAAAGTAAATGCACAACCAAAAGCAATATCTAATGTTGATGGCCAACCAAAGTCAGACGAAGAGATAGAAGATCAAGCCAATATTTCTCAAACTATAGCTGCTATACAACCATCACCTGAAAAATCTTCTGATAATGTTTTAAAAGGTATCAGACTTGTGTATATTCAGTATGGCGAAAATAAAGAACAAGCAAAAAAACTACAGACCTATTTGCGAAGTCAAGGAATATCAGCCCCTGGAATTGAACAAATTTCTGGCATTAAGAATAATGATATTCGATATTCTAATGCAGCAGATAAAGAGATTGCTGAAAAGTTGCAAAATAATCTTAAAGAGAATCAAGATATAGAGTTTGAAGAACTAAGGGATCTCTCCGAGGCAGGATATAGGGTTCCATCAGGGCAATTTGAAATCTGGCTGAAATAGTACCATAGCCTATCTTGTAGGTTGGGTTGACAAACGAAACCCAACAATAATCCTTATTTAGCTAAAATAACAAATAATAGTCTATATGTTATCCCCTAAAACCTATGACTGAACTGCTAGAAAAAGTTATCACAGAACTCAAAAAACTTCCCCCTGATCAACAAGATGCCATAGCTTCTCGTTTAATGGATGAACTAAAAGATGAATATCAATGGCAAGAAACCTTAGAACAACCCCAAAGTTCTTTTTTAGATGAATTAGCCAAAAAAGCCTTAAATGAATCATCACAAGGAAAAACCAAGAAAATAGGGTTTGATGAAATATGAAGTCAGAATTAACAGATGACTTCTTACAATGTTTTGCTAAACTACCTGAAACAGTTAAACAAACGGCACGAAAAAATTATAAACTGTGGAAAGAAAACCCAACACATCCCAGTTTAGAGTTTAAGAGACTTAACACCAGAGAAATTGTATATTCTGTAAGAGTAGGAATCGGTTGGCGTGCTGTAGGAGTAATGAAAGCATCAGATACAATTGTTTGGTTTTGGATAGGAAAGCATAGCGAATATGATAAATTACTGAAAAAATTATAGAGTGCGATCGCTGACTATCTAACCATAATTAAAAATTCTGTACTATACAAGCTCATGAACCGATAGAATGTAGTATAATTGTAGTGTGATGTTATTAAAGTAAAAATTTATGCCTTACGAACCTTTGAAAATTAGTACATCAAAACCCATATTATCCTGGGCTGATCATGATTTAGGCTCAGCAGAGACTAAGATGGCCAAAAACGTGGCTTCTCTACCTTTTGTTTATAAGCACGTTGCTTTAATGCCTGATGTCCACTTAGGAAAAGGAGCTTTAGTGGGGTCAGTTATTGCTACAGAAGATGCCCTTATTCCTGCTGCTGTGGGGGTTGATATTGGTTGCGGGATGGCTGCGATTAAAACCCCATTTAAAGCTGAAGAATTAGAAGGAAAATTAAAAAAAATACGCTCAGAAATTGAAGCGGCAATTCCGGTTGGTTTTGATGAGAATAAAGAAGCGGATAAAACGGTTACTAATTGGCAAAATTGGCGAGACTTTAAAAATTTACATAAAGGAGTACAAAAGTTAGAATCTAAAGCCTTAAAACAAATGGGATCATTAGGAGGAGGAAATCATTTTATTGAGGTTTGTTTAGATACAGAACAACAAATTTGGTTAATGTTACATTCCGGTTCTCGTCATATTGGAAATAAGTTAGCCCAGTGCCATATTGATACAGCAAAAGAGTTAGCCAAATTAGCTAGTCTTTCCTTACCTGATCCTGATCTTGCTTATTTTGTCTCAGGAACCAATGAATTTGCTGCCTATTGGCATGACTTACAATGGGCGCAAAATTATGCTCGTTTTAACCGTGATGTTATGATGAAACGCTTTAAACAAATCATCGATAAATATTTGGCAGGGGGAAAACCGACGAAATCCTTATTATCAGTTAATTGTCATCATAATTATGCAGCAAAAGAGTTCCATTTTGGTCAAGAAGTTTATGTAACTCGTAAGGGTGCCGTCAGAGCAACAAAAGAAGATTATGGCATTATTCCTGGTTCAATGGGAGCAAAATCTTATATAGTCAAAGGAAAAGGAAACCATAATAGTTATTGTTCTTGTTCTCATGGTGCTGGTCGTTTAATGTCTCGCAATCAAGCTAAAAAACAATTTACTCTTGATGATTTAATTGCCCAAACTCAAGGAGTCGAATGTCGCAAAGATTCTGGGGTTTTAGATGAAATTCCTGGGGCTTATAAACCCATTGAAACAGTCATGAATCAACAAACCGATTTAGTGGAAGTTGTAGCGACTTTGAAGCAGGTTTTATGTGTTAAAGGTTAATCATTAAGTATTTTTGTTCTGATGGGAGATGTGAGGTTGAAGGAGGCAGGAGTTGAAAGGCAGGAGGCTCCGAGGCCGATTAGAGGGGGACGCGGGACCCAGTTGGGCGAGGCAGCAAGGCTTACTTTGTGACGGAAATTTCCCTCCTGCCTCCTGCCCCCTGCCTCCTGCCTCGCCCGAAGGGCTTATCCTAATGTCGCCAGAATACCCTAAAGTTCTACAACTTAGGGATGAATGGCGACCAGCCAATCAATTGACCGAAGGGAATCCATAAAGAAAAATACAGTAGCAAATCA
>JAAUYD010059240.1_pt1 | contig 15065 bp, 15 predicted proteins | sample 7278101 | NCBI WGS metagenome assembly JAAUYD01 (sample SAMN14350128, study PRJNA611818) | marine sediment metagenome | isolation source: surface marine sediment (0.6m) | place: French Polynesia: Moorea | collected 2018-08
CGAGGGGGCGCCGGACGCGATGGCCCGGCTCTACGGCTCGCCTCTGTATCGCTCGGTGCTCGAGGCGCGCGGCATGCGCCAGCAGATCATGCTCGGCTACAGCGACTCGGCCAAGGACGGCGGCTACCTCGCGGCCTGCTTCGCGCTGCAGCGTGCCCAGCGAAGGCTCGCCGACCAGGCCGCCGAGGCGGGCGTCACCCTCGAGCTGTTCCACGGCCGCGGGGGCGCCATCGGCCGCGGCGGCGGCAACACGCGCCGCGCGATCCAGGCGCAGCCGCCCGGCACCGTGAACGGGCGCATCAAGCTCACCGAGCAGGGCGAGGTGATCGCGAGCAAGTACGGGTCCCTCGACAACGCGGTGTACCACCTCGAGCAGTTCGTGGCGGCGGCGCTCGAGGCCTCGATCGGGCTCGACGCCGCACTGCCCAAGGACTCGTGGCTCGCGGCCATGCACGAGCTCGCCGATCGCTCGCGCGAGACGTACCGCGCCCTCGTGCACGACGATCCGGCCTTCGTCGAGTTCTTCCACCACGCGACGCCGATCGACACGATCTCGTCGCTGCAGATCGGCTCGCGTCCGGCCCGCCGGAAGGCCGGAGCCGGCATCTCCGACCTGCGCGCCATTCCGTGGACCTTCGCCTGGAACCAGAACCGGCTGCTGCTCTCGGCCTGGTACGGCGCGGGCACCGCCTTCGAGGCGTGGCACAAGAGCGGCCGGCGACCGCAGTTGCGGAGCCTCTACCGCTCCTGGCCCTTCTTCCGCGCCGCCGTCGACAACCTCGAGCAAGTGCTCGCCAAGGTCGATCTGCGCATCGGCTCGCGCTGGATGGGCCTCGCGCGTGGCGTCCCCGGTGCCGCGGCCATGGCCGCACGCATCGAGCAGGAGTTCGTGCTGGCGCGGCGCGGCGTGCTGCGGGCGAACGGGCAACGCCGTCTCCTCGGTGCCGACCCGGCGCTGCGCCGCGACATCGAGTCGCGCCAGCCCGACCTCGACGCGCTCTCCTACCTGCAGCTCGAGCTGACCCGGCGCAAGCGCGCCGGACGCATCGGCCCCTCGGGCGAGGCGGCGCTGCGGCTCTCGCTGAACGGCGTGGCCGCGGCGCTTCGCAATACGGGCTAGCTCAGCCCTCTCCGTCCCGGTTCATCGAGAGCTGCATGGCCTTCGCGGCCTCGTCCTCGGCCTCGGGGATCATGCCGTTCTGCTGGTAGAGGCGGGAGAGGTTGGTGTGCGAGAGCGGGTCGTCGGGCTCGAGCTCGACGAGCTTCTTGCCGGCCTCGATGGCGCCCTCGAGGTCGCCCAGGCGGGCCAGCACCATCGAGAGCCCGTTCCAGGCGATGGCGAGCCCGCCGTCGAGGTCGATGGCCTCGCGGTATCCCGCGGCCGCCTCCTCGAAGCGGTCGTTGGCGAAGTGCTGGAAGGCCGCCTTGTAGACGGAGCGAGCGTCGGACATGGGAGAAGTATAGTGGCCCTGCCGTGGAGTTCCGAAGCCTCGACCCGAGCGAACGCGAGGAGCTGCTCGCGCTCCTCGACGGCTGGGGTGTCGGCGACGGCTGGCGCTCGGCCGACTTCTTCCGCCGCTACCTCGAGGACGACCCGACCTTCGAGGAGCGCAACGTCCACGTGGCGGTCGAGGACGGGCGGCTGCTGTCCTGCGTGCAGGTGTTCCCGCGGCCGGTCTCGGTGCGCGGCGTCGTGGTGCCCATGGGCGGGATCGGGAGCGTGTTCACCCATCCCTCGGTGCGCAAGCGCGGTCTCGGCGAAGCGCTGCTCGCGCGCGCGGCCGACGACATGCGCAGCCAGGGGATGCTGCTCTCGCTGCTCTTCGCCGGGCGGCCCCACTGGTATGCGAAGCTCGGCTGGGTCCCCGTCGGCTGGCGCAATGCGCTGCTGCGGCCGAGCGGAAGCCCGCCGGCGCCGTCGCAAAGCCTCGACTTCGATGCGGCGCGGGACCTCGAGGACGTGCGCGCGCTCCACGCCCGCTACTCCGGCGCGCTCGACGGCCCGGTCGTTCGCGACGCGGACCTCTGGCAGGCGAGCCTCGCCAACGCGGGCAACCCCGACGAGCGCTTCCGCGTCGTGCGCGAGGGGGGTCGGGTGGTGGCCTATCTGCGGAGCGCGGTGCTGAGCGGCTTCCGCGTCCTGCTCGAGCTCGGCTGCGAGCCCGACGCGCGCGAGCGCCTGTGTGCCGAGATCGCCCACGAGACGGAGGAGCTGCTGGTCGCCCCCGCGCTCGGCTTCGATCCGGCGCTGCGCGCGGGCCTCGAAGGGCAGGGAATCGCGGTCCAGGAGGTGGACGACCCGCGCACCCTGTGGCGCTGTCTCGACGCTCCCGCCCTGGCCGAGCGGCTGGGTCTGCCGCCCGAGCCCGCCGCCGAGCTGGTGGCTCGGCTCTTCCCGGCCGGGACGAGCGTCTTCTGGACGGCCGACCGCTTCTGAGCCGGCGCCGGCCCGATCGGCAGGCCCCCTTCCGGGCCCGCTACCGTCGCGGGATGCTGCCGTGGGTCGGACTCGAGGATCGTTCGCGTTGAGGCTCCTGCTCGAATTCATCGGACGCTTCGTGCTGGGGCGGATGACCCGGGCGCTGACCGGCCTGCTCGGCCTCGCCCACGTGATGATCCTGCACTGGGCCTGGGTCGTTCTGGCGCAGCGCCCGCTGCCGGGCCCGCTCGTCTGCGCGGCGGTGGCGGGCGGGCTCGTCGCCTTCAACGTGGGGCTGATCCCCGTGATCCGCGCGCGCCGCAACGCCACCGGACATACCCAGCGGATGATGGCCGCCTACTACACGACCTGCGTCGCGACCATCCTCCTCGCCGGCGGGGTCGGGCTCGGCTGGGGAGTCGGGGGCCTGGCCGGCGGCGCCGCGTGGCTCCTGGGCGCGGGCACCGAGGCGAGCTTCGGCATCCTCCGCGCGGCGAGCGCCGGGAGCGTCGCCGTCGTCGCCGGGCTCGTCGCGTGGGGCTTCACCGGAGGGCAGTGGCGCATCCGGCTCGAGCGTCATCGCTTCGAGCTCGAGGGCCTGCCGCCCGGCCTCGAGGGCCTGCGCCTGCTCCAGGTCTCCGACCTCCACATCGGCAATCGCCTCGACGGGGAGGGCGTGTCGCGTCTGGTCGATCGCATCCACGCCCAGCAGGCCGACGTGATCGTGCTGACCGGCGACCTCTTCGACGCCGACCCCACCGCGATCGCCGAGGGCGCTCGCGCTCTGGGCGAGCTGCGTGCGCCGCTCGGGGTCTACGCGATCTTCGGCAACCATGACGTGTACGTGGGCCTGGATCGGGTCGCTCGGGCGATGGCCGAGCACGCGCCCGGCATCCGGCTGCTGCGCCGTGACCTGATCCGCCTGCCCCATCCGGAGCCCTTCTACCTCGCGGGCCTCGACGACCCGCCCGTGCTCTGGACGGCACGGGACATCGAGGTGCCCGAGCTCGAGGAGCTGGCCGACAAACGGCCCGACGACGGGCCGACCGTCCTCCTCGTCCACCGTCCCGAGCTCTTCGGTCAGGCGCGGCGGTTGGGGTTTCCCCTCGTGCTGGCCGGCCACACCCACGGCGGGCAGGTGGCGGTGCCCGGGCTCGAGCGGCCCTTCAACGTGGCCCGGCTGATGACCCGCTACGACCGCGGGCTCTTCCACGAGGGCGGCAGCACCCTCTACGTGAATCGCGGCCTCGGGGTGGCGGGGCCGGGCCTGCGCATCGCCGCCTCGCGGGAGATGGCGCTGTTCGAGTTGCGCGCTCCCGTTCTGAAGTCGGAGGCCGAGTGCGCCGAAGAGGGGGAGCGGGCCGCAGACGGCGCGCCTCGGCCACATCTGGCAGACTGATCGCAAGGATGAACGCCGGCCCGGCGGCCGGCGAAGGGAAGTGGGGGAATCGATGTCGTTCATGGCAAGCATGGGGCGGATGCGGGTGATCGCGGCGGTGGCTGCGCTCTTCTTCGTGACGGGCTGCGCGAGCATCGGGCTCAACCGGCAGGGCAACCAGTTCAACTACGAGAACGCGTCCAAGCTGAAGAAGGGCATGACCATGGCCCAGGTCGAGGCGCTGCTCGAGGGCAAGCCGCGCGCCACCGGCCGGCAGATGCACACCGGCTACACGCACTGGCACTACGAGTACGTGCAGTCGAGCGGGCTCGGCGTGGGCATCCCCTACATCGGCGCCAGCGGCTCGAAGGGCCAGGGCTACACCTGCGACGTGTACTTCACCGAGGCCGGCAAGGTCGCCGACTTCAACTACTTCACGAACGAGATCGGCGGCGAAGGCGTCTCGTTCTAACCCCCAGGGATGGGGACGGTCCTTGCCCCGAAGGGCAAGGACCGTCCCCTCCCTAGAGGGACTTTTCGAGGACGTCGAAGAGGCGGGCTCGGCGGAAGCCTACTTTTTCGTAGGCGCGGACGGCCGTTCGGTTGGCGGGTGAGAGCAGCAGCAGCGCCTGGGTCACGCCTCGGTCGAAGGCGGCGGCCACGCTCCAGCCGACCAGGCTGGTCCCCACCCCGCGGTCGCGGAGGCCGGGCTCGACGCCCACGTAGGCGACCCAGCTGCGCGTGGGCCAATGGGTCTCGAGCTCCGAGAACGCCACCACCTCGCCGTCCCGCCTGGCCACGGCGTGGGCGTGCCGGCCGTTCTCGAAGATCCGCTGCATCTGCTCGGGCGTGCGGGCCTCGAAGCCGCAGCTCTCGTAGATGGCGAGGATGGCCTCGAGGTCGCCGGCCGAGGCCGGCTCGACCGTGAGGCCTTCGGGCATGGCGGCCACCTCGGGCCGCGACTCGCAGCGCATCAAGAAGTGCTGGCGCACGGGGCGGAAGCCGTGGGCCGTGAGCAGGTGGTAGCCGCCGCGGTTGCGCGTGCCGATCCCCGCCGTCGCGAGACTCAGGCCGAGCTGCTGCTTGCCGAGCTCGAGGGCCGCCCGCAGCAGCTCGCCGCCGCTGCCCTGGCCGCGGTGGCTGCGCTCGACGACGGGGCAGAAGATGCCGCCGGCCTGGGATCCGTAGGGCCGCAGGAAGCCCGAGAGGCCCACGACCTCGCCCTCGCCGAGGTCGTCGACCAGGAGGTGCTCCTCGGGCGAGATGCCGTGGCGCTCGAACTCGGCGTGGAACTCGGCCTCCGACTCCCACATCGGGTTGAGCACGAAGTCGGCTTCGGCGCGGGCGCAGCTGGCCGAGAGGCTCACGACGGCGGGCAGATCGCTCGGGCGGAACAGTCGGATGGCCATGCATCGCCAGTATACGCGGGCGCGACCCCTGAGCCGGCGCTGGCGAAAGCCGGCCCGGCTGATTGACACGCGAATCAACCCAGCCCACCATCCACTTCCCACGTTCCCGGTGCGGGGCCCCGCAGCAGGGGATTCCCCGCGCCCGAGCGTCCCAGCATCCCCGGATCCGGTCCGGATCCGAGCAGGAACCCGAGGAGATCCCCAGATGGGCAAGAAGGCCAAGGCAGCCGTCGTCCGGGAGCTCAACGCTCCCGTCGTGATCGAAGAGCTCGAGGTCGAGTCGCCGAAGCTCGGCGAGGTGATGGTCAAGATGAAGGCCTGCGGCGTGTGCCACAGCGACTACTCGACCACCAACGGAACCATCCCCATGCCGCCGCCCCTGGTGATGGGCCACGAGGCCGCGGGCATCGTCGAGGAGGTCGGCCCTGGCGTGACGGACATCGCCGTCGGCGACCACGTCGTGATCGTGTGGGTGCCCATGTGCGGCAAGTGCCGCTACTGCGCCGAGGGTCGTCCCCAGCTCTGCGACGCCGCAGCCAAGGCCGTCTCCACCATGACCGACGGCACCACCCGCTACACCGACAAGGACGGCAACTCCGTCAGCCACATGGCCGGCGTCGGTGTGATGAGCGAGTACGCCACCGTCCACCGCGACAACGTGCTGAAGATCGACCCCGACATTCCGCTCGATCGCGCGGCGCTGGTCGGCTGCGCGGTGATGACGGGCGTGGGCGCGGCGCTCAACACCGCGAAGATCCAGCCCGGCACCTCGGTGGCGGTGTTCGGCGCCGGCGGCATCGGTCTCAACACCATCCAGGGCGCTGCCCTGGCCGGGGCCGAGCGCATCATCGCCGTGGACCTCGAGGACAAGAAGCTCGAGTACGCCCAGCAGTTCGGCGCGACCCACACGGTCAACCCGAGCACCGACGGCGACGCCGTGGCCAAGATCATGGAGCTGACCGCCGGCGGCGCCGACTACGCGTTCGAGTGCATCGGCGTGCCCGACGTGATCGTCCAGGCGTACAACTCGATCCGCAAGGGCGGCACCGCGGTGGTCGTCGGCGTGACGCGACCCGACGGCATGATCACGCTCCCGACCTTCCTGCTGCCCTTCCAGGAGAAGGTGCTCACGGGCTCGATGTACGGCTCCGGTCGCCCGAACATCGACTTCCCGCGGCTGCTCGGCCTCTACAAGGCCAACCGCCTGAAGCTCGACGAGCTGGTCACCAAGACCTACACGATCGATCAGGTGAACGAGGCCTTCGACGACATGAACAACGGCGTGAACGCCCGCGGTGTGATCGTCTTCTGAGGGCCCCCCTCGAGACCGAAGCGTCCCCGACCGTCAGCGCCGCGCTCGACACGCGGCGCTCGGTCCGGGCCTATCTGCCGGATCCCGTCCCGGAGGCCGTGGTGCGCGAGATCGTCACCACGGCCACCCGGGCGGCCTCGGGAGGCAACCTGCAGCCGTGGCGCCTCACCGTGCTCACCGGCTCTGCGCTGCGAAGGCTCAAGGATCGCGTCGCCGAGAAGAGCAAGGAGACGCCCTTCGGCGACGGGCCCGAGTACGCCATCTACCCGCCCGAGCTGACCTCGCCCTACGTCGAGCGGCGCAGCGCCGTCGCCCACGAGATGTACGGGCTGGTGGGCATCGAGCGTGACGACGCCGCGGGCCGCGCGAGGCAGATGGCGAAGAACTTCGAGTTCTTCGGTGCGCCGGTCGGGATGTTCCTCTCCGTCCACCAGCAGATGGGGCCGCCCCAGTGGGCCGACCTCGGCATCTTCCTGCAGAGCATGATGCTGCTCGCCCGCGAGCACGGGCTGCACACCTGTCCGCAGGAGGCCTGGTCGCTCTGGGGCAAGACGATCCGCGAGGTCACCGGCATCCCCGACGACGAGATCGTCTTCTGCGGCATGGCCCTCGGCTACGGCGACCCCGACGCGCCCATCAACGAGCTGCGTACCGATCGCGGCGGGCTCGAGGACTTCGCGCGCTTCCAGGGCTTCTAGATCCCGGGCGCCCCTCCCGACGGCCCCCTATGTTCGGGGCGTCGGACGACGCCAGAGGAGGGGGGCCTTGGGCGAAGCACGCGATGACAAGGGGCGCAGGCCCCTTCCGCCGCTGGTGGCGCGGCCGGACACCCAGGTGCTCATGCGCGGGTTCGATCCGCGTCTGTCGGTGGGCTCGGCGCGGCCGGCGGTGTTCCGCTCGTCGACCTACGTGTTCTCGAGCCCGGAGGCCGCCGAGCGCGCCTTCGCCGTGGCCCTCGGAAAGGTCGAGGCGGACCCCGACGAAGACGTCGAGCTGATCTACTCGCGGCTCTCCCATCCCAATGCGGAGATCCTCGAGGACCAGATGGTGCCGCTCGAGACCGGCGCCTCGAGCGCGGCGGTCTTCAACACCGGCATGGCCGCGATCTCCTCGGCGATCCTCACCTGGTGCAAGCCCGGAAGCCAGCTGATCTACACGGTGCCCGTCTACGGCGGCACCCACATGCTGCTCTACGAGCTGATGCGCGACTTCGGCATCCAGCCGATCCCGGTTCCGGCCGGAGACCTGGACGCCATGGCAAGCGCGATCGCCGAGGCAGGGGATCTGCGCATGGTGCTGATCGAGACGCCGGCCAATCCCACCCTGCGCATGACCGACATCGCCCACGCCGCGGCCCGGGCTCGTGAGCGCTCCGATCCCCCGCTCGTCGCCGTCGACAACACCTTTCTCGGCCCCGTCTTCCAGCATCCGCTCACCCTGGGAGCCGACCTGTGCATCTACTCCGCCACCAAGTACCTGGCGGGCTTCAGCGACATGCTCGGAGGCGTGGTGACGGCACGGGACCCCGAGTTGACGCGGCACCTGCGCGCCACGCGCTCCATGCTCGGCAACATCCTCCAGCCCGACGAGTGCTGGCTCCTCGACAGCCGGCTCGCGACGGTCTCGCTGCGCATGAACAAGCAGAGCAAGAACGCGCAGCGGATCGTCGAGGCGCTGCGCGGGCACAAGAACGCCCATCGCATCCACCACCCGCTCTTCTTCGAGGAGCCCGAGCAGCAGCGCATCTACGCGGCCCAGTGCGACTACCCGGGCGCGATCTTCTCGGTCGACCTGAAGGGCGGCAAGCCCATGGCGTTCGAGTTCCTGCGGCGCCTGCGCATCACGAAGAACGCGGTGAGCCTGGGCGGCATGGAGTCCCTGGCCTGCCACCCCGCCACCACGACCCACTCGGAGATGAACGAGCAGCAGCTCGCCGAGGCCGGCGTCACGCCCGGCCTCGTGCGCATCTCCGTGGGGATCGAGGACTGGAGGGACCTGGCCCGGGAGTACGCAGACGCCCTGAACGCGCTCTAGAGGGCTCTACGGACGTCCCGACCACCGATCCCGGCTCCGGAGGCGCCACCCCGAAGGGACGGCCTCGACCCGGCGCCGCGTTCGGCCGATCCAGAGAGGACACCCTGGAGACTGCTCATGGGCAAAGTGTTCGGAATGCTGCTCATCATCGGGGGCGTCTGGCTCGGCCTCGAGCTCTACCAGCACGGGCCCGGCGGCGCCTTCGGCGGTTCCCTCGCGACGATCCTGGGCGCGGACCCGGTCGAAGCCGAGGAGCACGCCTCGAAGCCGCGCTACGGCGGCTCGGTGGATCGCGCCCATCGCGACAGCGAGGATCGCTTCGACCGCATGCTAGGCGAGTAGGCGAAGCAGGGTCCGGCGGCTCAGTCCGGATCGTGGAGCAGGGTCGGGTCCAGCTCCACCGACTCCTCCGCCTTCATGTCGGCCCGGATGTCCGCGACGAAGGCATCCACGGCCTTCGCCACGTCCACCGGCTCGCGCGTCTCGGCCGCGGTGCCCTCGGCGAAGTGCTTGACCAGCAGGCGCTGGGCCGCGTGCTCCTCGATCAGCCGCTGGGCGACCTCGGTCGACTCGTCTCCCGCCCGGCGCAGGGCCGGGACCAGGATGCGCTCCTCGAGATCGAGGTGACTCAGGAAGAAGGTCGAGAACTCCCGCGCGCGCTTCTGCACCTCTTCGACGATGCCTGGCTCGCCGGTCCGCAGCCGGCTCGCCAGGTGCTCGAGCTCGGCGAGCCAGCCGGTGATGCGGGTGTGCTCGTCCAGGATGCGGCGGCGGATCTTGCTGGCTTCCATCTCGTGGTCCTCGCTCCTCAGTCCTCTTCGGAGTCGCCCGTCGATGACGTCCCCAGCATACGCTCTCGGACGCGCTCCACGAAGCGCCCCAGGCCGAGCCCGCCGCGGTCGAGCTGGAAGTAGTGGTCGCCGTCGTCCTTGACCAGGAGCTTCACCCGCTGACCCGCCAGGATCTGCTCGGGGGGCTCCTCCTGGCCCGGCGGGTGGTCGAGCTTGGCGAACATGCGCCCGCCGTCGATCGAGACGACGGCCACGTGCACCGGCTTCGGATTGCTCCGCCCCGTCACGTGGATGGTGGTGGCCGCCTCCACCACGGCCCGCTCGCCGTGGCGGTCGACCTCCTCGGTCGGGGTCTTCTGCTTGCGCTTGCGCGCCGACTGGAAGTGGATGCGCGGCTCGGGGACGGGCTCGCGGCGGCGCGCGGAGTCGGTGCGTTCGAGGATCGTCACGTAGTTGTTGTTGCCGGGGCCGCCCACCGAGTGGGTGATTCCGAGCCTGGCGCCCTGCACCTGGGCCCGCGGGTTCGGGAAGCGCTCGGTCAGCTGGAGGTAGGCCTCGGCGATCTGGAACAGCCCGGTTCCGCCGACGGGGTGGCCCCGCGCCTTGAGCCCGCCGGAGAGGTTGGTCGGGATCCGCCCGCGGATGCCGCTCACCGGGTGGGCCAGGGGGTCGGCGGGGGGCGCCTTGGGGTCGCCGATCAGCGCCTGGACCGCCTCGGCCTCGGTCACCAGGCCGAGATCCGCCAGATTGATCGGAAGCAGGCTGTTGAACGCGTCGTGGCACTCGACCACCACGTCCTCGAGCTGGTCCGGGCTGCGGATCCCCGCCCGCCAGTAGGCCAGACGCGAAGCCGCCCGGGTGGCCTCCATGTGGTGCAGCACCTCGCGATCCAGGATCGAGGAGCTCTCGGTCGCCGAGCCCAGGCCGGCGACGCGGACGGCTTCCTGGCGCGAGGTGAGGATCACCGCGGCGGCCCCGTCGCAGATCGGCGAGCAGTCCTTGCGCATCAACGGCGTGGCCACGGGCAGGTTCCAGCTCGCGTCGAAGTAGCTCTCGAGCGTCTCGGGACGTCCGAAGAAGGCGGCCTTGGGGTTCTCGGCACCGAGGGCGTGGGCGCGGTACATCAGGCGCGAGAGCACGTCCGGAAGATCGGCCGGGGCCACGCCCTGGCGGCGGAACCAGGCCTGGGTCACCAGGGCGATCAGGCCCGGCATGGTGAAGCCGAAGCGCCGCTCCACCGGATCGACGGTCTTCGACATGATGGCCGTGGCCACGTCCGTGGTCACGTTCTTCATGCGCTCGCCGGCCAGCACCAGCACGCTCTCGCACTGGTCCGAGGCCACCTTGTAGTACGCCTCGTGGAAGGCGGAGGCCCCGGTGGACGAGGCCGTCTCGGTCCGGACGGCCGGGATCCCCCGGAGGCCCAGGCGGTCGGCGACCTTGGCCGCGATGTTGGCCCGGTTCTCGAACTCCTCGGAGTCCATGATGCCGATCTGCACGGCGTCGAAGCTGCGGACCCGGGAGTCGGCCAGGGCCAGCTCGTAGGCCTGGGCGAAGAGGTCGAAGACGCTCCCGAAGACGCGGCCCGTCAGGTCCACCTTGGTGAGGCCGACGCCCGCAATGTAGACCGCTCGTGCCACGACGCGGCTAGGATAACGGGTATGGATCCGGTCGAGACGAGGAGAGCATGAAGAGACGCTGGCTCTGGTTGCTTCTGGCGGGCATCGCGGTGATCACGCTGGTGTCGGTGTGGTGGCGGCCGCCGCTGGTCTCGGTGGCCGAGGGCAGCCTGCTGCGGATCGACCTCTCCGGCGAGTACGTCGACGCGCCGAGCAACCCCGTCCTGGCCCGGCTCTTCGGCCGCCGGCAGTCCTCGCTGCTGGGCCTGCTCTCGGAGCTGAAGAAGGTCGAGCGCGACCCGCGCATCGAGACCGTGCTCTTCGACATGAGCGGCATCTCGGCCGGGTGGGGCAAGGCCGAGGAGATCCGCTCGGCCATCCGGCGCCTCGACGAGGTGGGCAAGAAGACGGTGGCCTACCTCGAGCTCGAGACCCTGGGCGCCAACCTCGACTACTGGATCGCCAGTGCGGCCGGCGAGATCGTGCTGGCGCCGGCGTCGCGCAGCGCCCTGCTCGGCCTGGCGTCAGAGTACCTGTTCCTGGGCGGCGCCCTCGAGAAGATCGGCATCGAGATCGAGTACGAGCGCATCGGCCGCTACAAGAGCGCCGTCGAGGCCTACGGCGAGTCGAAGATGTCCGACGCGAACCGCGAGATGTCGAACGCCTTGCTCGACTCGGTGGATGGGCGCTTCGTCGCGGGCATCGCCGAAGGCCGCGGCCTCTCCGAGGACGAAGTGCGCGCCGCCATCGACGTCGGGCCGACCACGCCCGAGCAGCTGCTCGAGCTCGGCCTGGCCGACCAGATCGCGTTCTACGACGAGTGGCTCGAGGAGGCGGGCGACCCGCCGGTGATCGAGGGCTCGAGCTATGCGGCCGTGGATCCGAGCGCACTCGGCTTCGGCGTCGAGGCCCAGATGGCCATCGTGTACGGCTCGGGCGCGGTGGTGACCGGCTCGGGCGACGTGACCCGCGGCGGCGATCGCGTGCTGGCGGCCGACACCGTGGCCGGAGCGATCCTCGAGGCCGCCGAGGACCCCGACATCGAGGCGATCCTGTTCCGGGTCGACAGCCCCGGCGGCTCGCCCCTGGCCTCGGACATCGTCTGGCGGGCGATTGCCCGGGCGCGGGAGATGGGCAAGCCGGTGGTGGCGAGCTTCTCCGACGTGGCGGCCTCCGGGGGCTACTACGTGGCGTGTGGCGCGGACAAGATCGTCGCCAACGCGACCTCCATCACCGGCTCGATCGGCGTCTTCGTGCTGCGCCCGGTGCTCGGGGGCCTGCTCGACAAGCTCGGCGTCGGGGTCGAGACGCTCACCCGGGGCCAGCGCGCGGACCTGCTGCTCGGCTCCGAGCCGCTCTCGCCGGGGGCCCGCGAGGTGCTCGAGAAGGACGTGCGCCGCATCTACGACCTGTTCGTCTCGCGGGTGGCCGAAGGGCGCGGCCTCGAGGTCGAGGCCGTCGACGCGGTGGCGCGGGGACGGGTCTGGACGGGGGAGCAGGCGCTCGACAACGGCCTCATCGATGCCGTGGGCGGGCTGCGCACGGCGATCCGCGAGGCCAAGATCCTGATCGGCCTCGACCCCGGGGCGGACGTCTTGATCCTGCAGTACCCGCCGCCGCGGCCCCTGGCCGAGCAGCTCGCCGAGGCCTTCGGGCTCGGGGTCCGCGCGAGCCAGCCCGAGCTTCCGCTGCCTTCGGGCGTCCGGCGCTGGCTGCGCACGGTCGAGGCGCTGCCGCTGGGCGCGCCGCTCCTGATCCCGCCGTTCCTGACCGAGATCCACTGACGACGACGAGGGGAGTCCATGCACGTCACCAAGGTCTTCGAGGTCAACCGCAGCCGGGACGTCGCCATCGAGGTGCTCGACCGGGACGAGACCCTTCCGCGGCTGTTCCCCGGCCGCAAGGTCGAGGTGGTCAGAAAGGAGGGCGATCGCAAGACCATCGAGGCGGAGTACCGGGCGCTCGGCCAGGAGGGCATCGCCACCTTCCACTTCGACTTCCTGATGGACGGGAGCATCCGCTTCCAGAAGGTCTGCGACGGCAACGTGTGGCGCACGCTGCGGGGCGAGGTGGAGATCGACGAGCTCGACCCGGCCCGGGCCCGCGTCCAGATCGAGATGGAGGGGCACACCAAGGGCCTGGTGCCGGAGTTCACGATCAAGGGGCCCCTGCGCGACCAGCTCGAGGAGATGGCGCGAGCGCTCCGGGACGAGATCGAGGACGCTCCCGGGTCGTGATGCGCGCGACCCGAGGACCCGCCTGGCCATGACCCGGATCGAGACGAAGGACGGCTTCGAGCTCTACGTCGAAGCCCACGGAGAGGGCCCGCCGCTCTTGCTGTCGGTGGGCTACTGCCAGACCCACGAGAACTTCCGGCCCCAGGTCGAGCCCCTGGTCGCGGCGGGCTACCGGGTGGTGCTGTGGGACTACCGCGGGCACGGGCGGAGCGACTCCCCCGAATCGCTCGACGCCTACTCCATCGATCACGTGGTCGACGACATGGGCCGCGTGCTCGAGTGGGCGGCGCCCGGAGAGCCCGCCATCCTCGGCGGGCTCTCCTTCGGCGGTCTCGCTTCGCTGCACTTCACCCTGTCCCATCCCGAGCGGGTGAAGGCGCTCCTGCTCTTCTCGAGCGGCCCCGGCTTCAAGAAGCCCGAGGCCCAGGCGGGCTGGGAGGCCCAGGTGGGCCGCATCGCCGATCGCCTGGAGAAGATCGGCTTCGAGGGGTTCACTACCGGGCGGAGCGGCGCGACCTCCATCGGACGCCGACCGGAGCTGCCCGAGGCCCAGGCGGCGGGTCGCGCCATCCAGGCCCAGGATCCGGCCGGGGTCGCCCGCTTCGGGCGGCGCGTCTCGGGCCCGGCTCCCGGCGTGATCGACGAGCTGCAGCGCATCCAGCAGCCGACGCTGGTGCTGGTCGGTGAGAACGACAACGCCTACCTGCGCGCGGCCGAGGTGATGGCGGCGAAGCTGCCGAACTCACGCCACGTGGTGGTGCCCGACGCCGGCCACGTCTCGAACATCGAGCAGCGCGAGCGCTTCAACGAGGCGGTGATCGGGTTCCTGCGGGAGAGCCTGCCGGGGGGCTGACGGGTCTCTCGGGCCCGCTCCGGCCGGCCTGGCCACCCGCGGGGGCTCCCCGCTGCGTCGACGCAACCCCCGAGGCCGTCGGGGGTTTTTCTTCCAGGCGGACGACGATTGGACGGATGCGACGAGGACATCCGGCTCATGCTGGCCTTCCAGGCCGGCGACGAGTCGGCTTTCGACCGGCTCTTCGAGCGCTGGTCCGGCCGCCTGTTGCACTTCGTGGAGCGAATGGTGAGAGAGCCCGCGGTCGCAGAGGAGCTGGTGCAGGAGACCTTCCTGCGGGTCCACCGTGCCCGGGATCGCTACGAGCCCAAGGCGCGCTTCTCGACCTGGCTCTACACCATCGCCGGCAACGCGGCGCGAAACGAGCTGCGCCGTCCCTTTCGACGCGAGCACCACGACAGCGCCGATGCGACGCCGGACCCCGCGAGCGAGTCCGCCCCGCTCCAGCTCGTCTCGTCCGACCCCTCGCCCGATCGCGTGGCCCACGCGCGCCGGGTGGGAGACGAGGTGGACGGAGCGCTCGCAGGGTTGCCCCCGCGCCAGCGGGAGGCGCTCTGGCTTTGTGCCGTCGAGGGCCTCTCCTACGCTGAGATTGCCGAGGTGCTCGACACCTCGGAGAAGTCCGTGAAGGCGCTGGTGCATCGCGCGCGGGTGGGTCTGGTCGCCGCCCTCGACGAGGAGCACGTCCCCGAGAAGCCGGAGGTGAGCCGATGAATCCCGAGCTCGACGAGCAGCTCTCCGCGCTGATCGACGGAGAGCTCGACGAGGCCGCCGCTGCGCGCCTGCGTCAGCAGATCGATGCATCGCCCGAGCTGCGCCAGCGCTTCCTTGCGCTGCGCGGCGTCGACGAGCGCGTGCGTGGCCTCGCCGGCCCCGCGGTGCCGTCGGATCTCCACGCCCGCCTGCGTGCGCGCATCGACGGGGACGACGGGGACACCGGGCGCGACACCGAGGCGAAGCCCACCGCGCCCGTGGCTCGCCCTCTGGCGCGAAGGACCCCGCCCGCTCGCCCC
>JAAUYD010251476.1_pt1 | contig 15063 bp, 14 predicted proteins | sample 7278101 | NCBI WGS metagenome assembly JAAUYD01 (sample SAMN14350128, study PRJNA611818) | marine sediment metagenome | isolation source: surface marine sediment (0.6m) | place: French Polynesia: Moorea | collected 2018-08
GCAGTCCCAAATGCCTTTAGCTATGGGATAGAGGGTGTTGTAGTTCACCCAGTCAGGATAACACCGGCAAAATAAGGATATGTCATATTTGACTATATTTTTATGAACTATTTTAGGCTTGAGTATTTTATGGCTAAAGAAACGATATAGCTAGGGTTGATGTAGGGCAGTATATTGCCCTAATTATTTGATGCGATCGCTGATGTTTTTTTCGTTCTTAACCTAGTTTCGTTGAACTCAAGTTATTAACCATCAATGACAACTTTACTTTGAGGATAAGCAATACAAGTCAAAATATAGCCTTCTTTTTCGTCATTGGGATCTAAACCATCAGCCTCACCCTCATAACGAATCTCTCCTTCTAGTTTCTTCACTTTACAACTACCACATCCTCCACTACGACAACTAGAGTCAATGTCTATCATTTCTTCTTCAGCTAATTCTAATAAAGAGATTTGTTGATTACAGAGAACCTCTTTTCCTGACTTCGCAAAAACCACAGGATAAGACGTATTATTACTAGAAACGGTAACAGGTTTTGGTGTAGTAGAATGACCATTGTTGGCGATATTATTATGGGTTGGGACAACAGATGAATTATCATTTTTCTCTCCAGAAGATGATGATCGTTTTTTATTAGAACTTCCAAAACTTTCTTGATAGTAGTTTTCCATCGGAAAACCTAATCCTTCCACTAGGGTTTTAACCCCTTTCATAAAACTATCAGGACCACAAACATAGATAACTCTTTCTTTGAAGTCAGGACAAATAGCAGGTAATAAAACTTCGTTTAAACGTCCTTTAAATCCCCACCAAGGATCCCCTGTCGTATTTCGAGTGATGGTTAATGCCAGATTAAAATTACTATGATTTGCTGCCATTGCTTCGAGTTCTTTTCGATATATAATATCTCTCGGACTTCTTGAACTATGGACAAAAGTAATATCTCGGTTAGCCACGGTATCTAAGGCCCAGCGGGACATAGACATCATCGGTGTAATGCCGCTTCCTGCGGAAATAAATAGCAATTTAGTTGCGTTATTATCCACACAGGTAAACTTCCCTGATGGCCCAGTTAAGGTAATTTCATCCCCTACTTGAAGATGGTCATGTAACCAATTAGAAACTAACCCAGGCGGTGCATCCGGAACATCAGTCGGAGGCGGAACTCGCTTAACCGTAATTTCTAAAGTATGGGGGCGAGAAGGGGTAGAAGAAATTGAATAAGCTCTTTTTCTTATCTTACCATTGATATTTAGATTTAGGGTAACAAATTGACCTGGTTTATAATTAAATAAAGTGGGAGAAGTGCCAATAAATCGAAAGGTTTTAACATCTTTGGTATCTTCAATAATATTGAGACAACGAACCGTTATTTTTCCTTTATTCCACCAGTCAATTCCTGTGGTAGTTGGAAGTTGAGATTGAAAAGTAGTAGGAAGAGATTCTACAGATTGTGAGGGGGTTTGACTTTCTTTTTTAGCTGTGGGTAAAGGAGGAGAGATAGCAGATTTATTAGACGAATTAGCAGGGGAAGAAACGGAATTAAGTTGATAGTTATTTAAAGTTGTTTTAGGATCAACAATTATCTGATTTGATGGTTCGGATCTTTCTATCTTTTTATCAACAGAACGGCGATTTTTTCTCGTGAAAGCTTTAATATTTTGTAAGCTTCTTTTATTGGATGATTTGCTATTTTTGTTTTTTCTGTTCTTAGATTTTTTTTTAATAGGTAATCCATCAATAATTAAGACAAATTCACCAATACGAATAATATCATCGGTTTCTAAGGCATAGGATTTATTTTTGTTAACCACTTCATCGTTATATTGAGTGATGCCTTTTTCAGTTAACTCTTGAAAGTAATATTTCCCTTTATCAGTAAAAAATTTGCCATGCACTTCCTGAACTTTAATACTAGGAAGCATTAATCCACAACTGGGAGAATTGCCAATTAAACACCCCTCATCTTTGAGGCGATGATCACTTAATTCTAGTTCCTGATGTTCTAGGGGATGTTGCGGATTAAATAACTTAATTTTAAGCATGGGATTAACTAGAATAAAAAAGGAGGTAGAGGCTGAATCCTTATGGTTCTAGAATGCCCAAAAAACTGCTAAACTTAACAATGTCAGGATCTTTTTTTGGACTGGTAGTAGACTCATATCAGTTCTCAAAAATAGCTGGAGATATCTAGTTTGGGGTGTAGGGTGTGAAGTCGCTTCGCTCTTGGGTGTAGGGTGTGGGGGTGATCTTGAGTGTGGGAAGAGAGGGGAGTGTGGGAAGACTAGGAAGAATATTAATATCTTCTATCTTGCTCCCTCTGCCTCCCCATCTCCCTCGTCTCCAAAGTCTCCTAGTCTCCCAGTCCCCCAGTCTCCAAAAACTCCCAGTCCCCCAGTCTCCCAGTCCCTGTCTGTAGGGTGTAGGATCATATCAAAGAATAAACTCTCCCCACACTTCCCACACTCACTCAATCGAATATTCATACAGGCAATTACAAACTACTATGAAAGGTGTCATTTTTAATCGATATGGTTCTCCTGATGTTCTAGAATATACAGACATAACCAAACCTTCTCCTACCGCCAAACAATTACTGATTAAAGTTTTTGCCAGTAGCGTTAATCCTATCGACTGGAAAATTCGTCGCGGAATGCTACAGATTGTTACAGGAAAAAAGTTTCCCTTATTTCTAGGTTGCGACTTCTCTGGAGAAGTGGTAACCGTTGGGGAAGAAATCTCTGATTTTCAGTCAGGGGATCAAGTGTACGGTTTCTTGAGTGCTACTTCTGGCAAAGCTTATGGAGAATACATTGTTACAACGCCTCAAAATACTATTCTTAAACCCACTAACCTAACTTACTCCCAAGCTGCTGCTGTCCCTTTAGCTGCTTCTACCGCGCTACAAGGCTTACGAGATAAAGGAAATATCAAAAAAGTTCAAAAAGTCCTAATTAACGGGGCATCGGGCGGTGTAGGTACGTTTGCAGTCCAAATCGCTAAGGCATACCAAACAGAAGTTACAGGGGTTTGTAGTGGCAAAAATATCCCTTTACTCAAAGAATTAGGGGCTGACCATACCATTGATTATACTCAAGAAGACTTTACTAAAAATCAAGAACAATACGATATTATTTTCGATGTTGTGGGTAACTATTTCTTTAGAAAATGTCAAAAATGTTTGAAACCTCAAGGCATTTATGTAAGGTTACTACCCAGTTTAACCTCAATATTTAATAGCATTTTGGCCTTGTTTTCTCGTCAACAATCAAAATTATTATTAGTCGAACCTAACCCTAAAGATTTAGCTGAATTAAAAGATTTAATCGAACAAGGAAAAGTAAAACCCATTATTGATTCTACCTATAAATTATCAGAAATTATTGCAGCCCATACTTACAGTGAAACGGGAAGGGTTGTAGGTAAAATTGTCCTGGAAGTTTAAATAATTTAACTTATTAGATGAACTAATCAAAAAATATAGCCTTTCCCAAACTCATGAGGTACACCTAAAATTCAACTTCTGACTCCTGATTCCTGACTCCTGACTCCTGACTCCTAAAACTAGAAAACTTTGTACCTCACAATTATGGGAATTACTATAGATAACATCATGCTCTTTCGTCAATTATTTGATGAAGAATCATCCACTTATACTTATTTAATCGCCGATCGCACCTTTAAACAAGCATTATTAGTCGATCCTGTGCTAGAACAAGTAGAACGCGATCGCCAACTACTCCATGAGTTAGGATTAACCTTAAAATATTGTTTAGAAACCCATATTCATGCAGATCACATCACAGGAATGGGAAAATTGCGACAAATGACAGGATGTTTAGGTATTGTACCTGAAAATGCCCAAATTGCTTGTGCAGATGATTTTTTGAAACAGGGAGAAATGTTGCGCTTAGGAAACGTTATCATAGAAGCGATCGCTACCCCTGGCCACACAAATAGTCATTGTGCCTATTTAGTGAATCAAAAGGCTATTTTGACAGGAGATGCCTTATTTATTCGAGGATGTGGACGAACAGACTTTCAAAGTGGGGATGCAGGAACATTATATGACTCGGTGACGCAACAACTATTTACCTTACCCGACGAAACCTTAGTCTATCCTGGCCATGACTATCGGGGTCATACCGTTTCTACCATTGGGGAAGAAAAGCAATATAATCCTCGCTTTGTGGGACGCGATCGCCTTCAGTTTATTATCTTTATGAATAATCTGAATTTAGCTTATCCTAAAAAGATGATGGAAGCGGTTCCAGCTAATGAAAAATGTGGCAATATCTAAATAGTTATAAGGTATATTGAATAATGAGTAAAAAAGTTTTCAAGTTAATTTTCTTCTTAGGTTTAATGTGTTTATTATTGATCCAACCTGCTTATGCTGTTATTAGAGAAAGCAAAATCCCCCCTAATACTTTACTTTATAAATCCATACAAACTTGGCGAGATCAATCTAAAAATCCTTGGCAATTGATTTTTTTCAAAGAAATAAAAGGCGATAATCAACCTACTATTAATCTTCGTTTAGTCGGGTTTCCTGACTTATTTGAATTTGAACAACCTCAACCGTTAATTATTAACATTCGAGATGATTTAACCATTAAAGTTCCTGATGTATTCACCAGCGATCAAGAAGCATTTTCGCCGAATATGGGACAGTATAATTTTAATTCAATTATAGATAAGTTAGAAAGTAATAATTTTTGGATATTAGAATTACCGTTAAAAGATAATGATTCTATTATGATTAAAGTCCCTTATTTTATTTTAGAAGAATGGGAAAAAATTATAGTTGAAACAGAAGAATAGTTAAAATAAATAGCAATTTTATAATGAGTACAAACTCTTCTAGTTTTAGGAGTTCGGGAGGGCAGGAGTTCAGAAGTTCAGAAGTAGTGCTAGAAAACTTTTGCTAATTAAATAAAAAATAACCGTTACAATAGAGACTCAAAAAATAGTACAATTTATAAGATAATCAGTATTTGAGATACCTATGGCAGCTAACGTAGAAATTTATACTTGGAGTACCTGTCCCTTTTGTATTCGGGCGAAAGCTTTATTAGTGAAAAAAGGGGTAGACTTTACCGAATATTGTATCGATGGGGATGAACAAGCAAGGGACGCAATGACACAACGGGCCAATGGAAAACGTAGTTTACCCCAAATTTTTATCAACGATCAATCCATTGGGGGTTGTGACGAATTACATCACTTAGAGTCTACTGGGGAACTTGATAGCTTATTGGAGCAGTCAGTAGCATAATGAAACTTGTTTTTATTATTGATCCTATTGCTAAACTGAATCCTGGCCATGATAGTACCGTCGCTATCATGGAAGCGGCGCAAACATTAGGCCATGAAGTTTGGATCACAGAAGTTCATCAACTCAGCGTAATTGACGGGAAAGCATGGGCTATCCTATCTCAAGTCCAATTGGTTCGTGTTACCTTAAAAGAAGGAAAATGGGTTAGTGTTCCTCAGTGGTATGAGTTATCTTCCCCAGAATTAAGGTGTCTTGAAGACATGGACGCTGTGTTTATGAGGAAAGATCCTCCAGTAACCATTCGTTATCTGTATGCAACGTATATTCTCGAATTAGTTGATCCTCAAAAAACCCTAGTTATCAACTCCCCTCAAGGACTGCGAGAGGCCAATGAGAAAATGTATACCCTACAATTTTACTCGGTGATGCCTGAGACCATTGTCAGTCTTGATAAAAATATTATTCGTAAGTTTGTTGAGGACAAAAAACAGGCCGTCCTTAAACCCTTGGGAGGAAAAGCAGGGGAAGGAATCTTATTTTTAGAACCTAGCGATCGCAATTTTAATTCTATTATTGAAGTCAGTACCCATCAAGGTCAAGAACCGGTTATGGTTCAGCGATTTTTACCAGAAGCGAAAAACGGAGATAAACGGATTATTCTCTTAGATGGTAAAGCGATAGGGGCCGTTAATCGTGTACCAACTGGTCAAGAATTTCGCGGTAATATGGCTGTTGGGGGACGGGTTGAAAAAACAAACTTGACCCCTCGAGAACATAATATTTGTGAGGTTGTTGGACCGAGATTACGCCAAAATGGGTTATATTTTGTGGGTATCGATGTTATCGGCGGTTATTTGACAGAAGTTAACGTTACCAGTCCTACTGGTATTCGAGAAATTGATCTTCTTGATGGGACAAATTTAGGTCAAGAAGTGATTCAATGGTTAGTTGACACTCCCCACGAATAGAATTCGGGGGATTCTTCCTTCATAGACCTATCTTGCTATTACAGGGCGAACCAGCAATAGTAGCGGACAAATCTCCAGAAGCGTTTGGATCTGAGATCCAGGTTCCGACGTGACCCGTCGTACCCAAGGCTCGATTAAGAATATTAATTGCGGCGTTTTCATCACGATCTAATCGACACCCGCAAGCACAAACATGGGTTCGAGTTGACAATGATTTTTTAACGACAGCACCACAATTAGAACAATTTTGAGAAGTATAAGCAGGGTTAACTGCAACAGTTACCCTCCCCATTTTTACCCCAAAATACTCTAACCATTTCCTAAATTGATACCAACCAGCATCATTAATTGACTTGGCTAAACAATGATTTTTAACTAAGTTTTTAATTCTCAAATCTTCATAGGCGACCAAATCGTTAGATTGGATTACGCAACGGGCAAGTCTTTTTGCGTGTTCTTCACGTTGCCTACTTATTTTGAGATGTTTACGACCAAGTTTATTGATAGCTTTTTTACGGTTGGTTGAACCTTTCTTTTTACGAGAAACACGACGTTGATGAAACTTTAATTGTTCTTCTCCTTGACGATAAAATCTAGGATTGGGTTCAGCTTGTCCTAATGAATCAGTGTAGAATTCCTTTAAACCTACATCTAACCCGATGGTTTTATGAGTTGGTGGCAATTCTTCTTTAAGATCAACAGAAATGCAAAACTGGCAGTAATAACCATCAGCACGACGAATTAACCTAATTCGTTTGATTTTATCTTTAGGGTAAAAAGCTAAATCCCATGTCCCGATTAACTTAAGTTTTCCGATTCCTTTTTTATCAGTAAACTTCATATGTTTAGGATCTAAAAGTTTCCATCCACTGGTTTTATACTCTACAGAACGAGTATTTTTCTTAAAGCGTGGATATCCTTTTTTCCCAGGAATCTTCTTTTTACAATTATCAAAGAATCGAGCAATAGATGACCAACATCTTTCGACAGAAGCTTGAGTGGCATGAGAATTTAGGTCTTTAACAAAAGCAAACTCAGAACGTAGTTTTGTGTTGTAACGATAAAGTTCAGCACGAGTTACATTTTTACCATCCATCCAATAACGCAAGCACTTATTTCTAACGAATTGAGCCGTTCTAATTGCTTCGTCTATGGCCTGATATTGAAGTTGCTTTGCTTTAACCTTAAACTCGTAAACTATCATTTGACGCTGAGACATTTGGCGTAAATATATCCTAGCATGGATTTTCTTGGTAGGCAATAAATTGCGGTGCGACCCCGCTCCGTCTTACGGAGCCAGGGAATGCGCACCAAGAGAGCCGTCAGACTTATCCCCATATTTGGAAAATAGGGGCTTGCGTCCTCAGCTTTTCACGGTCAGGTTCGTTCTATATAATTTTACTCAGATCTTTTTATCAATTACTGAGAATTTTCTTGAGACCAAGCAGGATGGGAAAATAAAGAAGCGGTTACCCTAACCCCTCTAAGTTGATTGAGTAAAGGTAAATGGCCAACCGGCGCACTTAAATCCCAAGTAAATTGATTAGGATATTGAGTCCAATTATTGTCTGTTTTCCAGCCAATTTTTGGCCATAATTTATTGAAATCTTTTCCAACAGATAACCACAGCTTTCGCTGCACAGAAAAGCCAAATTTTCCCTCTGAATGTAACCACCATAACGCATTAATGGTTTGTAAATCTGTTGTAGGAAACTGCTCAACTTCAGTAAAATAAACCCATTTACGCTGAATTGCACCTTCCCCTGCTAATTCGCATAAAAGATGACGGGTTAAAGTGTCTGCGTCTTGAAATTTTTGCTCAATCAATAATTGATTAAGGGGTTTATAATCTATGTTTCGTTGAGATTTGAGGGGGATAATTCCATCTGGAAAATGGGTTTGAATAAATTCTTCTGTTACGGGATTTTTTAATTGATAAAGGGTACTATAAATCTTACCTCGTACAAGGTCAACGGCATTGACATCTGATGCTTCTAAAAATTTCATTAATACTTGCCAACCCCCTTCTCCTATATTCATTAATTGAGGGATTAATTGAAGTTGGTCTTTTTGTGTTCCATTAATAAACTGATCTCTCAGTTGAGAGAGATTATGGTCTGTGTTATCAATTGTAGCGGTTTGCTGGTCAGTCATGAAACTATCCATTGAGACTAACAGTAATGTGTTGTTTGCTTAGATTAATCTAAGGATTAATTAACACCACTGTATGATAGGGATTGAGGACAATGATTGCTCATTGACCGCTACTAATATTATCTCAAAAAGCGGTTCAATTTAGAAGTAAAATTAGGGATTAATTTAACTCGTGACCGATAATTTCAGGTTCGGTAAATTCGTCTGACATCTCTAAGACAGCACGGATAACAGGTTTCATCATAGGACTGTCACCGTTTTCATCATCTTCATAACGACACCGTTTGGCCCGTCTTGATACTTGCACCACCACACGATAACGGTTTGAAGCTGCACTCATCAGGCGATCAGCCCGCTCTATCATTTCACCAGGATTGACAGGAAAATGTCTACTCATTTTATTAATGATTAATAACTGTTTCCTTGAGATTACCAAGACAGGGTAAAGAACAATTCAAGGTTAGGATAGGAAAAAATTAATTTTTAAGTTTTATATTAAGAAAATTTAGATTAAAGTTGATTCGTTCATAGCCAATGTTGACGAGGATTAAACTGTTCTTTTTCACGAATTTGCTGATACAAAGCCATTTCTTCTTCACTGATTTGCGAAGGAATAGCAAGTTGTATTTCTACCAGTTGATCCCCCCGTTTTCCTGAACTGTCAGGATATCCTTTATTCGCTAAGCGTAACCGTTGGCCAGGACGAACCCCTTTAGGAACTGTCATCTTTACCAAACCATCAATGGTGGGAACTTCCACCGAACCCCCTAAAATGGCTTCACTGGGGGTCACAGGCACTTGACAAGCAATATCGCTTCCCCGTAACTCAAAAAAAGCGTGGGGTGTAATGGTAATTTTAAGATAGAGATCCCCTCCTTCGAGTCCTTGGCCTTTCAGACGAATTTTCTGACCATCGATCATCCCCGAAGGCATATCCACTTCAAGCGATCGCCCATCTTCAAGACGAATACGTTCCCGTCCTCCACGATAGGCTTTTTCTAGGGGAATATTTAACTTAGCTTCTACATCTCGTGCGGTACGAGAGGGGTTAACTACTTTTGCCCGTTTAGTGCTGCCGGGGTTATAGTCTTGAAACCGCCAAAACTCGCTTTCTCGACTGTAACTGCTGCTGTTGTTACCATTGCGAGGGGGTCGAGGTTGAGGACGAGAGGGACGGCGTTTGGTTTTACCAAAACGGGCGCGATCGTAGTCAGCCCGTTTTGCTTCATCAGAGAGAATATCGTAGGCTTCATTAATACTCTTAAATTTTTCTTCTGCTGTTTTATCCCCTGGGTTAACATCAGGATGATACTGCCGAGCTAGTTTACGAAAAGATTTTTTGATTTCCTCGGCGGTGGCATCTCTAGAAACCCCTAAAGTGGCATAGTAGTTACGAAGTTGCTGCATATATCAGTATAAAACGGGACTGGGAATCAGGTCAGAGTTTTTATTTTAATGGTCTTGTGGATTTTAGAACCAATCGTCATCCTCTTCATCCCATTGATTTTCCGTTGGAATTCGACGGGAGCGATCGCGACTATAGTAAGTCTCTGAGTTTCTGGGGGGATAGGAACGAGGTTCAGCCGAAGGGCGACGAGAACGGTGACTTCGGCGATCTTCTTCCCATTCATCATACTGGTCATCGTAGCGTTCATAACGAGGAGACGGGGAACCATAGGTTTGACGCTCATCGTAACGAGGTGAACCATAATCTCGGCGTTCTGGATAACGGGGTGTCCCATAATCGCTGCCGTAACTGTCTCCACGGGAGGTGTAAGGATAGTCATCGTCATCGTCTCCTGTGAGGGTGCGACGGATGGATTCAAAAATGCCTTCCTCTTCTTCATCGTCGTATTGTAAGCGTACTTCTCGGTTCAGTTCGTACAAAACATCTTCTAAGTCTGCTTGCGCTCGATCTAAGCGTCTTTCATCATCTTTATCTAAACTGTCGAGGATTTCTGCATTCAAAGATTCAATTTGACGACGATACCCACTGGTAAACTGAGTTCCGAAGTCTAGGGTGACATCTTTTAACCGTCGTAATGCCTGATCCGTTAACGCTTTGGCTTTGTTACGTTTTTCGATGCGTTCTCTGCGTTGTCGATCTTCTTCAGCATATTCTGCTGCTTCTTGGATCATGCGGTTAATTTCCCCTTCGCTGAGGGTGGAAGCCCCTTGAATGACCACACTTTGTTCTCTTCCTGTGGTGCGATCGCGGGCGGTGACTTGTAAAATGCCGTTGGCATCGATATCAAAGGCCACTTGTACTTGAGGAATGCCCCTGGGTGCCGGCGGTATACCTGTTAATTTAAACCGGCCCAAGGATTTATTATCCTTGGCCATTTCCCTTTCTCCTTGAACTGCATGAATTTCTACCATCGTTTGATTATTTTCCCCAGTGGAAAAGATATCGGAACGGCGTACAGGAATAGTGGTGTTACGGGGGATTAATTTTTTCGTGACACCGCCGATGGTTTCTAACCCCAGGGAAAGAGGAGTCACGTCTAATAATAAAATTTCTTTCACTTCTCCTGCTAAAATGCCCGATTGAATGGCTGCCCCCACTGCTACCACTTCATCGGGGTTAACGTTTTCGTTGGGTTCTATGTCGATGAAACTACGGACTAGGGCTTTGATCATGGGCATTCGGGTTCCCCCACCTACTAACACCACTTCATCGATTTGTACAGGGCTTAATCTGGCATCGTTTAATGCCCGTTTAATGGGACGAGTCAGACGACTCACTAAGTCAGCGCAGAGGTCTTCAAATTGAGGGCGTGTGAGACGGGTTTCTATGTGCTTAGGACCGTCTTCAGTGGCCGTTATGAAGGGGAGATTAATATCGGTAACACTGACCCCTGATAGCTCGATTTTCGCCTTTTCTGCTGCTTCTGTGAGTCTTTGTAAGGCTTGTCTATCCGATTTACGTAGGTCTATGCCTTCTTGTTCAATAAATTGCTCAGCTAACCAGTCTACAATGCGTTGGTCAAAGTCACTCCCACCTAGTTGCGTATCCCCACTGGTGGATTTTACTTCAAACACCCCGTCACCCACTTCTAAGACGGAAACATCAAAGGTTCCCCCTCCTAAATCAAATACTAAGATTTTTTGAGATATGTTTTTGTCTAACCCGTAGGCTAATGAGGCTGCTGTTGGTTCATTGATAATGCGTAAAACCTCTAATCCTGCGATTCTTCCGGCATCTCTGGTAGCTTGGCGTTGGGAGTCGTTAAAATAGGCGGGAACGGTAATGACTGCGCCGGTGACAGGTTCCCCTAAATAGCGTTCAGCTTCTTCTGTCAGTTTACGGAGAATTTTAGCGGAGATTTCTTCAGGGGCAAAGTCTTTTTTGAGGCGAGGACATTTTATTTTAATATTGCCGTATTCATCCCGACGAATGGTGTAGGGAACTTGTTTCGATTCAGGGGTTAATTCTGCGTATTTTCGTCCCATAAACCGTTTTACCCCGTAATAGGTGTTTTGGGGGTTTAAAACTGCTTGTCGTCTGGCCATTTGTCCAACGACTAATTCTCCATCTTTGTTAAACCCAACTACAGAAGGGGTAGTACGCATTCCCTCTGAGTTGGCAATAACCACTGGCTTTCCGCCTTCCATAACAGCGACGACAGAATTAGTTGTCCCCAGATCAATGCCGACTACTTTGCCCATGTGTGTTCTTTTCTCCAGCTACTCCATTTAATCGCGGGTGGTGTTCGTTCGAGAGTTTAGCTTGATTAAGTCTCGTTGACAATATTGTATCGAATTGTGTGGAGTTATTGAGATCCCCTTACTGAGACAAGAGGCAACAGGTTTTTGTCTTATCGTGTATTTGACAAGATTCAAAGCTTCTTTTTTGAGCAAGAAATTACGTTAAACTATAATGGTTAAAAATTTGGACTAAAGGGTTTAAAGCAACAATGGATTTAACTTCTTTAAGAGAAGAGTACACTCGCAACGGCTTAACTAGAAATGATTTAGAAGATGACCCTTTTAAACAATTTGAAAAGTGGTTTCAACAAGCCACAAATGCAGAACTCCCTGAACCCAATGCCATGAGTTTAGCCACTGCTTCAGCCCAAGGAGAACCCTCCATTAGAACCGTTCTTTTAAAATATTTTGATCAACAAGGATTTGTCTTTTTTACTAACTACGAAAGTAGAAAATCCCAACAAATTGAGGAGAATCCTCACGTCGCTTTATTATTTTTATGGCTTCCTTTAGAACGTCAAGTAAAAATTCAAGGAACCGCTACAAAAATATCAACAGCAGAGTCTTTAGATTATTTTACCACTCGTCCTAGAGGGAGTCAATTAGGAGCTTGGTGTTCCGCACAAAGTTCGGTTATTTCTTCAAGAAAACTATTAGAAATGAAGTTTGAAGAATTAAAATATAAATTCCAACATGGAGAGATTCCCTTACCTTCTTTTTGGGGAGGCTATCGAGTACAACCCACCAGGTTTGAATTTTGGCAAGGACGACCTAACCGTTTACATGATCGCTTTTCCTATACTTTAACAAATGAAAAAACTTGGGAGATTCATCGTTTAGCCCCTTAAGCTAACATAGACTTGAAATAACACATTTATAAGATTAAATTCTCAGAGGATTTCTCGTTTTTATTTGAATGAATTAGATAAAAACTCTAAAATCAGCGTTGCATCACTGCGGGATGATTTATAATTAAAGAGAAAATTTTAAAGGGAGCGATCGCTGAAAAAGGAAATGCAAATTAGTTGTCCAAAATGTGCCTCCAATAATATTAGAAAAAACGGTCATTTGAAAGATAAAAATATGCCCACAATAATCAGGCAGTAAATTTTGTTGTTTTACTCTTTGGCGATCGCCTACTACTAAATTGGTAAAAAAACTTAGTTAAAAATAGCATATCATCCCGTAATGATGCAACGCCGAAAATCAAGTTAGTCTGTGATAATCTCAATACTCATAACATAGCCTCACTTTATGAAGCATTTCCAGCACCAGTTGCTCATCGTTTAGCCAGAAGACTGGAAATTTATAAATGCTATAAACCCCCAACAAATCTGTTAAAATCGCTGCATTATCAACATATTAGTCATGAAAGTTCTACAAATTGTACCATCCATATCGTTAATTTATGGTGGTCCGTCTCAAATGGTTTTAGGTCTTTCTGCTGCTTTAGCTAAGGCAGGGGTGGATGTTACTATTTTAACTACTAATTCTAATGGAGATACGGGACAAGCCCCTTTAGATGTTCCTTTAGGGGTTCCTGTTGAACAAGAAGGCTACAAAATTATCTATTTTCCTTGTTCTCCGTTTCGTCGTTATAAGTTTTCTCTGGGTTTGTTGCAATGGTTAAATAAACACGCTAAAGCGTATGATATTGCTCATTGTCATGCGTTATTTTCTCCTGTAACTACAGCAGCAGCAACGGTTGCTAGGTACCAGAAATTACCGTACATTTTACGACCCCTAGGAACCCTCGATCCGGCTGATCTCAAGAAAAAACGACGTTTGAAACAAATTTATGGAAACCTTCTAGAACGCCCTAATATTGGTGGTTCTGCTGCCATCCATTTTACGACGGAAGAAGAGGCTAATATTTCCTATCGTTATGGGGTAAAAACTGAAGATTTAGTTATTCCTTTGGGGGTTAATTTTCCTGATAGTTTACCGTCAAAAGGAGAAACTAGAAATCGTTTAGGTATTCCTAATGATATACCTTTACTCTTATTTATGTCTCGTATTGATCCAAAAAAGGGCTTGAATTTTTTAATTGAAGCAACAGAAAACTTAATCAAAAAAGGTCTTAAATTTCATTTAGTTTTAGCGGGTTCTAATCCTCAAGATCCTGTTTATGAGGAGCAAATAAAACAACAAATTACTAATTCTCCTTTAGCTAACTATACAACCATTACAGGATTTGTTAAAGGGGATTTAAAATTAGGTTTACTACAAGATGCTGATGTCTTTATCTTACCTTCTTATTACGAAAATTTTGGTATTGCTGTAGCAGAAGCAATGGCTGTGGGAACACCTGTAATTATTTCTGAGGGGGTTTATATTTATCCTGATGTTAAAAATTATGATGCTGGTTGGGTAACTACTTTAGAAGTTGATAAGTTAACAAACGCCTTAGAAACAGCGATTATCTCCCCTCAACTAAGAGAAGAAAAAGGAAAAAATGCTCATCAATTAGTTCAAGATAAGTATAGTTGGTCAGCGATCGCCCAACAAGTCATAAACGCTTATAGAAATTTAATAACAACAAGATAATATAGCATTTCCTGGACTCCCGAACTCCTAAACTCCCGAACTCCTAACTCCTAAAACGAGAAGAGTTTTTACCTCACAAGTATGGAAACTGCTATATTTTCTTACATCATAAAGTGCCAAAATGACAATACTTTTAACATAAATTGACAATGTGTTGTAACTCTTAATAAAAAGAGGGGTTACGAATGGCATCAAGGCTGGTAGACTGTGATCCAAGCCTCGTAAATTCCTGCTAAAAAACGTAACAGTTTTGTTACGAAAAAAGTAGAACGAGTCCTTAATTGATTCAAAAAAATCTTTTTAAACAAGCTATGGTCAATACCCTTCAAAAACCTGAATTTGAGGAACTACGTCCAGGTATTAAAGTTCCTGCTAAAGAAACTATCCTCACTCCTCGCTTTTACA
>JAAUYD010266566.1_pt1 | contig 15060 bp, 3 predicted proteins | sample 7278101 | NCBI WGS metagenome assembly JAAUYD01 (sample SAMN14350128, study PRJNA611818) | marine sediment metagenome | isolation source: surface marine sediment (0.6m) | place: French Polynesia: Moorea | collected 2018-08
ATATTCTGGATATACTAAATACAGAAAAGGACTATGAAAATGCTCTTAATCTTTTACTCTCCGAAGATAAATTCGAAGTAAATATAAAACCGCAAGCAACAGACTTAATAATTGCTATTGAACAGCTAGCTAATTAGGAGATTTTAAATTTTCAATATAGTTAATTAAATCTTTTAAAGCTTCTTCACTTAGATTACACGACCATCCTTTTGGTTGAAAATTTTTAAAGTGTATAGTCAATATTTTACCAATATTTACCGCATCATTTACCTTCAAAAAGTCTATTTCGTCAAGCATATATTCCTCTTCTACCCAAGGTCTCCATAAATTTCTAACAATCATTTTTTTTGAATCAACTTCAAAATAATACAGCCCAGAGCTTATTAAGTAATAACCTAAAGAATTGATTAATAAAACTGATATTAAAATAGTTGAGATTTTTGACTGCATTAACAGTAAAACAACCACCAAAAGTAAATTAACAATAGCCAACAATATATTTTCAGAAAGTGCGGAATTTCCTTGAAACACCTTCATGCTAGTACTCCTTATCTAAATAATCCTTAGTCGTTCTACCGGTATTTACTGAGTTAACCAAAACATCAGAACCTTTAACTATATCGTTCAATTTCTTACCGCTAATATTCTTAACGTTTCGTATTGAACTCTTACCGCCTACCAACAAAGAAGATATATCATATAATACCCCGCCAGCATCGCCACCAACTTCTTGAACCAGCCCTCTAACTATTTTGTAATCTTTGCTAGGGTCAAAAATTCCATTATTAATTGCTTCCAATGCTTCCACTCCTCCTGATATCTGATCTAATGAAAAGCCTAACCCAAAAACTGATACTGACAGTTCAGTAAATCCAGATTTAACGGAGGTACCAATCGATATTGATGAAATGATGACACCTGCACTACCAAGTGCAATATCAACAATAGCACCTACTCTACCTTCCTCTGCAATCTTTTGATATCTAGCCAATTTATACTCAAACTGCCGTTGTGCAAAGTAGGCTTCTAACTCTTGCTCTCTTAACAGATTTGCTCTAGCCGTTTGACCATTGAACAGCCAAGAATCCCATTTCAAAAGAGCGGCATCAGAGTTAGCCTTAAATTCCTTAAACTGAGTCCTAGCTGCTGCCCAGCCTCTTTCTTTAACCGTATTGTTTATTATTTCACTTACTCTTGCATGATCAAATTTGTGAAGCCCTGTATTTTCATCTTTTATTATGAAATTGTCATGCATAATTTCCTTGTATCTACTTTGAAGGATGCCATTTATCTCATCAGCTGTGTGAAGTTTACCTTGAAATACCCTAGGGGATGTTATGATCTTAGGTTCAAGTCCATCTAAATCAATAGCCGCTATTGGCATGTTCCCTGCAAACTGGTAAGGGGTATAATACGGGTATTCTGATGCCAACGGATCCACGGAAAGGAACCTGCCCAAAGCCGGGTTATAGATCCTAAACCCATAATCGTAAGCATTTAACCCCCATTCTCCTACCTGATCCTTCTCCTTACCGTTGAAGCCATACCTGTAAGCCACCAAACCCGGATCATACGCCTCATCTGGCACGAGTTTTTCTTGGGTCACAGTCATGTCGTCGAAGAAAACTTCGCTGAGTTGGGGGCTTTCGTTGGAGGTGTAGATGAAGACGTAACCGTCTTTTTCTACGATGTAGTCGGCAAGGTCGAGTTGCTCGAAGTCGTTGGTGGCGGCGGTGGTCAGCTGGCTGTAGCCGCCGGTGACGAGGTTGAAGTCGTTATCGAAGGCAAGCCAGTTGATGCCGGCGAAAACGTCGTCACTGTTCGGAGCTTTAGCGCCCAGCATCGTCGCCGCGCCGGAACTCCAGTCACTGAGCAGGTCGCCGATGGCGGCACCGTCGACTATCGTGGGGCCGGTAAACGCGTTTAGGAATGCCGCGCCGAGTAGGGCGGGCACGTTTGTGGCCAGGGCGTCCGCGTCGGGTACCAGGTATTTGCCGATTACCGAGGCGCTGATCTTATCGCCGGCCTGTACTTTTAAACTTTTGGAAAGTCCGATGATGCTGCCATCCGCACCGGTGAGCTTGAACGAGCGGCTGGAGCCGGTCTCGGGATTGGGCTCGGGAACGATGTTGATCTCAGGGTAGTTGTCGAAGCCGAGGATCTCTTCGGGGGCATTTTCCGGCTCTACAGTACCTATAACCGTTTGTTCCTCCCATCGTACGGTAGGCAGGTCCATGCCGTAGGGATAGTAGGCGGCCGCTGAAACAATGGTAGGCTTGAAGTCTTGCGGCGTACCACCAGAAACGTCGCTTTGCTTGCGGTCAGTAATTACCGTACGCACATTGCCGAGGTGGTCTTTCAATTCATACTGCTTGTGGTCCAGGGTACGGGCATACACATTTGGTGGTAAGGCCGCAGCACCCGCTTTAGGAGCGCTGACGGTGAAATTATCACCATCTACACCATCTTCGAAAACAAACCCGGGCTGGAGGGTAAGGGTGACCCCGTTTTCCAACTCATAAGACACGCCCTGGTAGCTATCTATGGCCTGGTCCTCACCTACTTCGGAAGAGCCGTCCTGGTTGTTTTCTGTAGCGCCCTCAGGGGTGTAAACACCAATGCGGTCGCTGCCATAGATGGGCACTTCACGTAAAGATACTGGTTCTGTAACACCGTCTACATTTTGCTCGCGGTACGTGCCCAAGATATTTCCACTGGCATCGCGGACGTAGTAGGTGGCATATACATTGCCGAATTCATCGGTTGTTTGCTTTTTTACCCGGTTGCCTGCCGCATCATAGGTAAACCGGGTGCCTGCGCCATTGCCTTTGGTCAAGGCATCTACTTTACCGTACACCGTCCAGTCGATGTCCATGTCCTCCTGCGTGTCACGGATAAGGTTTCCTATCTGGTCATAGGTGTAATTATCAGTGGTTTGACTTTCTACATCTCCGGGATGCAGTTCGGTATCGATCACAGCATCTTCCACCCGGTTCAGCTGATTATTACCGGCATTCAGGTGATAGGTCAACGCATCGAAGTTGACGGCATCGATATCATTGCGGTTCAGGGTTTGCAGGTTACCGTTGGCATCGAGGGCGAAGTCGGCATGGAAACCTTCACGGTCTAAAAAGCCATTGGTTTCACGAAAAACGTTGAAGCGACTGTCTTTGATCCGGTTGAGCTCATCGTACTGGTACTGATAGCCGGTACGCATCCACTGGCCATCGGACGCGTGGGTGCCCATTTCCCAGGCGCTGATGTTGCCATTGAACAAGTCCCGGTCGGTAGTAGCGGTCAAAAGCCCGAGGTTGTTGTTCGGGTTGATATAATCGCCACTGTAGTAGTTGAGTGCCATAGCAAAAGCATCTTTGCCAAAGGTGCTGGTTTCCTCATTAGCCTCAGGATCATTCAGCGCCTTCAGCCAACCGTGGATGGTGTAGACGTAATCCAGTTTTTGCAGGTTGTCTTCACCGATATTAGCGGTTTTCAACGGCCCGTGAGGATAGTACGAATAAGTAGCATCCATATCCCAGACTTTTCCGTTTACGGAGGTGGACACGCTGGTGATCCTATTGTCCTCATCGTAACCATAGCGGTGATAGAATTGGTCTTCGTTACCGGGATTGTAGCTTACCTGCAGCACGTTACCACTGATCAGATCGTAGGTGTAGGCGATCCGTTTATCCGGCAGACCGGGTACGCGCTGTACCAGCCACTCCACATTGCCATGCGGATCGTAACTGTAGACGGTGTAGGTCCGATCTTCCAGGGTGGCGTCAAGGCCATCTTCATCGAGGTAGGTATAAGACACCCGGTTCCGCAAATAGCGCTGTGGGCTTTCCAGCGTGCCGCTGTAGGGTTCGGTATATAGGGTTACCGTTTTTTGCGCGCCTTCCTGAGGAAAGTCCAGGTTATTGGTGAGGGATTTGAAGGTAGCCAGGCCGTTGCTGCTCTCCCCTACTTCGATGATCCGGCCCAGATTATCGTATTTTGTGTAGCTGTATACGCCATCGGCCACCTGCTGCTCATTTTGTGAAAACCGTAGCTGACCCAGGTCATTATAGTAGAAGCGTGTCTCACCGCCATCTGGACTGTTTTGCTTTACCAACTGCCCCAAGCTATTGTAGTGGTAATCGGTAACTAAAGTGTGGTTATTCGGGTCAGTGGTATTAAAACCGAGTGGAGGAACGGTGCGCATGAGGTTGCCGGCACGGTCATAGTAATACAGCGTGTAATGGTGGTACCCCAGGTCATAACTTACGGTAAAGTCATCGTTAACTTTGGTGGCATCCACACATTGGGTGTAGTACTCGTCCCTGAAGGCTTCTACTTTGCCGGAGAGGTACGCGTTTTGCTGAAAGTCCAATGCGCTTACCACTTCCTGGGTGTTGAGTTCCTCACAGGTGAATGGTTCAGCGGTGAATACATAAGGTTCGAAACCTTCGGGGATGGTGATTTCGGTGAGGGGGTCGCCGAAGCGGAAGCAGAGGGAGTTGGTGAAGCAGGTAGTATTCTGCTCAAGAACTAACTCCACTTCATAGCTATATAGTGCTAAATCAATAACCAGACTATTCGTCACTCGGCATCTATATCTCCCAACGTCCAACTCATTGGCATTCGTAATAGTTAAATCTCCTGATGAGGATTCTGTTGAGAAGGGTAACCATTGAGTACCATCAAATTTCTCCCATCTATAAATATTGTACTCACCATCCGGTACAAAAGGATAAGTAATAGTTTGTCCTGGAGTGAAGAAAACAATTTCAGGGTGGCCTAGAACCGTATTTTGTGGCCTATATGTAAATTCAGACAATTCACTTAAAGGTTCAAATACAGGCTCAAGATCACCAAAATCAAACTGATTATGTGACATAAGAAAACGTGTTGAACTTGGCAGACCAGCTAATTCTGCTGGAATATTGCCTGACAATTCGTTACCGCTTAAATAGAGTCTCTCTAGTTTAGTGAGCTGACTTAACGTAGAAGGAATCATACCTTCAATCTGGTTTCTTTGTAAATCGAGATTTTCCAGATCCGGGAAGTCCCCGAAGAAAGCTGGAATATTACCCGTGAGTAAATTATCAGACAAACCTAAATATCTCAAATTAGTTAAGTTTTCAAACTCATCAGGTATGCCACCTGATAAATTATTTAAACTAAGTATCAAAGTTTCCAGATTCGACAATTGACCAAGTTCAGATGGAATAGGACCTGAGAATGAATTCCCAACTAAAGACAAATATCTCAAATTACTAAAGCTGCCTATTTCTGGAAGAACATCGCCCTCTAATTGATTCCAACCCAATTGTATATATTCAAGATTTATACAATTGGCCATTGTAGCGGGAAGAGTTCCACCTATTTCTCCTGACAATCTCAGATCAGTCAAATTGGTCAGTTGACCTATTTCTGATGGAATAGCTCCTACAATACCGGGGCCAAATACATCCAATTCATGCAGACTTGATAGATTACCAATTTCTGCAGGAATCTCTCCTTCAAGGCCACTACCACCTAGACGCAACACAAGAAGACTAGACAGATTACCAATTTCAGGCGGAATAGCACCTGAAAGATTAGTATTCGTAATGCTCAGTATTTCAAGGTTTAGCAAGTTACCTATGGTACTAGGAATAATGCCAGAAAGTCTATTATTACTCAATAATAAGTCCTTTATCAATAATAAGTTACCTAACTCCGGAGGAATAGGTCCAGAGAATTGATTACCATCCAATTTCAACGTCTCAAGTTTTACTAAGTCTCCCAACTCTGGTGGAATAGATCCAGAAATGTTATTTTTCTGAGTCAAGCTTTGCAGTTTTAGAATTCGAAGTTCTGTCAAATCACTTATGCTTGGATTTAAAACACCCGTGAGATTATTACCTGACAACGTAATTTCCTGAACATCTCCATTGACAACAGTAATACCAAGCCAGTCTGCAAAATCGGCGCTGGTAACTGTACTGGGGTCTTTCCAGTTGGGATAGTCCCAATTGGTATTGTTAAGCCAGTCTTGTCCATTTGTACTTTCAAATAAGTCACGAAGTACCATATACTCCACACCGTCGGGTACTTGATTAACGGAGAGTTGTTGCACAGTGGTTTTAGTTGTTCCGTTCCTGGTAGTTTTACCTTGCTTGCCTTCGTCAGCCTGTTCAGCATTCACATTATTTTTTAACAAGTGGTAAATACTATCTATCTCCTCCAACTCTGATCGATAAGCCTCCAACATCTCGGGACTTTCTGCATCAGATATCATCTGTTGGCCTAGCGTTTCCGAAGGCTCGAAACTTGTGTAATCCAAGTAGTCCCATCCCGCCACACAAGATGTTGCCCCATCGGTATTCACCCGCACCTCAAAATCCGCTGTCAACACCTTCTGCAGGTTCAGCACCTGCTCTTCGGTACCCACGGCCACCACATTGCCCTCATCATCCTCAATAAAATCGACCTGGCAGTAGCTTTCGCAATTTTCTACCAGCGCCTGCTCCATCTCATCCAGTTCGCAAAGGGAAATGTCAAATACCTGTGGATCCCTTGAGACTCCTGTAGGGCGGTTAATGCCCGTTACCGGATCTAATTCCAGGACAAATGCATCACCTTCGACGTACAGGCCCTGGTTATGCACATCGTCAATGACCGCCTGGCGGAAGGCCGGACGTTTGTTTTCACAGGTTTCCAGGCATTGGTCAACGATGACGGCAAGGTTATCATTCATCGGATCATCGCCTTCTTCGGGTTCCACACCAAATTTGATACATTGGTAGATCATATGCCGCTCGGTTACCGGCAAACAGGCAAATTGGTCTTCCACGTTGGTCTGTTCGCAAGGCGTGGTTGTGGTCTCCAGGGCATTATAATACCCTATGTAGCCCGTCATGCAATCATTCATACGCTGATCGCCGGCATCATAATAAAAGCGTTTGTATAGATAGGGCTTTTCTGCGGCGCCCGGTACGGCGGTATAAAACCCTTCCTGACGGATCAACTGCCGGTTCGGGTCGGTTTCCAGTGACTTTAACTCTGCCTCCAGGGTGTTAAAAAAGTTCTCAATGAGGTTGAAGGTATAGATAAACCCTTGCCCCGCTTCGGGCAGGTCTTCGGGGTTTAATTCCATGTCCCGCAGGTACTGGTAGTTCAACACCTGCTGGCGCCAGATCTGCCACACTAATTGGCAGTCATACAAATAAGTTCCGCCGTCCGTTTCTTGCAAGAAGTTGCGCATCATGGTGTTGAATTCTGCAGGGGTCAAGTAAATCGGATCGGCGTCTGAGCGGTATTCGTAAGCCAGCCATTCATAGGTGGTCACCCCACCAAAATCTCGTAGTTCTGCCGGGTTAGCAGTCCCTTCCGGAAGCCTGCCTGAGTTGAATTGTGCCTCCCAGTAATCTACGAAGTATTGTACAAAGTCCTGGTTAGTCAGATCGCTACAGTCGATTTCCTCTTCACAGTCGTCGTCCAACACAGGAATGGTGATGATATCGCCGTCGCACCCTACCGGCACTTCGTAGTAACTGGATTCTCCTGTGACTTTCGTATACCCCTGCGTTTCCAGGTAGGCATAAAGGCCGTCCAGGTCTACCACTTCCCCCCTGATATAAGCATCTACAGGATCAAATACGGTGGCCAGTTCTGCTTCATAGTGACCACGTACCTCCGCTAAATGGTCATCCATGAAAAAATTACCGGTAATGGAGGAGCGGTTCAGGCTTCTGACCCTTTTTTCCAGGGTATAGCTGCCTGCTTCCACCGAAACAGAGAAGTTTTGGGTGTATGTGGTGGCTACGGCACAATTAACCGACGCGGCATTAATGGTATAAGCCCCCAGCTCCTGGGTGTTTTCCGGGTTATCGATGTCATGCAGAATGAAGGTAACCACGTAGTCACAAGTTTTGCAGGTGCTACTACACACTTCATCAACAGTAGCAGGACTTAGAGTATAATTGACATCTATGATAGAAGGAATGGTAAATACCATGGGATGGCGGCTGCTACTTAAATTTTCGCTTAATGCGGCCTCTTCGACAATATTTTCAGTAACTCTCTTCGTTGCTTCCGTTCGTGAATCCAGCCCATCGAGATTTTCATTACCCGTACCGATCACCAGGGCAGTAGCTATGGTCTTTCCGTCCTTGCCGTTGTAGGTCACTGAGGTCGTATTGTTGGCGTCTACGGTGAGTTCTTTGTAGGTATTGGCGGCCACTGGTGCCTGATCACCAAACATGTAATCCAGCTCACCCTGGGCTACTTTCGTATAAAAATACCGGACTGTATGATCGCTGGTAATACCATGGGTACCGCCCACTCCGGCTTGTTCTTTCAACCTTCCGGTGCCATCATTGGTAAATACTGAACGCGTATAGGGTATACCTTGGGCATCGGGCACCTGATCATTCAGGCCGTTGCTTGTGCCACCATAATAGCCGAAGTCGCCCGGGTTTTGGTCCAGATAGGCCGACGATGGATTATTCAGCCTGGTTCCTGTATCGAAATCCTCGACATTATAAACAGCAGTACCATTGGACATAAACTGGTTTTCGTAGCCCAACCCACTCTTACCCGTGATAGGCGCAGGTAGGGATTGCAGGGCATCACGGCCACTAAAATCCTGCAGCGTTTGGGTGGCAATTACTTGTTGTGTCGAGTTAAGGCGGGTTTGCTGCTGCTGTACCCGCTGCAAGCCATCCGCAAAGGTCAGCTGTTCGCTGGTGCGGTTCCCTTCGGTAAACGTTCTGCTATAAATGAAGTTTTTATCTTCGTCAGGCTGGGTGAAATTGAATACCTGCACCACCTCAGGCCACGATACCAGGTTGTCCGGATTATTGACACCTCCCGTGAGGTTGCCCACGGGACGTGCCTGCCACGCATAGCTGCCGGACCCTTCGGCCATGGTTAGTAAGATCTCCTGATGAGGGGTTTCTAGTACCAGGGCATCTTTCCATCTTGCACTAGTAGCTTCAGGAACAGATTCATTCTCAAATACTTTTAATAGCCTGAACTGGTAACTATCGACCCAATCGCAACTGCTGGTCCAATCATACCGCACGTCCCACACGTTACCGGTCACCGTTTGGGCACTGAACGCACTTAGCTCTACTCTTTCAACATTTTGGAGATAGGTGTCATGATAGTGTGCTTGAAAACGGACAGCTTCGGCCACATCTCCGGTAACGCTATAGCCGCTAACTTCAACGCTTATTTTTCTAAGGTCCTCAAGGCCGCCTTCGAACCGCTCATGAAAAAGCACCTCGGGTTGTTTATTGTTTATAACAAGCGTCTCTGACCCGCTAAACAACGTACCTGACGTGCCTATGCCAGTAAATGTAAAATCCAGGGACACCGCAAAATCGGCCGTGCCCCACTGGTACTCAGCCCCCAGGTCAAGACTTACTTCCACCTCTACTTCCTGCAGCGCTCCCTCACAGCCGGAAGTACGCTGGGCACAGGTATTGAGGATAAGCTCATCACTCGCCTGAGCAGCAAGATCGGCGTCGGCAAATTCTATCGTTTCGTTCAATTCCAGGGTTTCTTCGGAGCTCAGCGTAAAATCATAGGTTGGAGCGGAACCGCAATTGTTTACCGGGGTTGCCGACACGTTGTAGGTGCCCTGGCTGTTGAAGGTAACCCGTACGGATCGTCGGGCAGGATCAAGGAACGTATGGGTCAGGCCATTGGTAGGAAAGGACCAGTTGAATTCCGAGGCATTTTCTGCTCCTTCCAGCGTATATTCCTGCATACTGTTTTCGCAAGTATTGACCACGCCATCTACGCCAGTAATGTTTGTGGGCACTGATTCCACCACAGCATTTACGGTATACCTGCAGCCGCTGTCAGAATTCCTCACTGCCGTAACCAGACGATTGCCACTGGTATTGAACCTGATCTCTGCCTGCGTACCGGTAGAACTTACGACCTCTCCGCCATTCACCTGCCAGGTATAGGTTTCCAAGGTGTTTTGCATAGCATAAGTGTAGGTGGTACCGTCGGCACACAATGGTCCACTGTCCAGACGTACTAACTCAGCGTTGACCTCACACGGGTTGATGATGATTACCTCCCGGAGAACGGGATCTTCATTAGGATTTGGCTCTCCACAGTCGTTTAATGGGATAGCTTTTATAATATACGATCCGCTGGCCCTTGGTGGTATGGTGAATACGAGCCTTCTGCTGTCGTCGCCTAGAATGACGATATCATCAAAATGCCATTCTACCTGATCAACATCCATGGTGTAGTTAAACACCGATGGCCGCATTACATCCAATTCAAGCGTGTATTCCTCTCCCACGCTAAGAACATTATTGGTAAAAACGTCGTTGTTTATTCTTATAAAAGGGTAACCTATACCCACGGTCGGCGGTTCGCACGATTGCGCCTGGCTGAAGTACCCCAAGCCTATGAGCAGAAGTAATAAAGTTATTTTTTTAGTTGACATTCGATGTACCTGTTTTTCGAGAATCAATCAATTTATATCCTTTGTATTTTTCTTTCAATTTCCCAGCCTTAAGGACTACATCCTCGGCCCGCCCCGGAAAAGCTTCTCCGGTGATCGATGTTTTGAAATCATTGACGGTGACGTGCAAGGCGTTCAGCGGGCCTTTATGATAAAGCACCTCAGACCTTGTCATTTGCATAGACCCGGAAGGCACCCAAATTGAAAACTGGCTTATTCCATACTTTTCTTTCACTTCAGTGTGCGGCACCACATCATACCGGGTCACCCCGGGCCCTTCTGTTGTTTCAGCACTACAGGTGATGTTTTCAGCATTTGAGATCAAGGAGTCCTGGACGGTGAATATTTTATTGAACTGATCATTGATGGGGTCTGTCTCTCCCCTGGGTCCGATGAAAATGGTTTTACTGAGTTTGAGCACGGAAACGATCAGGGAGTCATCCTGGTAGACCTGGTAGTCGGGCGATTCCAGCATTGACTTGGTGTCCTTGCCATAAACTTTTAAATGCTCGGTTTTGGACTCTCCATCACCGCCGTACAACACCCGTACCTCATAGTCGAGGAAAAAGCCAGTATTGATGTTAAATGCTGAAGATGTCCGGTACACCTGCCGCAGCTTGTCGGCGCAATTTTGTGCTTTTAAGGAGGTGGCACATAGAATAAAAGGAAGCAGGATCATGTATACATATCTGCTGCTATTTATCCTCGTAGACCAGGGAATTGTCTGCAAGTGGTCTGTGAGGACACAGACCACGGATGGGGGAAAACAGCAAATTGTCCTTAAGTGGTCTGTGAAGACACAGACCAGGGATTTGAAAGATTGTTTCTTTGTTTTCCGACCCATGGTCTGTGTCTTCACAGACCATTCATCGCTCGATTTGCGAGCTGTGCCGACATTGAACCGAGGACAGGCAGATGTCCTTTTAGAGATACCGGGTAATATTTTCATCGTTACGGGCCTACTCATTTCTATCTTCTTTAGGTAGATTGTAATGCGTCTCTTGCACTGTTTTCATTCCCCTTTCCGTTTCAATCTGTTTACGCACCAATTTACCTTCACCATCATACTGGTAGTACAGCCCAAAGTGCTGGTCATCAAAAACTGTTAGCAACCGGAAATTCCGCGGATCATAGACATAGGTGCTCATTTGCGCATCAGCCGGTTGTATCCTCACGTCGTCAATCCAGCAGCTTTCGGACCCATTGTAATAAATACCGGTACTAAAGCGGTCTGACGACTCCCGGAACTCCGCGGCCTGAAGTGGCCCGAAATCAGTAAGCCGGGCCGCCACGAGCGTCCACTCGCCTACTTCAGCCACTACGTTCACCTTAATGGAACTGACCTGACTTCCACCCTGGTCGTAAGCCCGGAAATACAGCTGGTCAAGATCGCTATCCTGCTCCATTCTTACCCACATTTTCAGCAGCATACCTTTGGTTTGTATCTGTAGAGAAAATGTAAGCTCCGGCTGGCGGTAAAGGCCTTCCAGCTCCGCCGCACGCCTTCCGGAATGGGCGTAGCGCGTGGTCAGGTACAGGTCATTATCATCGATATCTACACCTTCCTCGAGCTTGTCTTCGTCGTATCTATTCTCAAAGCTTTCGAAGTACACGTCCTGGAATTCGGCATTTTGAGCAGTCAGGTAGGGTAGCGCGCCATTATAGCCGAATTTGGCGGTGCTGGGGATATCCAGCACGTTACGTTCCTGGATGGCCTCACCGTTTGGTGAGTATTGCTCAATACGGCTAGACCTGATCCATTTACGTGGGTTATTGGCCTCTTCGTACCGCCAGGTGAAGTCTTCCAATCGAAAGGTGCCGGTGCTGTAGTTCTGTCCTGTCCCGACCAATTCGGATTTAAACGCATAACTATTTGTGACACGCCATTTACCCAACTGCCCGGTTTCAAATGCATTGGCCCCTGATAGCAGACTTACCGTGCGTCGCTGGCGCTCATCGTACCGCCATTCATCAGAATACGTTACAGCCGAAGCGGAAACTGCGTTGTCTAAAATATTCGGTTGCGCCGTTGCCGACACACAGGAAAGCAGGAAGTTACCGGGACAGTCTTCTTTCCTGAACGCTATTTGGCCGGTCACATCATCGACATAAAACTGACCACCGTTTTGTGGGATCGGGGACTCGCAAATGTAGTCGAATACCCTGACGTTTCGTGTAGCCTGGCTCTCGCAACCCTGATCGCTGGTTACGGTGAGGGTAATGGTAAAGTCCCCGGCGGCATCATATCTATGGCGGCTGCCGTCAAACTGCGTGGTTGTAGCATTGCCATCGCCCCAGTCATAACGGTAGCTATAACCATTCACGTATGGTGATGGGTCAGCCCATACCTCTTCCCCCTCCCTCAGCAAGGAATGAGTGGTGATAAAAGCTGCAGAAGGCGCAGGAGCTGGCTGTACCAAAATGTTGTTTACAAATCCATAAGTACCGTATAGACACGTAGGGGCCTGGGGTGGGTCGATCCCCACCGCCGTAACCGTCACAGCGTATCTCGCAGACGTAGGCGGAACGTTAGAAAAGGTATATAAAAACGGATTGGCGTTGGGGACAATATTGGAAAACTCCTGGACCACCCTTCCTCCTGTGTTGGTAAAGGCGTTAAACGTGCCGTCATCTTCTATCAACCGGTACGCGTACGTAACCCCGGCGAAAGGCGGTGTATTGGCAAAACTCTGAGCTATGGTTATCTCTCCGTTGTCAGGGCCATTTTCGCAAACCTGGGCCGTTGCATCTTCCAGTCCTAAAACAAACCGCATCGGGTGAGACGGGGAACAGTCGTTAGCGTCCTGAATGAAGATATCTTCCACTATTGTCGTGCAAAACCTGACATCGCTGACCACTACCTCATAGGCTCCTGTTGTCAGCCCGTTACGGTCTTCTGTGGTTATACCTCCATCTGACCAGGTATACGAGTAGGGTGGTGTACCCCCCGAAACGGCAAGGTCGATCGTACCGTTTCCGGTACCGTTGTCACCGGTAGTAGTGTAAGTCACGGTCAATTCTCCGGGCTCACCAATTATAATGCTTCCCGACTCAAACACCCCAAAAAAGTCACAATCCGGCTGACTGATATTTACCACATATTCAGAAGGTGGCAGGCCGGTAAACACAGCCATACCTGTGCCGACCCGGAAAACACTGCCCTCCACCTGATCGCCTGTCGGCACGTCAAATAGTCTAAACTCATAGGGCGGGTTTCCCGTGACCATATTGATCACGATGATCCCATCACCAGCACCCGAGCAACTGATATCGGCAAAAAGGGTTTGGTAGCTGATGCCGTCTAAACAATCGGAAGATAAGTTGATATTCAAAGTTCTGGCACAGCCGGTATTGTCCGCAACCGTCACCCGGTAAAGCCCATTGGACAAACCGGTTTGGTCTTCCTGCGCGGGCAGGCCATCAGACCACAAAAAGGTATAGGGGCCAGTATCCCCGGTTACCGTAAGGTCTATACTCCCATTGCCCGAACCTGTATCAGGCGTGGAGTTTACGGATACGTTGAAGGTAGGTTCGTACGTAATGACCACGTCATCCGAAGCTGAACCGCAAGCCTCATCGCTGACCGTCCAACGGAACGTGTAAACTCCCGGATCACCCACTACCACGGGGCTATTTGGGTCAGTAGGTTGAGCAAGTACGGCTTGTGAGGGGCCTGAAACCTGGGTCCAGAAGCCGGTGCTACCGGAAGCTTCCAAGGTGGTAAGTTGGGTACAGAGGGTCTGGTCGGGGCCGGCTTTTGGATCACAGTTGTCCAAGTCAACAATAATATTTTCAGATATTGCAGAACATCCGTTAGCATCAGTAACAGTAACTGTGTACGTTCCAGCTGGTACCGTTTCAATGTGATCCTCCTGAGCTGGAAGGCCACCAGACCATGAAAATGTATAGGGTGCGGTGCCCCCTGTTACTGTGAGGTCAATGGTACCGTTGCCGATTCCATCATCAGGTTGAGTTGTGGACATGATATCCACGGTATTATCTGACGCCTCATTAATTCTGAAAAACCGTGTTATTCCATAATCACTGCAACCTGAAGATAAATCTTGTACAATTAACAACCATTTATCATCAATAGCATAAGGGCTAATCAATACCTCATTATTTCCGTTAAGTAAACTATCCTGGATAATTTGATAATTAGGGCTCAATTGTATTGCCGCGTAGGTATAATCAGTAGCAGGGCCATCAATACTAACTTCCACATAACTTGAATCAAAGCTCACATAACAAATCTCAGGAGCAGAAATCTGAACATTGGTCAAACATGAATTGCTGTTGTGCGGAACAAAAACATCTTCAAGTCGTTCAGAACACCCATTAATATCCATCACGTTTATATCGTAATAACCTGATGGCACTTTTAAACTGAAACCATCAAATTGCTCCGGATAGTTGGTCGGATAGAGACTTGCTCTATAAGGTGGTGAGCCTCCTTCAATGTCTAAGTCAATTATTCCGAATTCAGTATTTGATGCAGGTTGAATAGAAGTATCAACTGAAAGATTATTACAATTTAAATCTCCAACAATAACCTCTGGAATGGTCAAACTACACCCTTCGGCATCGCTTATCGTAACAGAATA
>JAAUYD010102518.1_pt1 | contig 15041 bp, 4 predicted proteins | sample 7278101 | NCBI WGS metagenome assembly JAAUYD01 (sample SAMN14350128, study PRJNA611818) | marine sediment metagenome | isolation source: surface marine sediment (0.6m) | place: French Polynesia: Moorea | collected 2018-08
CAGCACGGTCAACCTGAGCCAGAGCACCCTGGTTGGCTCGCCAACCGCAACCGATGAGACCATCTTTATCTCGGCCGATCCCGATCCTGATCTAAACGGCACCTGGGCCACGATGACTACTTCCATCCCGGTCAATGTAGCGGCTGGGGGTTCGCTGACGGTCAAGGACAGCGACGAGCTGTATCTGCTGCCCGGCGGTAACACCAGTGCCCTTTACACCTACAACACCGTCACCGATTCATTTACCCCGCAGCCCAATGTCCCGGCGCTTCTGGGGGCGGGCAGCAGCGCCACCGGTCAAAATGGCAATCTGTACTCGCTTTCCAGCGTCGACTGGACAGGCCCGGACGGCCCCAACGGCAGCACCATTTATGACGTGGCCGTCCTTGGGAACGACGTTTATGTTGTCGCTTCCGAAGAAGGTTGGCGCTGGAACGGCATCATCTGGACGCGAATCATGCACGGCCTGGACTCCCTGGTGGGCACCGACTTAAGCGCCGTCGAAGTGGTCGGCAGCAAAATCCTATTTGCCGGTCAGTTTGAGGGGTTTGAAGACGCCAGCAATAATAATCATCAGCATTCGGGCCTGGCGCTGTTTAATCCGGCTACAAATACTTATGAAGGTGTGTGGGGATATACCGATCGCGATGTCGACGTCGTGGCGGTTGACCCGGTCACGCTGGACATTTACGCCGCCCATCGCGACGCCAACAATGGGGACGACTGGCGGCTGGAAAAAATCGTGGGGGCCAGTACCACTTCCTTGGGAGAATTCCGCTCCTGCAACACCCCGCCCTGCGGCGACGGCACGGTCGGCGAGTTGGGATTGGCTCCCAACGGCGACATGTATGCCACCGGTGGCTTTAACACCGTCATTTATAATGGCAAGGGCGTATTGGCCCACGGCGTGGCCTACTATGACGTTTCCGAAGACGCCTGGCACGGGGTTGGCAGCGCCGATTACGAAGTGCGCAATTACGACCAGTCGTCTGGCGATATCGAAATTATCGATCCGCTGGGGATCAGCTCGTTTAGCATCCCTGATCCGTGGGTGAACGGCGGTGCGGCCGGAAAAATTACCTTCCTTGACGGGAACCCGATATTTGGGGCTAGCACCACCGTGTATACCCCCACCGGACAGCTGGCCGTGAACAACATCGTGCGCTGGAACGGCACCAGCTGGGATGACATGGGCGGTGGGCTCAACAACGGGTTTAGCAACATGGCCACGTTTGGGGACGAAATCGTCGTGGCCGGTTCCTTCACCGCCACCGCATCCGGTATCCCACTCAATCAAATGGCCACCTATTCAGATGCTGAAGGATGGCAGACGTTTAGCACCGATCCCGCCTGCTGTCCAAACGGCCGGTTTTTCCGGCATATCGAGCCGGTCAATTACGGCCGGATTCTGATCGGGGGCACCTTTAGCAACGTGGCCGGTGAACCGCACCGCAACCTGGTTACCGTCCAGCGGGATTTCTCCCGCTTCGACGGCAATACCTGGCAAAGCCTGGCTCCCTTACCAGCTTATCTACCGGCCGCCCTGGCCGGCGATCCCGCCGGGAGCGATATTTACGCGATTGTGGAAAACGGCCGGACCGGCGGGCTGCCTCTGTGGCGGTATTCAGTTGGCAGCAACAGCTGGACGCAAATCAGCATTTCTCCCTCATCACCCACGGCCACCCGGCCCAGCATGACCTGGGCCAGCGACGTGCTCTTCGTGCTGCCGGGAGATGGTTCCCAGGCGTTCTTCGCTTATGATATTTCCGGCGACAGCTGGTCGACCCTGGCCGATATCCCTTCCCCGGTCGGAGCCGGCAAGTCGATTTCCTGGGACGGCCGGGATTACCTGTACGTCATTGCGGGGGGCGGCGGCCGCTACTTCTACCGCTACTCGATTTCCGGCGACAGCTGGCAGACTTTGGGCGATAACACCTTAATCACCACCGATGACGACGACACCCCCAACACGGTGGATGCTGGGGGGGAGAGCGCCATCCTGAACCAGGTGCTCTACGCCATGCGTGGGAATACCACCGGCGATTTCTGGCGCTACGAACCGGTTGGCGTGGTGGCCAACAAGTTAATTCTCGATCAAAATCTCTTTGTGGCCCCGGCCAACAGCACGGCCGCTGCCTGGAGCAATATCGATCCGGCCGCCGCGCCGGATGAGTTTGGCATCGTGGTCAACGGCAGCAATCAGTGGGTGGGCGGAAGTGGCTCTTTGGTCTGGGCCCCGGCCGCCGTCACGCAGACGTTTGCTGCGGCCGCCTTTTTGAACCCGCCACAGGACAGCTACCGGCTGACGGCCGGTTCGGTCGTCACGGCCGGCTATCACGCCTACCGGCCGGACGCCACCGTCTCCACGACCGCCTGTGCAGGCTGCTTCTCTTCGGTTCAGGCGGCCGTCGACAGCGGGGCCAACGCCATTTTTGTCGAGCCAGGTTTTTACACCGACTCGTTTTACCTGGTGCACGGCCTGAACCTGGTCGGCACGCGAGCTGACCTGACGATCATCGAAGGGAGCGGCTCGGCCACAGTCACCGCTGAAGGGGTAAATGCTTCTCTCAGCCGCCTGACGCTCACTAGCTCGAGCGGTGGTAACGGGCTACAGGCCGAGCAGGGGGCGGACGTAACTGTTTCGCGGACCATCATTCGCGACACGACCACGGCGGTGGCGCTTGACGGCAGCACCACCTCGGCCGAGCTGATCAACAGCAATCTGGTTAAAAACAACGCGGGTGTAGTTTCCACCGCCCAGGCCGGTTTTAACATGCGCAACTCGATCATCGCCTACAATACCGGTATTGGTCTGAGCCACGCGGCCAACGCCAGCCAGAGCGCTCACACCTATAATTTGTTCTGGCAAAACGGGGCCGATTTTGGCCAGGGGGCCGGTGCCGGTGCTGGGGAACTCTTCCTCGACCCGCTCTTTATCGATCTGGCGGCCGATGATTATCGCACCACCGACTTCTCACCGGTCATCGATGCCGGTGATCCGGGGGATCCGGCCCCGGCCAACAGCGGCACCGTGGATATCGGCTTCCTCGAACAGGGGGTGGGCGGCATCTTTGTCGATGACGATTACTGCCCCACCTGCGCCAACGACGGCCTCGCCTGGGGTGTCGACGCCTTTGCCACCATCCAGGAGGCCCTCGACGCGGCTGAAGCCCGGCTAATCGCCGTTGGCGACGCCCTTCTAGAGCGGCGATTGACCGTTGCGGTGGCCCCCGGCAGCTACAGCGAAAACGTCACCGTGCCCAGCTATGTCAGCCTGAGTGGGAGCGGGCCGGATCAAACGGTTTTGACGGCCGCAGCGGCCGGTTCAACCGTCACTTTTGAAAACGTGACCCAGGCCACCCTCTCCGGTTTTCACGTGCAGGGGGCCAGCGGCGCGGGCTCAGCCAACGTCATGATCCGCACCGGCAGCCTGATCTCCGTGACGCGGAGCTTGCTCACCGGCTCGACCGGCGGGGCGGCGGCTATCCGTCTTGAGGCGGGCAGCACGGCGGACATCCAGTTTAATACGCTGGTCGTCAACGAAGCCGGTATCCAGGTGGACGGTGCCCAAAGCTGGGCGGCCGTGCAAAACAACATCGTGGCCGACTCAGCCGGGGCTGGGCTGGCGTCCATTGGAGGAGGCCGCTTCTTTAACGATTACAACCTCTTCTACAACAACGCACCCGACTTCGGGAGCGGGTTGGTGGCTGGTGACGGGGACCTTACCGGTCAGAATCCGCAGTTCGCCCCGTCGTTTTACCGGCTGACGGCTACCTCTCCGGCCGTCGACCGGGCTGACCTGCTGGCTGAGGTGCCCGCAGGCGGCGGCGTGCGGGCCGATATCGGCTATCACGAGCTTCTGGCAGCGCCGGTGACGGTGCTGCTGGGGGATATCGACAACTCCAGGGCGCTAGCCAACTCCGGTGTGGCTCTGGTGGAAGTGGGGGTGGTGGCCGTGGCCGACGGCTCCCAGCCGGTGACGGCCACGCTGCCGTCAAGCTGGACCCCGGTCACGCTGCTCGGCAGCGCGGGGGATACGGTGCGCTTCTGGTCGGCCGATGTGCAGCCCGACACCGAAGGGATTTATCGTATTTACAGCCGGGCCACCGATGCCGAAGCCAACGGTGAAGCGGATGAAACGGTCTGGTTTGAAGGGACATTTTTGGCCGATGGGGTTGCCCCGGTTGTCACCAGCCCGACCGCCTCTAGCAGCCTGAATTCGCCGCTGGAATTGCGGGCTACGGCCTCCGATTTTGTGGCCGGTGAATTCACCATCGAGCAGGTTGGCTTTGTGGTCAACGGCCAGCCGGTGGCGGCGGAATGGGTGCCCGAACCGTGGGACGCTTCCGCGCAGCAGCCGCGGGCCTTCCGGGCGCTGGTCGATCTGCCGGTGGGCGGCTACACGGTCACGGCCGTGGCCACCGATCGCTCGGGCCGGACCACCACCTCGACCCCTCTGGCTCTGACAATTACCGGCCAGGCGTTCGACACGACCCCTCCCGGTCTGACTTTCACTGGGGCGTCGTCTCCTGGCGATAACAACGTCATTGTCCTGGAAGGGACGGCCGGTGACGATACCGCTCTGCTGGGTGTCGAAGCCAGCTTTGATAACGGGCAGACGTGGCATCCGGCCGCCCTGTCCGGCAGCGATTGGACCCTGACCTACCAGGTGCAGGACGACCAGGAATATGTGACGTATGCTACCCTGCTCCGCTCGCGGGACGTGGCCGGCAACGTGGTCACCCAAACGACGACGGTGACCTTTGACGACCAGCCGCCGCGCGGACTGGGCACCCTGCAGTTTGATCCGCCGCTGGGCAGTCATCTCGATTTTGCCCAGACGCTGAGCGTGACCTGGGATGCACCGTTTGACGGTTCTGGTGTCGCTGAGGTCCAGGTGTTGATCGACCAGCTGCCGGAAAGTGAACCGACGACAACCGTGTTCGGTACGTCGACCGGGCAGTCGCTCAACGCCAACGGCCAGTGGTACGCTCACGTGGCCATGGAGGACAGCGGCGGCAACCGCATCTTGCGCCACTACGGCCCTTGGTACGTCGGCGACATCAGCGGGGCGTGCCCCGACCGGCGGCAGTCTATCGTGCTCGATGGGGTCCTGAACTTTGAAGTTGACGAGTGGCTCCCGGCCGGGGAACTGCTCGATGATGACGAGCGGCCGCTTAACCGGGATACCCAGCTGCTGTTTGCCGCCTGGGATGCCGAGCACATTTACCTGGCCTGGCAAGGTGGGTGGTGGAATACCGACGGTTCCTTGTGGGCGTATCTCGATGTTACTGGCGACGGGAGTACAATCGCCCAGCAGGGTGGTCATGTTCTACCGTTTGCCGCTGATTACGCCGTTGAAATCGCCAGCGACAGCAGCGGCACCCTGTGGCAATACAGCGGCGGCAGCTGGGTCGACCAGGGAGCGGTTGACTTCATCCAGGGAGATTCCGGCGGCACCGAAATCGCTCTGCCGTTTGGCACCAACAGCTACAGCACCAACGTCAGGCTCTTCGCTTATGCCGAGGACGATCAGAGCGGCGTTTGGAGCACCTTCCCGACGACCAATCCGTTAAGCGGCAGCTGGACGAGCGCCTACAGCTGGGCCAATCTGTGCAGCAGTGTCCTGCCGAACGCCAATCAGCCGCAGTCGAAGAATCTGGCCGTGAGCGTTTCCAGCCCGCAGTCAACCGGCACGCCGTGGGGCCCGGGGGAAACGCTGTCGTATGCAATCGAAGTGACCAACAACGAAATTAGCGGCTTGCTTTCGGGGGTTGAACTTGCGGTTGAGGGCACGTCTGGTCTGGGCTATCAGAGCAGTCAGGGTGCGGTCTGTACTGACTGTACTCCGGGTGCCGGCAGCTGGACGCTGGCGCTTGATCCGTTTGTGCCTGGAGAAACACAAACGGTCATCGTGACCGGCACGTTGGAGACCCAGCCTGTTCTGGCTGCCGTGGACCAGGTCACCACCACCGTCACGGTGGTGCGCAATGCGGTTGAGTTGGCGGTTGACAGTTTGGTTCACGCGGTAGACGGCAAGCCGCCGACGGTAACCCTGACGATCAACGACGATCTGTCGATTTTGCCCGGCGCGCAGACATTAAGCGGTGCGGCGGCCGATGCCGGTGGTTCCGGGATCGATTATGTGCAGGTGCGTCCGGCCGGCGGGAGCTGGTCACCCGCCGCCGGCACGACGAGCTGGACATTTGACCTGACGGTTCCGCTTGTGACGACTTACACGGTTGAGCTGCGGGCGTTTGATCAAAACGGCAACGCCAGCCCGATTGTAAGCGTACCGCTGGTGGTCGATCAGACCGCCCCGCAGATCGATTTCTCACTGCCGGTTTACGTCACCGACACGCTGGCTGCTCTAAGCGGCACGGCGGCCGATCCTGCTCCTGTCGGTGGCTCAATCGCGGATGTGGCCCTGCAGTTTGAGGACCCATCGGCCCCCTTCGCCTCAGCCATCGTTTATGATCCCGATCAGGCCGGGCAGCAGGGGTGGCTCTACGGCTGGACGACGCCGAGCCTCGATGGCCAGGTCGTGCAGGTGCGGGCTCAGGCCACCGACGCGGCCGGCAATCAAATGGTGACCGGCTGGCTGACGACGACGGTTGATACCCGCCTGCCGGTCATCACCGCCACGCAGACGATCACCACCGTGCTTTTTGACGAGTATTATTTAGCGGCCGTCGGTCCGGCGGTCCTGAGCGGTCAGGTGACCGACAACCTGCTGGACGAAGTCTGGATCGAGCTGCACACTCCAGCTAGCGAAGTGTACATTTTCCCTCAGACCATATCTGGGGATGAGTGGGCGTATGATTTTGCTCTGCCGACCAGCGAGGCCGGTCTTTATCTGGTTTGGATCCACGCTACCGATTTAGCCGGCAACCGGCAGATCGAAGGGCCGTTTGAAATCGTCGTTGAGCCCACGGCCGATCTGCTGCTGGACAAGCGGGTCTCCACCGGTGCGGCCGTGCCGGGTGATGAGATTCAGTACACGCTGACCTTCACCAACAGCGGCTTGCTAACCGTCGATGACGCGGTCCTGAGTGATCCACTGCCGGGAGAGCTGGTCAACCCCAGCTTTGAATCCTCGGTGCCGGTTACGACTACCGGGTCAACCCCGTATCGCTGGCTGCTGCCGCCATTGACGCCCAGCATGTCTGGGATGATTACCGTTACGGCCGAGATCCAAAATCCGCTGACCGGCACGGTCACCATTACCAACAGCGCCACGCTAAGTTCCGCCGGGGTATTTGATCTCGACGGGGGAAATAACGGGGATTCGGCCGTCGTGGCTGCGGCCGATGTGGCCATTTCCGGTCTGGCGGCCAGCAACAGTGGCCCGGTGGCGGTCAACCAGCCGGTTTTGGTGGCGGCAGCCGAAACGGTCGGGACCAACGTGCACTACAGCTGGGATCTGGGTGACGGCAGCAGCGGCAGCGGTTCTCAGGTGACCCATACGTTTGCCGCTCCGGGAATATACACGGCCACCGTGACGGCCACCAACGGCACGTCGCAGGTCACTGCAGAAACGGAGATCGAGGTCGTAGAAGCGTTTTACACCTATTTGCCGGGGGTGATGCATGAATATTTCCCACCTGCTCCGGATCTGGTGGTTTCTGAAATTAAGGCTACAACCGGTGGTGTTGAGATCACTATTGAGAATATCGGCGGGACCTCAGTGACCGATGGTTTCTGGGTCGAGCTGTATCTCAACCCGGATGTGGTGCCGTCGGAGGTGAACCAGATTTGGCCGGATCTGGGGGATCGCGGGGCGACCTGGGGCGTGACGGCCGAGGCTCTGCCGCTCGAGCCAGGTGAGACGCTGGTTTTGACGCTGGAAGACGACTATTTTGTAGCGGAGTACAGTGTTTGGCGCGACGCCCTGCGTTCAGGGACGGTAGTGTATGCTCAGGTGGATTCGGCCGCGGCCAGCACGACCTATGGTGGGGTACAGGAGAGTCACGAAATCAGCGGCGGGGCGTATAACAACGTCAGCGGGCCGGTGGTGATTCCATAGCAAATTAATGAACGAAGTCCCGCTACTAAAGCTTGAAATCGCCTGGGAATTTAGTTGATCGGCATAAATTCCCAATCTGCCAGTCGATTGGAGGTGCCGGTAGAAAAATTAATTTCCTGAGCGCGGGCGTCCTTCTGGAAATAGCTGGTATCCTCCCTCCGGCTTCCCTCGCCAGTTGACTATAAATTGCGGGTGAGAAGGAGAAGGTTCGATTTTGCGGCGAAGGGAGGCGATGGTCTGATAAAGACTATCGTCGGTTACCCCTTTGATTTGAGCTGGCTCTGGCCAGGCTCCTTCAATGATTTCATTTTTTGTCAAACGAGCTCGGGGCTGGCCAACCATAAACGCGAGTACTTTTTGCTCTAGAGGTTGAAGTCCCGTCAAAGGATGAACGCCTTGAAAAATTTGTTTGGTTTCCTCATCAAACCAGATAGGGCCGCGAAGTCGGCCGCCTGCTTGCTCAAAATACGCCCCAACCAGGTTTGAGCAAATTGCTGGATCACCTGTAGGTGTGCAGATTCCCTTCCGTTTAAGAGATCGCCACAGCGACTTCCGGTTTAGGCTATTAACATTTTGAATCGCCGATGTGTTGTTTTTTGCTAACTCGCGCAAAAAATTTATTTCGGCCACACTTAATCCAAATTCAATTTCACGCAACCGAGTCTTGAGCGGCGGATGCGCCAAAGCAGCGATCAGGGCCGGTTCCAAAGCTGGGTTTTGAGCCGCTACAGCTGGCCACCAATGGATCAAGGATTTAAGCAAAGATGGAAACCGGCCGGAAAGATTAAGCAGAAATTGGCGCTCACTATCATTTAAGGTCATATTTCCACGCAATTCCCGGTCGATCATTCCCTGGGCATCGGCTTCTGATAACATAGGTACCCAGCAGATATGGTTATCAATCACCTCATACAGCTCTCCTAAAATGGTGGGATCTGCTAAATAAGCTGCTTCCTGGCGCATGCCGACGATAAAGACCAGGATTCCTTTATAGCGATCGCGTAATCCCCGCAACGCGTTAATCATATAGGGGGTAGCCATCTCACAAAATTCATCAAAGCGATCAAAAACCAATCCCAGACGCGTTTTATTCTGCTGAAAGTAACCGAGCAATTCTCTCAAAGCGCTCTGGGCCAGAAATGGGTCCTGGGTTGTCCGATACATTTCATATAAGGCGTTGGTTTTTTTCTGAAGTGGTTCCGGTAGGTTTGCTTGCCTTTCGTAAATGGCGCGCAGCAAAACGCGATAAAAAGTTGCTGGTGTTTCATCAGGAATATCATTAAGATCAACCGGAACAAGAATATAATGCAGCGATTCCCCCTTAAATAATTTCTCCATCACATCCGGCCGATGGCAAATATATCGAAGTAGATTGGACTTTCCACTACCGGCCAGACCAATGACGCTGCCGCTGCGCCCCTCGCGCAGCCAGGTGACGATCTGCTCGATTTCTTTCTGCCGATAATTTGTCCCAAATGCCCGCCAATCAATCAAATCTGCCATATTTCCTCTTCCTGATCATATCCTGAGCAATTTCTGATATTTATTTTCTCAAGATAATCTGCTCGAGATTTTTTATGCTGTAACCAGCTAGCCATTCAATAACGATACCGTTGAGCATCTCATGAGCGAACCCGCCAGCGGGCTGGCCGGTTCGGGCGCCATTCTCAACGAGTTCATCCCGCGAAGGAGGTGACTCGAGATGCTACGTGAATGGTTTGGAAAACATTTGCGCACTGTAATGGTGGCCGGGTTGGCCCTGATGCTCATAGGGGCACCCATTGCCTCCCAGCCAGCATTTGCTGATTGCTCCGGTGCAGGTTCATCGACTTGCAGTGGCTAAACCTCAGAGGGAGAGGCTGGTCATAATATGTGGCCAGCCAATTCCCTTTGCAGCTCACTATATTTATTGCCGTATTTGGCTGCCAGGTCATTAGCCCACTTATCATCAGGGTGCCTGGCAAAATAATCAAGCGCTTGTTGTAACAATGATGAGGCCCGATGAGCATTGCTTGTCGCCAGATTGACTTCCGCCAGACTGGCCAGAGCATTCCCCAGTTGCACTTCCTGGCCTACCCTTGGCCACACCTGGATCGCTTCTTCCAGGGCTTGCTCGGCGCGATCCAGCTGCCCCGCCTTAAATAGGGCGTACCCCAGGTTGGTGAGTACATGAGCAAGACGCCCCTCGTAACCCTGATTGGCTAAATACTCCCGGTTTATGTTTGAAAACAAACGCACCGCTTCCGGCCAATTTCCCTGAACAGCCTGTAAAAACCCTTGGTTAAGCTGAACGGTGGTTTTGTCAAACTCATAACCTGAATTAGCCAATATCGACCAGGCAATAGACAGTTGTTGTTCCGCCTGCGGTATTTCCTCTGCGGCCTGGTAAGCAAGGGCCAGGTTGCTCCGAAAGCGAGCTTCATAAAGCGTTTGCTGGTTTTCATGGGCTAATTCAATGGCCTGGGAAAGATATTGTTTCGACTCCGCCAACTCACGCTGATAGCGCGCAGCCTCACCCAGGGTGTTGAGAATCACAGCCAACCGTTTTTTCTGATTGGGAATTTTGGTAAAAAAATCCAGTGCCTGCCTGGCGTGTGCTTTGGCCTCAGGATAGCGACGAAGGGCGATATAAGCCTCCCCCAAATTGTAGTGGGTGATAGCGATTAATTGATCTTGTTGGATTTCGCGCGCCAGAGTCAAGGCATCCAGATGGAAGGATAATGCTTGTTGGGGCAAGTAGCGCATGCGGTGAATTTGACCGAGGCGGTTGAGCAATCGAATCTCGAGGCGCTTTTCGGAAAGCCCCATCTCACGATAGGCAAATTCAAAATGCGGCAGCCAGTCAAGCCAATAATCTCGTCCTTCTACCAAATCACAGGCATCAAGAGCGGCTACAAGGGCATCTTGCTGTACAGCCGGTTCTTCCAACCCATAACGAATCACGTGAAAAAGATTGCTTTTTTCAGCATCAAGTTTCTGAAGCACCTGCTGATCAGGCCGGGCCAGCTGATTTTGCCAATAATGAACAGCAGCGGCCGTTTGGGCCGCAAAAATAGAATTGACGCGCGATTCCAAACTATTCATACATTTCCCGTTTCAAAATTTCTTGATGAATAAAGGTGGATGTCAAACGGTGAATACCGTAACGTTTTTCTTTTAGGTCTCCGCGAACTTCCAAAAGGGATCGGGTTCGCAATTCGCCAACAGCTGGCCAAAAATGGTCCGCATTCAGCTGTGATATCTCCCTTAAGTAGTCCAGGGTACCGCCGGATTCACCGATCAGGGGCATTGCAAGCAGCAGGGTTTTGGCTGGATCACTCAAAGTTTCCCAAGCGTAGCGGTAAATATGGGAATACATATCTTCAATATGCCCTGACTGGCCTTCTTCCAATCCCTTCAGCAGATCCCCCAGGTTCATCCAATCGAGAAGGCTAACAATCAATTTGAGAGCCAGTGGGTTTCCCCCAACTAGCGCGTAAATTGCTTCAATTTCGGCCTCGCCTGCCCTTGCCCACGCAGCAACATTTCTTTCCTTAGCATAATTATTTAGAAGAGCGGCCGCATCGGTCTGAGACAAGGCGTCCACTTCAAAATGAAAGGCGGCGATTGTGGGATCCAGGTGGGTGCGTGTAGTCAAGAGAAATTTTGACGGGTGGGTAAGCTGCATCAATTGGGAAGCGATATATGAGGTTTCTGCTTCCACTTCGAGATTATCAATCACAACTAAGCATGGTCGGCTGTTTAAAATTTGGCGCAGATGGAAAAGCTTATCCTTTCTAGAAAACACATCAACATGCGGGGCCAGGATCCTCATCATGGCATCAATAACCGGGTCAAAGGATGGCTCCAGAGAGTGGTGGCGATGACGGACGTCCCTCAAATTAACTCGGACCCAAACGATGTCATCAAAGTGTAAGGCCTCTATAGCATCTCGGGCGAGAATATCCGCCAGAGCGGTTTTGCCAATACCTCCGATCCCCGTTAAAGTCAATACCCACGGACCAGCGGGCTGCAAGAGTTTTTTCCCTAGAAAAAGGCGCGTTTCTTTTAAACCAAACAACTGGGAGTAGCTTTTGGGGGGCAGACGGAGCTTCAGGCGGCCAATTCGGTCTTGTCGCAGGGCCAGTTCTTCTTCAAGAATAAGTTCCGAAAGCCTTCTGATCGCTTTTCGCTGGCGACGACTGATGGTATGCTCGCTTAGGCTCAGTTTGTTGCCGACCGTATACAGCTTGTTCTCTTCCATAAAGCGCAGACGAATTATCTGGGCTGCAACCTCATCATGGACGGCAAGCTGATCTAGTTGCTCTTCAATGATTTCTTTGATCACCTCATAGGGATTTGTTGAGGATGTTGTGTGGGAAGCGAGCTTCTGTTTGACGATCTGAAAATCAGCGAGAGGAGCGGGGTTAACCATTTTTTTCCCCGACCATGATTTTAAAACCTGGTGAATTTTTTCCACAATTTCATCGATGTTATATCTTGTCATCACCAAATTTGATCTCTCTCCCGAAGCGATCCATGCTGTTCAAATGAGATTGTTTCACAATTAACAGGCAAATTGTAGCCCAAATTATACTGTTTTTGTCCAATAATTGAAAAACAGCGCAGGAAATCGCAGAATGATGACAAACTAATATCCATAACCGTATGGTACTATGGTTTGACCACCAAGAGGAAAATACACAACTTTCATCATCGCCTCATTGGGTTTGGCAGAAGTAGTATCGCGCCCGCTTACATATCATTTGTTCCTTATGTGATGGAACAAAAAAGGCTCGTGGACAACCAACCACGAGCCATTTCTCTTTTTATATTAAGGGGGTTGGCTGATTTGAATCAAAATGAACATTCTGGACCGGTGATGGGCAATAAAATGCGGCCAATGTGGTAATTTTTATTTCGTAATGATCTACAGTGAAAAGCTTACCACCAGGCCACTTCCGGCCGTTGCTGTTTACACAGGTTAGCAAGTTCTCTCAACCTCCCTCGCATTTCAAGATAACGGATTAAATTGATAGAGAATTCGAGTTTTTCATTACCTGCGATTAGATCAACATCGATGTCAAGCAAAAACGGCAATGATCGCATTTCTACAAATGAAAAATGTTTAACCAATCCCCGTTGCAGAACGCGACGATCAATTTCAACATGCTCAGGTAATTCCGATATAGGGGAAGTTTGGGATAAGGGAGAAATGGGCCGAGTATCTTCCGAACAATCCGGAAAATTCCCCTGGGCCAAAGCCGCAGCGGTTGCCGCTCCCCAAAAGACACATTGGCGGGCAACGACTGATAGATTGTTAAATTTAATTGCTCCCAAGAACGTGAGAAATAAACCATCATAATACTCTTGCCAATTTCCTGTTTGGAAAAATTGGGCTTGAGCTGCGCGCCTCAACATCAAAGTTAAAGCAAATGGTGTTTCGAGACCAACTGACGATTTTGGATCACGGCTGTTTACCCAGGAACAATGTAGCTGGTTCAAGTAGTCAAATATTACTTCGGGTTTGATTTCCTTGTCTTTTTGGGTATCGACAAATAAGGAAGTAAAGATACTCAGCTCAAGCATGAAAAAATCGCGCAAGATTTGATCCCGCCGGGATTTGCCAAAATCAATCACGTGAACGTTCCCACGTTTCGTTTCGACCATGATGTTGTTGAGATGGAGATCCCCATGAATAGAAGCTGTAAGGCTGTCGTATGAATTTTTGACGATCTTTTTGTAAAAGTGAATGGGATTGGGGAGTTCAGTTCCCGCTATGACAATTTGGTTTTCCTGAGCGAAATCAGCGGCTGTGCCAAAGATTTCAACTATTTTTTTTTGCAAGAACGTATCTCGGGTATCAGTGATCATCCCTAAAATGGGCATCTGTAAGGGAATGCCAATTTCATAACCATCAATATCAGGAGCATTGGTTAGATAAAACCGAAACCTTGGATTGCCTTTTGGGGAATTAAAAAGGACCCTTTGCGTAGCCAGGTCGATTTCTTCGGGCTCGAATCCAAATATCTGTACAATTTGACCCGCTTGCCAGTCCTGGAGGCGAAATGAACCTGGGGAAAGAAAATGAACGTCCGAAACCTCTTCAGGTAGATATTGAATTGTGAGGTTGGCTGGTAAATATGAGTCAAAAAAATTTTTAAGATGAAGGTCGTTTTCGATTTGACTCTGGCCCCATAACGCTTGAAAGCTAGTTAACAGCCGCTCAAAGACATCTAAACATTCCTGAACGGTATGATTTTGAGCGTAATCTGAGAAGCTGCTAATCTCATATACCCCATCACCCGCAAGGGAATACCACAAGCCAGCTAATTGGCTTCCTGGTGGATAAGTGGGCTCCTGGCGTATGCTGGCAACGTCAGGCATACGGTTTTTGATGTACTTCTCATAGCCCGCCATTTCCCGCTCTATTTCGTGTACGCTAGCAATCTTGACAACCGCCTCTAGCTCGGCTCCATTGTTGTGTATGGGACGTACTTTGTAGACAAAACTGCCACCTAGCCCTTCAGAAAATTCATGTAAAATGTTGACTCGCGTATATTTGGAAAACATTGCGCGCAGGACGCGTTTCACCTTGTTGTCAAGCGGTTTGGAAAGACGGCTATCATCGATGGGGATGGTCATGCTAACTCCTTTGTGCTTGCCAAAAAAAACGAAAGCTTTGGTAATGGTGAAGGTTAACTGATATTTGCGCGGCCGTTATTAAAGCTAAAATCAAGCTCTACTGTCAAATTTTCGTAATTTGCTACGTTAATTGTAAAACGATTTTATTAATGATGCACCCTGAAATCCAAGTAAATGTTGGCAATCAGCGAAAAAAGGGCTGATAATGCAGAAAGCCGCAAATTTTCTCCAAACAGTGTTGTCATTCCCGCGAAAGCGGGAATCCATTGCCCTGCCACCGATGGATCCCCGCCTTCGCAGGGATGACAGGCCTTTTTGAAGGATATCAGTATTTATTTGTAAATCCTCAATAATGCGGGACAACCCCTTAGCAGTCGGTTTTAATCGACGG
>JAAUYD010201758.1_pt1 | contig 15041 bp, 16 predicted proteins | sample 7278101 | NCBI WGS metagenome assembly JAAUYD01 (sample SAMN14350128, study PRJNA611818) | marine sediment metagenome | isolation source: surface marine sediment (0.6m) | place: French Polynesia: Moorea | collected 2018-08
AGTATCAACGTAACATGGAATTTTTAGACTTAATTCAAGAAGGTTCATTAGTATTAGAACGTGGAGTAGAAAAATTCGATCCAACTCGAGGATACAAGTTTTCAACTTATGCTTATTGGTGGATTGTTTAAAATAGAGTTCGATCAATAAGCTTTAAATTGCAAGGAGTCCAAATTATAAACAAACAAAATTTAACAAAAATTAGTAGATCGGGACAATTTAAGTGAACGAAAAACGATTACAGCTACCAAATAAACCACCACAAAACGAGGAAAAATTAGAAGAAGATTTATTTCCTTACTATTATGGCGAACCTGGTAGTACCCCAGGAACCCTAGATATCGATTCTGATGCTGCACCATCAGAATTAGTTTTAATTGATTACAACCAAGGAAATGCTGTCCGGGTGCAGCAAATATCACCAGAACAATGCGTGTATTATTTGGATACAGAATCAGTTTCTTGGATAGACGTTAGGGGTTTAGGTAGTGAAGATGTATTAATAAAGTTAGGTCAAGTTTTTAACTTACATTTATTAGTTTTAGAAGATGTAGTCAACGTTCCCCAACGTCCCAAAGTAGAAGATTACAAAAATCATTTAGTGATTATTACTCGCATGGTAATACCCAACCCTGACGGGAAAGGATTTCGCAGCGAGCAAGTTAGCTTAATTTTGGGTAAACATTATTTACTCACATTGCAAGAAGAATCAAGTATGGATTGCTTCGATCCAGTGCGCGATCGCATTCGGGGAAGTAAAGGTTCTATTCGTCAACGGGGGACGGATTTTTTAGCATATGCATTATGGGATGCAATTATAGATGGATTTTTCCCCGTACTAGAAGACTTTGGCGAACGAATTGAAGATTTAGAAGATGAGGTAGTACATAACCCAAGTCAACAAACTTTAGGGAAAATCTATCAAATTAAACGGGATTTACTGACATTGCGTCGTTCAATATGGCCCCAAAGGGATGCAATCAATGCTTTAATCAGAGATAAAAGCTCTTTACTAAGTGAAGATGTAATCGTTTATTTCCGGGATTGTTACGATCATACAGTTCAAATCATCGATGTTATCGAAACATATAGAGAATTGACAACAGGTTTGATGGATGTTTATCTATCTGCTGTGAGTAATAAAATGAACGAGATTATGAAGTTATTAACTGTAATCTCGACAATTTTTATTCCCTTAACCTTTATTGCTGGGGTGTATGGAATGAACTTTAATCCCCAAACTTCACCATTTAATATGCCAGAACTGAATTGGTATTGGGGTTATCCTGCTTGTTGGGCAATTATGATTATTGTAGCTTCGAGTTTGATTATCTTCTTCTGGCGCAAAGGTTGGTTTAACAATGTTTCAGAAATTAAGCGGGATAGGTGAGGAGTAAGGAGTAAACTGACTTTTCCCGTTAAGTCTCTTTTGCAAGCTGCCAACCTTCACTATATTCTGGTGGAAGGAGTGAGATGGCGGGGATTACCGGGAGACTTTCCACCGTGGCAGACAGTGTACACATATTTCCGTAACTGGCGCAAATATGGTACATGGCTGAAAATCCATAACAGCCTCAGGGATTGGGTACGGATAGAACAGGAACGTCTTCCAAGTCCATCGGAAGCTATAATCGTTAGCTACTACACTTCGGAGTTGGGATTCACTGATTACCTATTCCACGCTTTGTTGACGCACCACCGCACTACCCATTATCTCGATCTGGCATCATCAAATAATCATTAAATTTTTCTTGATTGTAAAAGTATAATGTGCGAATTGGGTAAGGAATATTAATATCCGCATTATCAAACACTCGTTTAATACCGATGATTACCTGAGTTTTTACACGACGTACTTCTATTTGTTGAGGAAGTGTCCAGTAACGAACCACAAAATCAATAGAACTGTCACCAAAGCCAACTAAATCTATTTCTGGTGCAGGATTTTGCAACACACCATCTATTTGCGCGATCGCCTGTTCCAAAATTTCAGTGGCTTTGGGTAAAGGTGTATTGTAATCTACACCTACAGCTAAATCTGTTCGTCTACTATTAAACGCAGTTCTCACCTGAACTGCGCTAGTAAATACGGTGGAATTTGGTAATAAAACTCTTTCTCCTGTATAAGTACGAATTTTAGTTGTACGAATATCAACTCGTTCAACCGTACCTTCGTAATTTTCTATAATTATTTGATCGCCAATTCTAAATGGTTCTTGTAATAGTAAAAGTATTCCTGCAAGAAAATTTTTGAAAATATCTTGAAAAGCGAAACCAATTGCTACGGAACTAAGTCCCAAAGTGGCGATAATGTCTCCTAAGCTTAAACCTGGGAAGGCTATTACTGCAGACAGAAGAATACCAACAGTCCAAGTAGCAACATAAACAGTTTTAGATAGTAATATTTGTAGAGATTTACTTCGGATTGCTTTCTCGCCTAATTTAGTAACTATTCCTGCAACCAATTGAGCAATAAAACGAGTCAAAAAAATTATAATTAAGGCAGTTAGTAATGATGGAAAAATCAATACCGCATTACTAATCAATTCTTTAATACTAGATTTTATTATTTCCACTAAAGTCATAAATTAAAATAATAAACTATAAATTATCAACAGGTTGATTTATATGATAAATTTGACAGAGCTAGACATATAGAATAAAACTAGTTTTTTAAATTTGAAGTTACTCCTAGCTTAATCAAATTAGTAACGTCATATTTTTTGAGAATGATTTTAGTAGGTTAATCCCCTAGAATGAGCAAAACTATTTTTATCCAGGTTTAGCTTCCAGATTTTTTATCTATATTTTTTTATAACTACTTTTATAATCTATTAATTGCAACTATGGATAAGCACCTATCTAGAGTTGAAAAAATACTAGACTAGCGATAGAATTTTTTATTTAATATGTATTTTATATTGCATGTATTCGTAATTATTGATATCGACACAACGATGTATAAGTATAGTAAATAACCTTTGACAGCCGACTTCATCTAAGTAAGGCATACCTCCTCATATCTTTAATCATGCAGGGGAGCTAGGGAAATGTACATCATCTACTTCCCTTAGTGTTGTATGTGAGGAAATCATTTCTGATATCTTTTAGTTTTGCATTTAACTTTGCTTTTCTTTTTCTAGCTCGTTCATATCGCTTTGTTAATCAACCCTGACTGCAGGCAATCATGTCAGACCTCTAGTACATTTGCGGGAATGGGCAAATTCAATATTTGAAATCAACAATATCTGCTCTTCTCTATCTTGGGAATAGTTTTTAGATCTAATAAGTATATAAATAGAGGCACATTATTTTGAGTAAAGATATTCTTCTGGTGGAAGTATGCCTTGATATTAAAAGATAAATTAGTGATAGCAAGTTAATCAGTACACATATTCCAAAGTTTTATTGTGGGGGATATTTTTCATGAGTTTGTTGTTTAATTATATATTGGCAGAAATTCCTGCTAATCCAGAGGGTGTTTCTACTTATGCTTTTTCTCTGACAGGTGTGATTGTTATCGGATTTATTGCAGCTGCAACCATTGGCTCTATTGCTTGGTACAATTCTAAACGACCCCCAGGTTGGGAAAATCAAGAGCGTCCCGACATCGTCCCAAAAGTTGAAAAACAAAAAAATCCTGGTTTATAAAAATTCAAACATAATACCGAACGTAATTAAAATGCAGATTAGTGTTCACTTATGATATTTGTGGGCACTATTAAGTAGGCCGGCGGCAAAAAACCGAGCCAGCCTTGTCCCAGCCCTGCGGGCTGGGACGACCTCCACGACAGACTTTGGAAGAAAATTAGTTAATAAAGGCTGGCTCGGTTTTTTAATGCCCATGTACTTATATGTTTAAAAACTATGTTGGATTAATTGTTACATATGTTTTCTATTATATGAATTGATATATTAATAGCAATAAGCTCTTAAATAAGATTACAGTATTAATCAAATATAAATATGTTTTGTTCAAATAAACCCATGAAGTAAATCTATATCTAATTGATCTGTTGTAATTTAAGTTGTTTTGTAATTGGAATTATACTTATGAGTTCATCAACACCCCTTAAAGGTTCAGAACTAATAGATTGTGCCCGTGCTAATATGAAACAAGGCATAGAGGTAGCAGCCAAAGGTTGTGGCTATGGCGATAATATTAGCTCTTTTGAGAATGAATTAAGAGCAGCTTGCAATGCGATGGGTATAGATGTAAATAGTTTCGCAGACTTAATTTCTTTAGAACAAAGTGTTACAGAACCATCAGGAGTTGAAATTGCTCCCGATACCCCAGCACAACTTTAATATCCTGAGGTTTAGTTCTTTAGATAGAAGATTGTTTACTGAACTTGATTCCCGAGATGGAAGAAGTTTTTAGTACACTACTTGGATAATAAATATTAAGGAGATTTAGGATAAATATTTATGGCTGATCATAAGAAAGCAGTTGATAGTAAACAAAGAGCAGAAAGAGACGGATACGACCGCAATCTTATACCTGCGGAAACTGCTGCGCGCATAGAACGTGAAGGGGAAGGCTACAAGCAACAACCAGAAGAAACAGAAGGCGAGTTAAATACAACAGGTGGCTTTACAGTAGACAATGAAGGCTTAGCAAATAATTATGCCGTTGAGCCAGAAATGTATTACGAGGAACGTGGTGATCTTAGAGCTAAGGAAGAAGCACAAGCTGCTCAGAGAGCTAAAGAATTGGCCGATATAAATAACAATGAAGAAGACGGAAAACTTACAATGGAAGATGATAAACGTGGTAAAGGTGTAGGTTTTATTTAATCAAATAAATCCCACAAGAAGATTTGTAGCAGATAAAACTAACTCTTTACAACATTTTTATCTGTAACTCTACCTGGAAAATAAATTCCGGGTATTTATATTTATGTGTTAATTGTTTTTTAGTCATAGAGATACCTTCGCCACACTGTTAGAAAATTTAAAAGAGAAAGGACAAACCACAAAAAAAGAGGTTACAGCTTCTATTGAAGATCTAATTGAAGGAATTAGTCATTCCCGCAGACAAGCTATCGCAAAAACTAATCTACATTTTTAACAATTTCTAAAATCACAACAGTTTAGGGCTTACAATTGTTAATATATTCTAAGTAAAATATAAATATAAAACAAGGAACGCGATCCATTCACGCTCCTATGTATGCAACATTTTTTTTTAGTAGAAAACAAGTTTTTAATATGCTGCAGTTCCCTCTTGATTTTCTTTTTCGTAATACTTAGTAATCGCCCACAGGGCATGAATACTACCAGGAAGAATCCCAAGTAAAGTTAACAAAATATTAATCAGTAAAGCAGAACTGATACCATAGGTAAGAAATACACCTACGGGTGGTAGGATGATACCAAGAATGATTCGTAATAATTTCATAGTTATTTATCTACAACAAACAATTACTTATATTATGCAATCAGATCTAATGACTCTCCCTCTATCTAGAGATTGGTCGCAAATTTTCAAGAGTTAGATTTTTGTCCATTTTTTTGATATAAAAAACATACTTTTTAGTATAGATAGTAAATAAAGAAATATATCTTTGTAGAGAGGCTTGGAAACGCTGAATTTTACACAATAAAGTTAAATAAATTGAGTAAAAAAATCGTCAAAATATTGTTTATAAAAGTGAGGTAAATACTATGCGAGGATACTTCTTTACTGTATTAGGTACAGCCTTAAGCTTGCTGGTAGTTGATATAATTTTTCCAGGAGTAAATATAGCAACATTCCCTGCAGCTATGATTGCAGGGGTCGCAATTGGTTTAGTTAATTCATTTATTAAACCAATTTTATTTTTGCTTACTTTACCTTTAAATTTGATCAGTCTGGGATTGTTTTCGTTAGTCGTTAACGGTATTTGTTTTTGGCTAGCTTCTTTATTCGCCCCAGGATTTACTGTTAGTGGACCTTTAGCATTTATATTGGGACCTGTAATTTTATCTTTGGTCAGTTCTTTCTTGATGAATTATACATTAAATAGTGAAACACCAGTTGCTAAGCAGTAAAATACCAATTGGAAAGTACTAATTAGAAAATATCGGGCGTAATAATAATTCACACCACTATTGATAACTCGAGCAGGTTTATATTTAATACAACTTTTTCCTTTCAGCCTGCAATTTCTTTGAAGAAATCATGCTGTTGGTAATAACTTGTATTAATTAACAGCATACTGGCTTATTGATGGTGGTCTATGTTGACAAGGAGTTCATGAATGACCAGTACAATACCAACTCGCGGACAATTAGAGAGAAATCTTTCACAAAGTATCCAAGCTTTATATTCAACTCAGTTAGGACATAGACCTACTAAGGTCACCTGTCAGTTATTTGATGCTACTTTAGCAATTGTTATGGAAGACAGTATCACTGAGCCAGAACAATTATTGATAGAAAAAGGTCAAGAAAACTTAGCAGAGCAGGTACGTTCTGGTCTGGATGAAGCAATTGAACCTAAGCTGAAAGAATTAATCGAAGAAGTTCTAGAAGTTAGTGTACTTGACTTATTGTCTGATGCTACCTTAGAAACTGGTCGCAGCGGCGTTATCGCTGTTTTATCGCAAACACCTTCAGTTCGCAATCCAGATTCGATTCCAAAGGTAAAAACTAAGTCTTTAGATCAGAAAAAATAGGTATACTTGAATATTTTAGTAGGTATTTTGCTCGATTTAAAAATTCATTCTTGAATTTCACTTTTGATTTCGCTTTTTCACCGTTATGTTTTTTTGAGGCTTTACCTTGTCTAATTTATGCGAATATCAAATATTATCCTGGGGAATATTTTTCCCTTGAACTAAATCGTATCAATATTCGATAGTTTAACTATTGCTAGAGCACTCCCAATGCATATCTCCATCCAAGTACGTCATGAATAATATAGAGCAAGTTATCTCTCAAAATATCCACTCTTTGTTTTGGGCTCAACTTAAGCATGAACCGAGTGAAATAAATTGCAAATTTTATGATAATCAATTAACTGTAGTGATCAAAAATGGTCTTACTAAACCAGAACAATTACTAATGCTCAATGGTTATATAGAAGTAGCAAAGGAAGTCAGGAATAGTATCGAGCAAATTCTACAACCACAACTTAAAAAAATAATCGAAGAAGCTATCGATACAAACATATCTGAACTACTTTTTGCTACTCATCCCGAAGCTGATTACATTAGCTTGATTGCTTTAATGACAGCGAACCATAAAATCACAGCCTCTAAAACTAACCTCATCAAGCAACAAGTTCAGTCTCAACCCTGGGAAGATGGTGGCGAATAATATTTTCCAAATCTTCTAACAAATAAGGCTTAGTAATACACCCGTGAAAACCAGCTTCCGAAATTATCTTTTGCTCTTCTGACATAGCTAAAGCTGTAACAGCTATGACAGGAATCGAATTTGTAGCCGGATCTTGTTGAAGTTCTTGCAATATATCAATGCCATTGATGCCGGGTAGCATTATATCTAATAATATCAAGTCTGGTTGATGCTTTTTGGCTATTGTCAAAGTTTTTTCGCCACTGATCTCACCGATAAACTCACAGTCAAGAGAATCAACAACATAATTAATTATTAGTAAATTATCTTCATGATCTTCAATTGCCAAAATTAAAGGTTGTGAGCGAACCGACTGTTGTGCTTCGGAGAATGAAATGTCTGATTTCATCGTTTACTCCTGATTATTTTCATCTGCTTTGGTCTTCATGAGATAGCAGACGAGGCACTTCTCCAGCGGTTAAATAGCGTTTATTCCGGATGAATTGGCTCGTAGTTGTCATTATCAAGTTAAATATGTTCTGCTCTGATAATAATATGTAGAGGGGAACATTGTTTAAGTTGATATAATAGATATGAAATCGTATCTTTATAGATTATACACACAAAATCTTAATTTTTAATAAAATTTTGGCGTTGGTGAGTGCGTAATGCTTTTGAGGCAAATATCTACGAAAAATCAATGTTTCGATAATTTAATTTCTTGATTAGCATTCTCTATTCAGCAACGTCAAAATTTTGCTATTCGGTTGTTGCTATGCAAACTGTTAGATATAGTGAATTTTCCAAGGGTAAGACCGAGAGTTCAAGGATTAGAGACTTACAAAATAAAATGTCCTATCGCCGGTTTTACTCTCTTGAATGCTGTTGGCGAATTAATACTACATTCGCAAAACCTGCTTTTAACTTTTATGATTAATCTGAGATGGTAAAGAGTGAATTTCATTCAGCCAAACAGACTGCTGGGGTACAGGGATAGAAATTCCAGCTTGGTCAAAAGCAATTTTGGCACGACGCCGATATTCTCTGGCGACTTCCCATTGCTTTAAAGGTTGAGTTTTGATCCAAACCCTAATTATCACACCTCTGTCACCAAAATTCTCTATTCCTAAAACTTCAGGAGTCTCAAGAATATGCGATCGCCAATCTTGGTCTTGCGCCATATTTAAACCGATAGTTTTAATTAATTCCAGAGCTTTATCAATATCTGTTTGGTAAGCAACAGGAATACTTAAATCTGCACGAGACCAGCGACTAGAAAGATTAGCGACTATTTTAATTTCACTATTGGGTATTGTAATTAAACGCCCTTCTGCATCACGGACTTGGGTCATTCGCAGGTTGAGTTTTTCTACTAAGCCACCTATATCTCCAACGCTAATTACATCACCTAGGGCATACTGATCTTCTAAAACTATTAGAAAACCGTTAATTGCATCTTTGATTAAGTTTTGGGAAGCAAGAGAAATGGCTACACCAACTAAGCTAGCACCTGCTAGCAAGGGAACGATATCGATTCCTAGCGCTATGAGTCCCAGAAGAATACCAACTGACAACCATACCAAAGTTACAACGCTTTTCGTAACTCCAGATACAGTAGAAACACGCAGCTGTAATCTATGAGACGTTTCTGGAGTAATTAAGGCACTACTTTTAACAAATGCAGAAGTTAAGCGGTCAATTATGAGATAACTCAGGCGTACTACAATGTAAATTACTACGCCGATAACTGCTAAGCGCAGAGGAATTTGAGCACCAGCGAGAATTGCGATTTGAAACGGTCTAGTGTAAGGGAATAAACCCAAGATAAAAAAACTTCCTCCCGCCCAAATTCCTGTTTGAATTAATTGTAAAACTCTTCGCCTAATTTCTCGCAAATGCTGTTTTTGTTGTCGTTTGAGTAGAGTGGTAATTGGTCTTGCTCGATCTGATGTTGCTGCTTCTGCTTCTTGAGGAAGTGGTTTTGAGCGTCGAGAAATGCTGTAGGTAGCTAAACTTAAAACTATCATCGCTAGTCCCGTTGCTCCTGCAATATATCCTCGACCTACTAAAAACTCCCTTTGACGTTCTTGTTTGGCTTTTTGCAAATTCTTTTGTAAAATCCGCCGAACTTTAGATGCGAAGTTTTTTTGGTCTGAATCGTTTAATTCTGCATCTTGTTCATTAATTTCTAAAAGTTCTCGATCATTTATGTAAATAACTGGCGAACCACTTTTAGTGCGAACCTTCACATCTAGCTCGCCATCCGATCGCTCTAAATAATCTTGGCTAATATCAGCCAGCTTGTTATGAATACTTTGTAAACGTTCCCCAAGCTTAGATTTTGGTGCTGCGACTCGAAACAAACGCCGTCCATCCAAATAAACCCAGTCGGAAACTATTCTGTTTTCAAAATCTTTTATTCCTTGAGAAGGTGATTGCAACTGATGCAATGAAGGAATCTGCGCTCTAACTAAGTTTGGCATAACTCCAACAGTTATTACTGTTGAACAAAGAGCTAACATAACAAATTTAGCTCGCAAAATTTACCTCCTGAATTCTTTCCATATTTTGGAAAAACCAAGTAATATCTTGACAGATACATTTTCCTCAAAAGATCTATCTGTGGTTAAGTTTTAAATTTGGCTCAAATAAATATTATCTCAAAGGGAGTTCTAGAAATCAGGTAAAGATACCAGAAATCTACACGAGCAATACTTGCAGCCAGTGTATGTACATCACTTTGAAATAAATATGTATAGCATACTCTATTTGAGAGAGTAATAAATAATTTATCAGTTCTTTGAACTGCCTTCTTCAACAGATAGAGATCTAACTTATCAAAAGATATAGTTAAATTTCAAAAATACATAACCAAATACTGAATTTAAGATCGCAATTATTCTATCCTTTGTGCGAAGTATAAGTATAGATATTTTTGCTAATTTATTAATGAAAATTACGATATCTCGATTTTAGGGAGGTCAATATATACGAGTACAGAAGATAGAATTAAGGCAACTGCAAAAAACATTGAAGGTAAAGCTCAAGAAGCTTTAGGTGAGATTACTAGAAATCCTCAAGATAAGGCAGAAGGTCGAGCTAAGTAGGAAGAAGCTCAACCCGGATTTCTCTGGTTAGATTTAATTTCCCTTAAAATTTAGTGAAAATCATAAGAATGACAAAATAGAGCTTACATTTTTTTTGAAAACATAAGATATCTATGACGACTCGTAAAGCTAGTTTGATTTTTAATCCGGCAGCAGGTCAAGGTGATTCCGAACAGGATTTGAATACTATACGCGAACTACTATCACCCGTATTTGATTTAGATATTGAATTTACTAAAAGAGACTTAAAAACTGGCAAAATAGCACAAGAAGTTGTTAAAAATGGAGCAGAGATAGTTATTGCTGGTGGTGGTGATGGTACCCTCTCATCTGTAGCTAAAGCTTTAATACAAACTGATATTCCTCTAGGTGTGATTCCACGGGGAACCGCGAATGCTTTTGCTTCAGCCTTAGGTATTCCCGATACAATTGAAAAAGCTTGTCAAACTATTATTAATGGAAAATTACGCAAATTAGATGTTGCTAAATGTAATAATAAACCCATGTTATTGCTTGCGGGAGTTGGTTTTGAAGCGGAAACAGTGGAAGGAGCTTCTCGAGAGACTAAAAGTAAATGGGGTGCTCTAGCTTATGTAATCTCTGGAATTAAACAGCTAAATAATATAGATAGTTTTGAAGTTGAAATTGAAACAGAAGAAAAAATTATTCGCACTACTGCGACTGCGATAACCGTAGCAAATGTTGCTCCAGCTACTTCTGTTTTAGCTCAAGGTCCAGCAGGAATTATTTGCGATGATGGGTTTCTAGATATAACTATAGTCACTTCAGATAGCTGGACTAGCGCGATCGCAGCTTCTTATCATTTGCTGCAAACTGGTCTTCGGGGTGATGCAGTGACAAGAGATGATATTGGTTATTTACGAGCAAAGGGGGTCAAGGTAGCTACCGAACCTCCACAAAAAGTAGTTTTAGATGGAGAATTGATTGGTGAAACTCCAATTGAAGTAACCTGTGTTCCAGAAGGTTTAAATGTTTTTGTTCCTCTTATACCTGCAGAAGAATTGACAGAAAAAATCGAAGGGTTACCTGGACTTGAGGTGGAAGTCAAGCCAAATTAAGCTTTGTTGTTTGTGACGTTTTGACACTCCCACGACCAGAAACCGTGGGCTTTTTGCTTAGGAATGAGAATTTAATAACCTGTAATTTTGAAATTTGCAATGGTGCGTTACGCGATGCTAACAGCACCCTACTTTTGTACTTTATTTAATCCACATCCCTTAGATACTGTGATTGTTATCATAAACAATTTTTTTGAAAACACCTTACTGAGCGTGAGGGGATGTTAGCAAAGCGAGACGTCAGTCAGCCCTATCAAATTATTTTGGGTTAAACCAAGGACTGCTGCGCGTTGCGCGTCAACAAACATCCGCAGGATGCATCCAAACACCTACAGTGCGTCCTATAGGTGCAATGCAAGGGCTGGATATTTTATTAATTTGAAGTCCCCAAAAAACCCAGAATTTGATTCTGTCTGAAGATTAAAATGAATATGGCATTAGAGGTAGTTTCTTAGCGATCTGTATTCAAATGATGCATTACCCAGGTAGTGTAAGTACCAATTGGACTCCAAATAAGATAAGGTAACAACAATAAAGCCGCCCATCCCGAAACTGGCGAAACCAGCAAGGTAAGAATTAATCCCAAGATCGAACCCGCCCCACCGACAAAGGTTCCTAGCTTCAGATTTCGCGACCACAGCGTCACGGGTGAGTAAGCAACAATTACTACTTCTAACAGTAAATAGAGTCCCATCACAAACCAAGTCTGGGAACTACCTGAGTCTTTTTCCCAAACAATATAAGCAGACCAAGCCCCACAAATAAAAATTACTATCCAAATAACTGGAATTAACTTTTCAAAAGTCAGCCAAGAAGGTCGGCGTAAGCGCCTAAACCATTTAACATCTGATTGTCTAAGAATATTAGCCCCTAGAGCAACCACAAAGGTTACAGCCCCAATTATCATCCAAGACTTAATCATTTTTAGTCATTGGTTATTAGTTATTACTCATTACTTATTTTCCCTATTCACATTGTCTCGAGACTAGTACACTACGGCTTAAATAAATAGCCAGTTTTTTTAGTTATTGGGTAAACCAAAAGTCTGTCTGGGAGGGAGCAACGCCCGCCCACGGGCGTTGCTAAAACTGGCTATTTATTTCCGCCAACCTCTACTAGTTATCTAAAAAAAACTTTCTCAAACCTTTTGTTTTTCGTCGCAAACGCGAAAATGCCTGACGCTTTATTCCCTCAACCCTTTGCGAAAACATGATATTACCCCTTGAAATATCTGCTATAAATCGTTCTGCTTTACTATAAATGCTTTTGCTTCAAGGGCATATACCTAAAGCAGAACGCTTATAGAACCGGCACAACTACTAAATTTATCGAATTATCGAGATCAAAATTAACCCAGTATTTGTTTTGCTGCGACTAATTTCTCTTAGGCTGTCACCTTAGCCTTTGACCACACACCATTTTCGTCTTCTTCATACTGTTGTTCAATTTCTGCCCAAGCAGCCTCTTCGGCTTTGTTTTCGTCACTGGTTTCGTCAAAGACTGAATTGTAGCGTTCAATAAAAGTCTTTTGCGCTGCTTGAGAAAGATGAGAGCGAACTTCTGGCGCTAAATCTTGAGGATCGTTACAACGACCAGGACAAGAATGGGGTAATATCTTATCAACGACATGAACCTCTTCACCACCAGCGCTTTCCATCAATAATTGAAACTCACCTGTTCTATTGCTTGGCACTTCAGCCATAATGATAAATTCACCAGCCTTAAGGCGAGTTTCATAAATAGCAGCTTTATCTTCAGGCATTCCCAAGGTTATAAGCACTGATGCTAAACCTGCACCCGTACTACCAGCTAAAGCACCACTAGCAGCTCCAAGTAATGCTCCTCCAATTGGACCTGCTGCAACTACAGATCCAACAAAAGGAATAAATAACACACCTACACCAGTAAGTAGGCCTAAGAAAGAACCAAATAAAGAACCAAAAATTGCTCCGGTTCGCAGTCCACCAAGAATTACATCTTTTTTAGAAATAAAGCCTGAAATTCTGGTTTGGGACTGGAAATTGTTACCCATTACCGATAGATAATCGCGAGGTACACCTCTATCTAACAAATGTCGAATTACGTCGTTTACTTGGCTTTCCTGGTTAAAAACCCCTGAAATTGTACGTTCTGCTTTGTAATTAGGCATCGAGACCCCTCTAAATTCAATTAATTTTGTAATCTTGTTGCAGTAATCTTTTGGCAAAAATCAGCGATGCTCCCGGTCGCGATTACATTACTCCCGTGGAATTAAACTAATTTCTACACACCTGCTGCAACTTTTTGCTGTGATTGTGGTTTTTGACCATCCGAGTTTAAGGACTCTCCCTCAATAAAGGAGCGCAGCATCCAAGCCATTTCTTCATGTCCTTCCATTAACCCAGTCAAGAAATCAGCAGTTCCTTCATCATGAAAGTCTTCTGAGCACTTATCGATATGTTCGCGGAGGTTACGAATAATCTGCTCGTGGTCTTCCACTAAACTCTCTACCATCTGAGTTGCTAAAGGAAGATTTTCAGGATTTTCTTTCAAAGTTGTAATTTCTAGAAATTCCTTCATTGTACCTACGGGATATCCACCCAAAGCGCGAACTCGTTCAGCAATAGAATCTATATTCTCAGTTAAAGTTTTGTACTGTTCTCCCCACAGTTCGTGTAGCATACGGAATTGAGGTCCAACTACATCCCAATGATATTTTTTGGTCTTCACTAATAACAAATAAGCATCTGCCAAATCGTGGTTTAATAACTTAATCACCCCTTGACGTTGTTCTTCGGTTAAACCAATATTGATGCTTCGCATAATTGACTCTTTACATCTCATTCATCTATTACTATTCCAACATATATATTCTTCGAGAAAATCAATCATAAGTGATAATCTATAGATAGAGTTTTATTTTCCATTGATTCGTTTATAATAGAGAATATTTTTTGCTTTGTTAAGAACATAATAATGATGAATCAATGACTGTTATTACCAGCAATACTTAAACTCCTTAAGAATAATAAGTTAAACTTTTATCCTCAAGGAGAAGTAAAATTGTCAACTATAACGTCAACTCAAATTTTAATTTTAAGAACTGCTATTCTTAGCTTTTCATAAATTAATTGAAATTAGCAGTAGCCTTATTAAAGGCATTTTGCAAATCATTCCAAGCATTTTCCATACCAGCTTTCATATCTTGCCAAGCACTTTCACTGGATGCCTGAATTTCCTGAAACTTTAATTGAGCTTCTTGCTGCTTAGCATTGAGGGTTGCCATTTGTTCTTCATAGGCCTAATGCTAGAGAAGCTGTCACGAAGTGCCAACGTATCTAAAACCCTGTCATACAAGGGATTTCAGCCTCAACAACTCAAATGCTGCATCTTCCTTAACGTTTTTCGCTCCGATCCAACTCCATATCTGCAAAATGCTCAGGCAACATTACTGTGAATAAAGTTGACGTTTAATTTCTACGGACAAGCTTTAAAAAGTTCCGACTTATATTCTGGGATTAGTACTTCACCAAATTTATGGCTCTAAGTTTACAGTAGAATAGTTCTATTCGTGCTATTAATTACATAAAAGTTC
>JAAUYD010215196.1_pt1 | contig 15040 bp, 11 predicted proteins | sample 7278101 | NCBI WGS metagenome assembly JAAUYD01 (sample SAMN14350128, study PRJNA611818) | marine sediment metagenome | isolation source: surface marine sediment (0.6m) | place: French Polynesia: Moorea | collected 2018-08
CTGATAAAAAAGCTAAAAAGAAGAAGACTTAGACCAAATTTTTAGTTAAATTGTCCTTTTTTCAGACCCAAAACAATGTTGGGCAATTTTGCCGTAGTCTAAACTCCAGCTTAAAGTAATTTAAAGTAAAGACAGGGTGTGGGGTGTGAAGTCGCTTCCCTCTTGGGTGTAGGGTGTAGGGTGTAGGGTTTATTCTCCCCGTCTCCCAGTCCCCGTCTGTGGGGTGTAGGGTATAATGAAAGTATGATGATCCCCCTAAACTTTGAGTGGACATTAAAGAACATCAGTTACCCTCAATGGGATGGGAGTTGGTAGAAAATGATCGGGATATCTTCTAGTTTTTCCCCACCCCCCAATACTCCCCGGTGATGATAAAATTTATTCTACAAACAAGGAAAGATAAACATGGAAACCTTATTAAGAAAAGCAAGTTCTGTGGAGAAATACGAGCAATACCGCCCACAAATGAAAAACGGAGATGTAATTGCTTTTTCAGGAAAAGGGCTTTTATCCGATATTATTAAATTAGGAACTCTTTCTCCCTATTCTCATGTGGGTATTTTACTTAATGTAGACATGAGTGGGGGATTGGGTCAGAGTGTTTTGATGATTGAATCAACGGCTCAAATTGACTTACGAGATGCTGATAATAAAGAAGTTCAAAAGGGCGTACAAATTCATTGGTTGAGTAAACGATTAGAAATGTATGATGGAAAAGTGTGGTGGGTTCCCTTAAAACAAGAAATTCCCCAAGAGGGATTAATTAAAATGGAAATGTGGCTAAGAAAAACCCATAATCAAAAAGTCGGGTTTGATGAAGACCAGATGTGGTGGGCTGGCATTGATTTATTTGATCGTTTTGGTTTAGAAAATGAACCAGATTTTTCCCTGTTTTTCTGTTCCGAATTTGTGACCAAAGCCTTACAGGAAGCAGGAGTGATTGATCCAGAGATTAATCCATCTGAACAAACCCCTAAAGATGTGGTCAATTTCCCTATTTTCCAACAGCCCTTATTACTTAAATAACTTAAAAAATAAGCATCTTTGTTGAGAGTTCTTTTACACTACATTTTGAAGTGCGGAATGTGGGTTGTAAACTTTTTCGTTAGCTTTAACTGATTTGAAAAAGTCTACAACAGGACGAGGATAGTTAACACCCATTCTAACATCGTACCGTTTTTGTTCTTCTTGAGAAAGTTTCCAGGGTTCATGAATTTTATCCCCTGGAATCATTTTTAATTCTGGTAACCAATGTCTGATATAGTCTCCTTTAGGATCATACTCTTTTGACTGTTTAGGAATATTAAAATAGCGAAATCCTCTCGCATCATTTCCTACTCCTGCGGTGTAATTCCAGTTTCCATAGTTACTACAAACATCATAATCAATTAATAAAGATTCAAACCATTCTGCACCCATTATCCAGTTAATTCCTAAGTTTTTGGTCAAAAAACTTGCGACATTTTGTCTGCCTCTATTAGACATAAAACCAGTGGCTGCTAATTCTCTCATATTAGCATCTACTAAAGGATAACCTGTTTTTCCTTCTTGCCAGAGAGCGAACCTTTCTTGATCTTCTTTCCAAGGAATATCTAACCCTTGTAAACCAGACTTATAAAAAACTTTATTACCATGTTTGGCACAAATGAAGCGGAAATAATCGCGCCATAATAGCTCAAAAATTAGCCAATAAGTTGAATTATTTTTTACTCTTTCTTCTTCATATTTTTGTACTTCTTCATAAATATAACGAGGAGATAAGCAACCCTGAGCTAACCAAGGCGAAAATTTAGAAGAATAATCTGAACCTAACATCCCATTTCTGGTTTCTTTATACTCTTTAAGACAATTTCTTTGCCAAAAATAGTCTTGTAAACGTTTAATTCCTGCTGTTTCTCCCCCTTTAAAATCCAAAACTCCTCTAGCATCATAATCAGGTTTTTCTAATCCTAAATCTTCTAAACTGGGGATATTACCTATTTCAATCTCAGGAAGAGATAATAATTTTCTGGGACTAATGAATGTGGGATTTACAGTTGAATTTTTTTCAACTTTTTTACGAAAACTGGTAAATACTTCAGGTAATTGATTAACTTCAAATGGTAAGTCATCCCAATGATATAATGTAGCTCCCCAAAACCCTTGAAATTTTACACCAAGAGACTTAAGGGATTTTTTCAAAGCATTTTCGACCTTGATCTCTTCTGAAGTTACTTCTTCATGAAAATAGACTGCATCAATTTCTAACTCTTTTATTACTTTAGGAATAATTTTTTCAGGATAACCTTTTCTAACAATTAAATTACTTCCTAAGTTTTCCAGAGAATTACGTAAATCAGTAACAGATTCTAATAAAAATTTACCTCTAAAATTTCCCGTTTTAGGAAACCCAAAAGACGTAGTTTTAAATTGTCTAAGATCGAAACAATAAAAAGGAATAATTAAAGCTCCCTGTTTCATAGCTTGATATAATGGTTCATGATCGTGAATCCGTAAATCATTGCGATACCAAATTAAGATTTTTTTATTAGACATATTTTTCTCTTAGAATGAATATAATAGAAGAGTGACCAGGAAACTAAGGAAGGTATAATATGACACTTCAGCCTGAAATCATGAAATCTGTCGAACAATTAGGCTACCGTGTCACTGTTGGGGACGTAGCAGCAAAATCAGGACTAAATATTAATTTAGCACAACAAGGATTACTCGCTTTAGCTTCTGATGTATCTGGCCATTTACAGGTTGCAGAGTCAGGAGACATTATTTATCTTTTTCCTGAAAATTTTAGAACTATTCTCCGTAATAAATATTGGAAACTACAATTAAAAGAAACTTGGGAGAAAATTTGGAAAGTTTTATTTTATATCATTCGTATTTCCTTTGGTGTTGTTTTAGTTGCTTCCATTATTTTAATGTTGATTGCCATTACTGTAATTATTATTGGTATTAGTTCCAGTCGAGACGGAGATAATAATAATTCTAGTCGTCGTAGTGGAAGTTATGGAGGAGGTGGATTCTTTTTCTTTCCCAATTTTAGCGATTTATTTTTAATTTTTTACCCTGATTATGGTTATAATTCTCCAAGACGATACCAAACTAAAGATTCTAGTGAGATGAATTTTTTAGAAGCAATTTTTTCCTTTTTATTCGGAGATGGCGATCCCAATTATAATTTAGAGGAGCGTCGCTGGAAAACCATTGGAACGGTAATAAAAAATAATAAAGGTTCAATTATTGCTGAACAAGTTGCTCCCTATCTCGATAATATTAATCAATCTAATCAAGAAAATGAAGACTATATATTACCCATTTTAACCCGTTTTAATGGAAGTCCTGAAGTGTCACCTAATGGTGAACTAATTTACTATTTTCCTGAATTACAAGTAACCGTACAAGAATCAACTCAAAAATCAATTTCTAGTTATCTACGGGAAAAATTATATAAATTTAGTGAAGCGAGTAGTAGTCAAATTATGATAGCGATTGGCTTAGGAGCCTTCAATTTTATTTTAGCATTAATATTAGGATCATTTTTAAAAGATCCGAGTCTTGTGGCACAATTTGGTGGTTTTATTGCCTTTGTTAATTCAATTTACTGGTTATTATTAGGGTATGCGATCGCCTTTTTAGGGGTTCCTATGATTCGTTACTTTGTGATTCAATCAAGAAACAGTAAAATTGAGAAAAGAAACAGTAAAAGACAAGAAAGAACTAAATTATTACAAGATAAAAATGAAACCGTACAACATAAATTAAAATACGCTTCTCAATTTGCCAATCAAGCAATGCTTCAACAATCTGACATTGCTTATACAACAGAAAAAGACGTTTTAGAACAAGAAATTGAACAAGTCGATAAACTGGATCAAGAATGGCAAAAACGTCTGGATGCTTTGGACAATTAAGGATCAAGTTCCTATCCATCCTAACATCTTAGCAACACCCCCAAGAATCGCTACAATTAAGCCAAGTACAACTCCACGATTAATAAACTCTTGGAAGTCTAAACGTTTTGTAATGCCATCAATTTTAGCATCTAGGGTTTTAATTTCCCCTGTCACTTTTTCTTCTAACCGAGCTTGTCCTATTTTGATATCATTGACATCTGTTTCAAGCTTATCTATTTTCTGGTTAAGCTCTGTATATTGCCTATCCATTTTCTGGTTAAGCTCTGTATACTGCTTATCCATTTTCTGGTTAAGCTCTGTATACTGCTTATCCATTTTCTGCTCGATTTTGTCTAACCTTGTATCTAATTTTTCAGTAATGTCTTTTAAGATATCTTCTAGAGTATAGCGAACAGTAATCGGTTCTTGAGTCATAATTAATCCTAAAATATTTCTCAAATTTTAACTATTCATAATCTAAAATAACCTGTACCCATTTCGGAGGACGAGGAATAGGATTGCCTAGTTTATCTAATACTAATAAAGCCACCAAATGTACCGCAAATAAATAGATAAGACTATTGAAAAAAATTAGAAAAACTGCTAATAATTGAATAAAAACAGCACTAGGTTGTGCCAAAATTCCTAACCGTAAAAATATCCATTCAGCTAACCCCGTCATCTGATTGATGATATATTGCCATAAATCTTCCCCTAACAGAATAGAAAATAACCAGAAGCGAAAAAAGAAGCCAAACGTCCCCAATAACGCCCCTGTAATCATAGAAAACTCCCAAGGGATACTTCTACGCCAAAACGCCCCTAACTGAACTCCCATGACTCCATAGGGAATCAAAAAAACGATACTACGAGTCGGACCCATTAATACCGTTAATAATAATCCTGAAACTAAAGTCCCCATCCAAGCAGAACGATTTCCCCAACGAAGATAGAGTAAAGCAATGGGAATAGGGAAAAATATTCGCAATAACGGGCCTAGGGGAAAATAATAGTTAATTAACCAGATTAAACTACCTGCACTAGCTAAAAAAGCCGTTTCTACCATCGCCAGAGTCTGACGAATTTTAGCAGATTTGGGGTTTAACGGAGAGGTTGGCATTTCGGGGGGAGTTGCTTGAGGTTCATTGATTAACTCATCCCCCTCATCTACCCAGTTGGAATCATCCATAGGTTACGAAATAATTTGTTCTAGAGAGTCGAGAGAAAAGATACAGAGAATATCATCTTCCCGTTTAATTAAAGCTTTTTTTTCTAATTTAGTCAGCGATCGCGTCACCGTTTCCCTTGCTAACCCACTAATACTACTTAACTCTCGATGAGGTAAATTAGGGATTTCTACCCCTTGACTCGTTTGTTTTCCCTGGCCTTCAGCCAAGAATAACAGGGTATCAGCAACCCGCGAGAGACTATCTGCTTCGCGCAACCTTAGTCGTCGGTTCAGTTGACGCAGACGCTTAGCCATAACTTGAGCTAGTCGAATACCTGCGACGGGATCACTATGAAGTAGGGTAACAAAATCTTGTGACGGAATGCTACTAATGGTGGTGGGGGTTAGGGTGATCGCATCGGTTGATCGTGGGACTTCCTCTAAAGCAGCCATTTCGCCGATAACTTCCCCTTTTCCTACGATATTGAGGGTCACTTCTTTGCCATCAACGTTATGGGTACGAATTTTCACCCATCCATCTAGGATAAAGTAGACAGACCCTCCCCAGTCATTTTCCAGGAGAATAACACGATTGGCCGGATGACTACGAATCACCGCATGACTCATTACCAGTTCTAAACTTTCTTCTGGTAACTCATTAAAGAAGGATGCTGTTTTTAGACTGTCTCGGAGGTCAGTAGATTGGTTACGATAGTTTTTGATATCTTCCATAAGCCTCATACGCAGATTATAAATTGATCTGCTATGCTAAGCCTATCAAAAATCATCGACTTAATAGTTAAAGTTTCTCAAAGTTGCTTATTTTTTCTCTGTTTGAAAGGTTATTGTGACGGTTCAAAATAATGTTCAATCCTTAATTAGTGAGCTTGAGCAGATTTTATGGCAAGATAAGCTCAAGGATCATCCTGATGTGTCCATTTTACTGGAAAGAATACGACACTATTTACTCATAGCTCAAGGAACAGTAGAAAATGATTATGATATTCAAGCAGAGAAACTCAGTGAGATGATCTTACATCGAGGCGATCGGTCTCTTAGCGATCGCCTGTTAGAAGATGAGTTGCAACAATTACATCAGCAACGGGATTCTTTATTACAAGAAATTACAATCCTCAAACAACAAAAACAAGCCATACTTTCAACTTTTTCTCCAGAATTATCAAGGGATAGGGAACTAGCCTCATTGACAGCTAACAATCCCAAAATTAATAATTTCAATCAGTCAATAGAAACCAAGTTTCAACCCTTACTAGAGGACTTACATATCTATGCTAATTCTTTACAAGAAGGGATTGAAAGGATGTATCATTTAGGACAAGAGGGTGAAACAAAATTCTTAGCTTATTTGAATCGATTACAAGAAAAACTAGACTTATTTTTACAACCAGAAACAACTCAAATTAGGACAACTATGGATGAGAATTGGTATTTGGGATTTATCATTAAAAACTATACAATTGAAGGATATTTATTTACATTTTATTCAACCAATGAATCTTTTAAAGAATTAAAGTGTTATAGTTTTTCTGAACTAATAAAATTATCTAACATCAAATTATCTGAACATCAAAATCTCTTAGAAAATGTTAAAGAACATTTAAAAGCTTTTAATCAGATTATTAATATCTCGTCTATGACTGTGGATGATCATATACCTTTAAAAACGATTTTAGACAAAATAAAAGGAATTATTTTGATTTGCCCGTCGAAATGGAATGAAAGCGATCGCAATTTACTGGAAACTACCATTAGAGGAAACCTTATAATTAGTCAATCAAAAGAAATTATCTGGATCCCTAAACCAATGGCTTTAACCTTAAAGTATGTAGCTAAAAATTCATCAAATAAACCATTCTTATCTTGTGTTATTAACTTAACAGAAACCATAACAGAATTATCCATTGTTGACTTATCTAAAGGTATTTCAGGAGTCATTACTCAACAATTATTTTATGGAATACAAGGACTCAATCAAGATATTTTTTGTTACTTAATTTATCCTCAATGGCACGAAAAAATAATCACAACATTTCCTTCTTTGCCTCAACCCTTTCCTATCCCTGGAATGGCTGAGATTTCTAAAAGAAAAGCCCTAAAACAATACTTAGAAAATCATAGCTTAGGAAATGCTTTAATGGAAGCGTCTCAATTAACTAGATTGATTTTACAACAACAAGAACAGTTTTCCTCTACTTTAGCCCAAAAATCTTGGTCAGTTAACCGTCAAGAGATAATAGAAAAAGTCATTCATCCTTGGATAAAAAGCATCCATGAGAAGCTAACACTCTTGTTATCTCAAAGTGAATATTCTCCTGATTGTATTACTCATATTATTATGGTAGGAGAAGAAATTAATTCTCTTGATTATGGTTTATTCCCTTGGTTAACTGAAATGTTCCCCAATGGGAAACTTATTACAGCCGAAAAACAGGTAAAAGATGGTCAAATTTTGGCAGGATTAAATAATTTACTATGACTCAAAAGACATTTACTATATAAAGATATATAAGGTACAAACTTGTCTAGTTTTAGGAGTTCGGGAGTTCGGGAGTCCAATATCAAGTATACCTCATGAGTATGGGAAATGCTATAAATTAAACTTTTAACAATTTTAAACCCAAATTTTCGGTAAGATTAAAATTTGTGTGACTACTTAGCTCAAAGATGACCATTAACGATATTCCTGAAACTGCTGATCCTAAACCCCATAAACCCCTACCCAAAATTAAGCTATTAACCATGTTCCGTTTAGGTTTATTCCAAATGGGACTAGGGATCATGTCCTTGTTGACGTTAGGGGTGATCAACCGTATTATGATCGATGAATTAACCGTACTCCCTTGGATCGCAGCAACAGCGATCGCCATGTATCAGTTTGTCAGTCCAGCGCGAGTGTGGTTTGGCCAACTCTCAGACACCAAACCCATTAAAGGGTATCATCGCACAGGATATGTCTGGATGGGTGCGTTACTTTTCACTTCTTTAGCATTTGTTGCGCTACAAGTGGTTTGGCAACTGGGAAGCAGCATCCAAGCAACCGGTTGGAGTTGGGTTAGTTATGGTTGGGCGATCGTATTAGGGGTAATTTTTGGCTGTTATGGGTTAGCCTTAAGTATGAGTTCCACTCCCTTCGCAGCAATGTTAGTGGATGTGTCTGACGAAGATAACCGATCGCAATTAATTGGGATTGTTTGGTCTATGTTAATGGTAGGCATTGTAGTAGGGGCGATCGTCAGTTCTCAATTACTCAATACCCCTGAAATCTGTGGTAAAGCAATTTTATCCTACGATCCCACAGAAACAGCCAAAATGGCTAATATTGCCATCCTACGAGCAACGGTTAACCCTGTATTTATTATTATGCCATTGGTGGTGTTGGTCATGTGCTTTTTGGCTACTTGGGGAGTAGAATCTCGTTATTCTCGCTTTGGAATGCGATCTCAAACGGTACAACGGGAAGATCAAATTGGTTTAAAGGATGCGTTAAATGTATTAACAGCTAGTCGTCAAACGGGACTGTTTTTTAGCTTTATTTTGATTTTGACCCTTAGTCTATTCATGCAAGATACAGTGATGGAACCCTACGGTGGTGAAGTGTTTGGGATGTGCATTTCTGAAACGACCCAACTTAACGCCTTTTTTGGGACGGGAACTCTCTTCGGTATTGCTTCAACCGGTTTTTTTGTTGTTCCCCGTTTAGGAAAACAACGCACCACAAAACTCGGTTGTATTCTTGCTACAGGTTGTTTTACCTTAATCGTTTTGGCCGGGGCCTTAGAAAGTCAAAGTTTGTTGAAGTCGGGGTTACTGTTTTTTGGTTTAGCATCAGGAATGATCACAGCCGGAGCAACCAGTTTAATGTTAGATTTAACCGTAGCAGAAACCGCCGGAACCTTTATCGGTGCTTGGGGGTTAGCACAAGCGATCGCTAGGGGACTATCTACGGTATTAGGTGGAGTTGTTTTAAATTTTGGCAAACTGGTGTTTACCGTTCCTGTGTTATCCTACGGCTTAGTTTTTGTTATTCAAGGGTTCGGGATGATGGTAGCCATTTGGTTGTTAGGAAAAGTTAATATTCAGGAGTTTCGAGATAATGCAAAATCTGCTCTTTCTATGGTTATGGAAGGGGAGTTAGATGGGTAACAGAATTTAGAATGAAGACTTTAGAATGTACATATTTGAGGAGTAATGGACGAGATTCAAACTTTATTAGAGAAAATTCGCTTTGAAGCAGAAAGGGAAGACTTTCCCATTGATATTCCTATTTATGAAGCTGCTGGAAAAATTCCAACTGAACCGGTATTATATGCAGGAAACTTAGATAGTAAAATTTGCTTTTTTGGTCGAGACTTAGGACGAGATGAAGTAGCTCAAGGACAGCCTTTAATTGGTTCAGCCGGTACCATGGTTCGTAAAGGATTTTATCAGGGAATGTATCATCAAGCACCTTCATCTCCTGAAGATTTACAATACATTTGCGATCGCGCTTTACTTACCAATACGGTTCCCTATAAACCCCCCGGCAATAAAGCTTACGCTATCAAGGTAAAAGAGCGATTTCGTCCCTTTATTGAACAGTTACTGGTGATTCATTGGCAGGGAACTCAAATTGTTACTTTAGGGACAGAAGCGTTTAAATGGTTCACTCCCTATGGGTCAAAAGACGAAATCGAAGGGTTTTGGAAACGAAGCGATCGCTATGAAGCACAACTTGAGGTAACTCTTAAGGCTATTGATTTTGAGGGAACCCAACATCAGCGTCAAGTGTCCTTACTTCCGTTACCTCATCCGTCACCGTTGAATAAGCGATACTACGCTAAATTCCCTCAAATGCTACAACAACGTATAAACGAATTTGAGTTCTAGGCAAATCAGGGAAAAACAGGTTACAATAGGGGTCATGGGTGTGTAGCTCAATGGATAGAGCAACAGCCTTCTAAGCTGTCGGCTACAGGTTCGAGTCCTGTCACACCCGTTTATTGAATGTAGGGTGGGCAATGCCCACCTTACACAGTTTTGCAATTGTATCAATGTCCTAACCATAATACCCAATGCTATATTTTTTAAAATTACCTATTATTTTGTAAGTCTTCCATCGCAGCAATAAAAAAAGAAGCTGCTGGATGATCTAACATTGAGTCCATAGCAGCTAAACTTCCTGCTTTGATTGCACTTAATAATTTTTGTTTTAATTGAGGATTATTTTCTATTTTTTCAAGAGCTTTTCCGGCTATTTTTATTTTTCCTGTTGTAGTATTTGTTGGATAAGTTTCACTCAGTTTATCTAATAATTCTTGAATTTCGCCAGCAGCTTCAGCTAAATTTTGTCTCGTTTCTGGATTAATATAATAGTCTCCTTCAACATTAATTCCTTGATCATTTATATTCGTCGTTCGAGAAGAGTTCCCTTCGGTATAGTTTCTAGTATTAATTTTACGGTTATCACTCATGTTTTTATACTCTTGAATATTTGTATTAGTATTATCAATTTTAATAGGTCTAGTAGCTAATAAGTTAATTGTTTGTTGCATATTAGCACTATTTTGACGATAAATTTCTATTTCATTTTCTTTAGCATTCAATTCTTTTTTATATTCTGCTTCTAAAGTTTTCAGTGCTGAATTATACTCTTGAACAAAATTACTATGTATCATCTCCTTATTGGTGTCAGCAGGCACACCAACTTTAACAACAACAACTCCATCCCCTTTATTTTCAATACTTTGAATTTCTAATGAAACATCTTCGTTTTCAATTTGAAGCTCTTTAAATGCAGTAACAAATGCTTTCCAATCTATTCCATCTTGAAAGATTAAATCAACGGTATTTAGAACTTCTCTGAACAATTTAGTAAATTCTCCTGGTTGAAAAATACCACTACTGGGACGAAGTTCCCAGTCATCAGTATTTGGTTTAGGATTTTCTAAAAGATAGATAAATTCACAATCAACTTCATCAAGTTTAGTATGACTATCAATATTCCATGCTTCTATACAAACACCTGTCATACTCGCTCTTGTAAAGTCTGTTTCAATGGCATTGACTTCTGTTAAATTAGCATATTCTAAATTTGCATCCTTTAAACTTGCTTTACTTAAATCAGCAAGTTTGAAATCAGCATATTCAAGGTTAGCTCCCTCTAAGTTTGCACCTCTTAATTTAACACCAAGATAGGATTTGTCATAACCACAGCCTGTTACCATTAACTTTCTAACATCGGCATCAGCTAAAATAGTTTCACCTGGATCAGCTAGATCAATTTTATGAGCATTTTTCCAACAAGTTCGTGTTAAATTAGCTTTTCTAAAGTTTGTATTTTTTAAGATTGCTTCAGTAAAATCAGCATTAGTCAAATTAGCTTGATAAAAACTTGTTCCACCAGTAACACCAAAAGAAAGTGCTGATTTTTTAATCACCATCATCCACATATTTGAGAACTGTATCTTTCCTAGACTTTTGTTTAGAGAAATCCATCCCAGATAAATTCCTAACCAGGCAAGAATTTGACTTATTATTATGGCTACTATTATTCCTAATTCATGTCCCCCTATTTCTTGAATTATAGCTACACTAGCAAGACAGGCTAAGATAGCATTAAAAATTAAAATAAACCCTCCTATATAAATCATTCCTATAAAGCCAGCTATAGCTATAGCTATTACTATAACAAAGGCTATAAAGTAAATTCCAAAAATAACTATAAAAAAAGCAATTCCTAATACTAAATATACATTAAAAAGAGTAATAATTATAGATATATTTAAAAATCCAGAAAGAGATAAAAGTGTAATTATTATTAAAAATAAAATTATCAATGTTAGCTTACCTATTTTATTAATTATGAGGGGTAAACATAACCAAAAAATAGGCATAATTCTTATAATATCATGTACTAATTCGTATCGACTGAATCCGACTATAGTAAAAGCAGTAGAGAACAAGGTAAAGAAACCAGAAAAGGTCGATATTAAAAAACAACTTAAAAATAGAATAATTGCCCATTTTTGAGGTAATCCTGCCTTGGCTTTATAAAATATTGTATTTTTGAGAATCGCTTTCTGAAAATTAGTCCCTCTAATATCACATCCACTAAAATCTGCACCTGAAAGATTCTTTCCTTGAAAAGATTGTCCTATTAAACTAAGATGTCGGAAATCTCTTCTTCCATTTGCATATTGTTTGAGTATCTCAGATGCTTTCATGGAGTTTTAGCGGTATTTTTTCAATATTGTTTGATTGATTGTTTCTCTTTTTAACCAATAATAACTGATATTTTTTGGTTGAAAACACTTTTAATATTGCGCACCGCGGACTCGAAGAGGGACGAAGTCTAGCGGATCTCTTCGAGATCGCTTTAATGATTATTTCAACTTATCACCAATTTTATAAACGATGATTTATTTTAATGTTTTTTAAGGCTTAACACACTGTTACAAAAAATGACTTTTTCCTGATTTTACTAAAATTTGCCCGAAAATCAAAGCTTGAAGTTATGTAAATTTTTTAAATGTGCTATATTGAAATAAGCTGTAGTTTTTATATCCAAAAATTGCTAAATAATGCCTGAGACCCTTGTAAACAGAGACTTTTTATTCTTATTTTTCTAAAATAGTGTTTTAATGATGCTTGAAACGATAGTTAGTACGTAAATACTTTGTATAAATATTTGTAAATTGAGCTTGACAAATAAAAAATAATTAACTAAAAATATCAATTCTAATTGGTAGATTACGACAGGTTATTATATTCCTGTGATAACTTGAATTGTAGCTGTCTAACCCACCCTACGGTTTTATCGAAAAGAATTGAACCATTTTCCTACAGATTCAATCCTTTCAGCATTCCGTTGACGACGTAATTGATATTGTTCGTAAGCAGTGTTAATACGTGCCGTAATTTGATGGGCTAAAGGATGTGGAGTGCGATCGGGATGCCACGATCGCAATAAATTTCTGTAAGCTTGTTCAACTTTATTTGGGGGAGAAAATGCAGTAATTCCTAACACTTTCCACCAAGATGAAGCAGGATCAAGTAAAATGGGATCAACCACTAAAGAACTATCCCACAAGATTAATTTCGCTCTTTCCCAAGGCATTCCATAACAACGATAATAAATTTTTTGCAGAGAAGTTAAACCTATAATATCTACACTTTGTTGATGCCATTTCCTAAAGGCACATAGTTTATCCCATTCCCAAAAGGTATGATATTCCTCAGCCAACGATTCTAATACCCCTTTAACTAGAGTTGATGGTTCTTTTAACTGCAATAAATCGGATAATTCAGGGGAAAATTTTTCATATAAAGGATAGCTTACCCATTGCCAATAATTACACCCTGGTTGTCCTAACCGTTGACGATAAAAGGAAAACCAACCCATTTCCCATACAGAAGCGAATGGGGTTGCTAAGGGGTAACATTGACCAGTTAAAGCAGTTTCAGGTACATCTTCTAATAAGCAGGTTAACGGAGTCAGTAACGGGGCAGCGAAGGGGCAAAATTGACCGCTTAAAGCGGTTTGAGGTGCATCTTCTAATAAACAACTTAACGGAGTGAGTAACGGTGTGGTTAAGGTGTATTTTTGCCCTTTAAGATAATGTCGGGGAATATCCTCTAATAAACAGGCGATAGGTTTATGTTGACCTCTTAAAACAGGGGGAGAAGACTTGTGACGTTTTGATGTGGATAATATCCAGGAAACTCCAATAAAAATCAATCCCCAGACGAACAGATTAGATAAAGCATCACTAACAAAAGCCACCACTCCCATAATTAAACCCCTTCAAGAGTGCAGAATATAAAAAAAATACAAGGATTCCTGACATTCTGTCAACTTTATAGGAGTACGAAAAAAGATTATGACATTGATGTAGGGTGGGCATTGCCCACCTTACTAGGTTTTGATGATTCTATATTTTTATTTTTTTATCTCTAATCTCTAAATTACCAGCTTAATAAAGGTTGAAACCCGTGTTTAACAGACGCTTCACCAATTTGTTCCATTTTAGTAACTGTAATTTGATTGCGTCCCCAAGAAAAATTAGTATGCCATTGTTCAAACTCTAAGAGAATAGCTTCTGCAAAACAAGCGAACATCTGACGAGAAGGAATATCCATACTGACAATTTCCATAATTTTCCAGTCAATATCTAAAGAATGTTCTACAATTCCCCCTTTAAGAATATGAACATCGGGATGTTGAACTTTTGTATCTAAATTTTTAGGATAACCACCATCAATAATTAAACAGGGTTTTGTGAGGGTTTCGGGATTAATTTCTACGCCTTTGGGCATACTGGCTACCCAAACAATAATATCAGCTTGGGGTAAAGCTTCTTCTAAACCCATGATTTTACCCCGTCCTAACTCATCCTGTAGTCGTTGTAATCGTTCTTGATTGCGGGCAATGAGTAAAAGTTCTTTGGTGTCTGTTTTCCTATCTAACCAACGACACACTCCGCTACCAATGTCTCCGGTTGCTCCACAAACGGCAATCGTCGCTTGGGACAAGTCAATCCCTAGTTTAGCCGAAGCTTGTTCTACCTGACGACAAATAATATAAGCGGTGTGGGTGTTTCCTGTGGTGAAGCGATCAAACTCTAAAGAGACATTACGAACTTGTTTATTATCTTTGAGGTTAAATTCTTCAAAAATAATTGAAGAAAAACCCCCTAATGCAGTAATGTTAATGTTATTTTTCTGCGCTAAGGCCATCGCGTTTAAAATTTTGCGAATTGCTGCTTTAATCCGTCGATTCATCAGCATTTCTGGTAAAAAACAGGATTCCACATACTTTCCTTCAATGGTTTGCCCTGTGATACTGGTAACACGAAAATGATCTACGATTTGGGGTGGGGCAGAACACCAAAAATCAAGGCCCTGGTTGGCATATTCAGGATAGCCAAGGGCATCAGCAACGGACTGGGCGTGTTCTAAACTTGTAAGATGACCGATCAGACCA
>JAAUYD010118211.1_pt1 | contig 15039 bp, 15 predicted proteins | sample 7278101 | NCBI WGS metagenome assembly JAAUYD01 (sample SAMN14350128, study PRJNA611818) | marine sediment metagenome | isolation source: surface marine sediment (0.6m) | place: French Polynesia: Moorea | collected 2018-08
CATCGGAGGTTGACGGGATCCTTCGCTCCGCTCAGGATGACAGGTACACCGCGGGCGATGATTAGATTTATTGAGCCAATTATCCATTTAATTTATTAATTTCCATAAATGCAGGGCTAAAAGGCCTGACCTGTTTGCCGGCGGTTGTAAACACCATCTCAACATTCACCTAACAAGAAGCTTAAATAAATACACCTTTTACAAAGATGGGATAAGGTTGTCGCCGTCAACTAAAAATTGTGCTCTATCCCCAGAAAGGGTGAGCCATCAGCAATTTTGCAGAGATACACAGTTATTATGGAAGTACAGAACGCTCAATATAAAGACAGCTGGCTGCTGGGCAGCGCAGCAGAGTTTCAGGCCGATCCACTGGCCTTTCTCGTGCGCTTGGCCCATGAAGATGCACCAATTACCCGCTTCAGATTAGGCCCCAAAGTCTTTTTCTTTGTCAAAGATTTAGACCTCATGCAAGAGGTGAAAATAAAGCGCAAAGATGTTTTCCAGCGTGGTGGAGACACCCAGCGAATCCTGCGGCGCACGATGGGTGACGGCATCCTCGTCTCAGATGGGCAGCCGTGGCTCGTCCAAAGGCGAATGATTCAACCGGCTTTTCACGCCCGACAAATCGCCCAATACGCCGATCTCATGGTGCGCCATGCGGAAGCCCTTTTGGATGAGGTTAAACCCGGTGAAGTTTACGATCTGCGGCAAAACATGAATCGCCTGACGTTGGGCATTGTGACCGAAGCGATGTTTTCGGCCGATGGAGCATCTAAAGCCGACCTGGTTGGGCAAACAATCGACGCCCTCCAAGAAGGAGCGATCAGCGAACTGCGCTCTCCCATCCCTCTGCCGGAATGGCTTCCCTTGCCGTCGCGCAGGCGGAATCAGCAGCGCAGCCAAACGCTCCGCCAAATCATCATGGAAATTATCAATAAGCGGCGGGAGTCAGGGGAAAGTACCGGCGATCTGCTGGATATGCTGCTCAATGCCCGTGATGAAGAAACCGGCCGCGGTATGACCGACGAGCAAATTTGTGATGAAGTGATCACTATTTTTCTCGCCGGTTACGATACGACCTCTCTTTCTTTGTCGTGGACGTTTAACCACCTGCGACAAAATCCCGATGTGGAGCGCAAGCTGCACGAAGAGGTGGATACCGTCCTCAACGGCCGTCGCCCCACGCTTGAGGATATCCGTCAACTGCCCTACACCGAGATGATCGTCAAAGAAACGCTCCGCGAAAAACCGGCCGCGTATTTTCAAACCCGATATGCATACGCGGATGCCGAGCTGGGAGGTGTTCACATCCCCAAAGGCAGCAACATCATGCTCAGCTCCTATGCCACCCATCATCGGGAAGACCTGTGGGATAAGCCATACGCCTATCGGCCGGAACGGTTTGCCAACAATGCGGAAGCGGGATGGCACAAATTTAAATACTTCCCCTTTGGCCGCGGATCACACATTTGTATCGGCAACCGCTTTGCCATGATGGAAGAGGTGTTGGTGCTGGCCACCCTTGCCCAGCGAGTAAAAATCCGGCTGGCCGATCCCCATCACGTCGTCAAGCCGGAACCGCGCATCACCCTGCAAATGAATAGATTTCCGGTGCACTTTGTGCCGCGAAAATAACGACCTTAGGCTCAGACCACAAAAGTTTTGAAAACTTTTGTGGTCTGCCAACCAACCCCCGTAATCTGCGGTCTTTTTGATTTAAAACACCACTCTCCCGAGTTATTGACGATTCTCCATCGAGGGTCATAAAATACCGCATGGCTGTAAAAATTATTCCGCTGACGATGTCCGATACGGAACTCATCGAGCAGGCGGCCACGCTGCTGGTCAACGGCTTTGCCGAAAACTGGCCCAATGCCTGGCCCACTCTTGATGACGGCCGCCAAGAACTGCAGGAGTGTATCGATCCGGAAAATATCGTGTTGGGAGCCCTGACTGAAGATAACCGGCTGTTGGGCTGGATTGGGGGGCAGCCCGAATACTACGGCACGACCTGGGAACTCCACCCGCTGGTGGTTGACCCGGCCGCTCAGGGGCAGGGTGTCGGCCGGCTGCTCGTCGAGGCGCTCGAACGTGAGGCGGCCTCTCGCGGTGGTCTGACCATCATGCTTGGCAGCGATGATGAAAACGAGATGACCTCCCTGGCCGGTGTCGACCTCTACCCCGACGTGTGGACCCACATCGCTCAAATCAAAAATTTTAAAAACCACCCGTACTCTTTTTACGAGAAAATGGGTTATGCCATTGTCGGCGTTATTCCAGACGCCAACGGCCCGGGCAGACCGGATATTTTGATGGCCAAAAGGATAAAAAAATCATGACTTATCAACCCCAAATTCCCCCTCAGGCCGTGCCAGAAAATGACGCCGGCTACTTTGAAAAAATCACCCAGGCGGTTTTTCAGTCTGGCTTTAGCTGGGAAGTCATCCGCAATAAATGGCCCAATTTCAAAAAGGCGTTTGCCGATTTTGACATTGAGAAAGTGGCCGCCTATGACGATCACGATATCGAGCGGCTGGTTCAAGATAAAAGCATCGTGCGCAACGGCCGCAAAATCGAGGCCACCATCAAAAACGCGCGGCTCTGTCGCGATCTGATTGCCGAACACGGCTCATTTCCCGCCTACTTGCGCTCGATGGATGCCCTTGACTACTACGCCCGCGAGAAAAAATTCTGCAAACAATTTAAATTTATGGGGCCGATGGGCGCTTTTTTCTTCTTTTATTCAGTCGGTGAAAACGTGCCCGCTTACGATGAGTGGCGCGCCGTTCAGGATTCAAAAAAGAAATAGCGATCGGGGCAAAGCACAAAATGGGGTGGGAGCCATGGCCAAAATAAAAACAGCGGCCGGTTGAGAGGTTAATCTCAACCGGCCGCTGTTTCTTCAGAACGGTGTGGAGTTAGGCGGGAACCGATTCCGCTTCCGCATCCACTTTCATTTTGGAAAAGGTGAGCATTTTATCCTCGACATCGACGAGAACGCGGTCACCCCTTTCAAATTCGCCCTTCAACATGCTGACGGACATCGGGCTTTCAACATATCGCTGCAGGGCTCGCTTGAGCGGCCGTGCGCCAAAATCATCATCAAAACCCTGATCGGCCAGCCATTCTTTAGCAGCCTGGGTTAATTCGATAGAGATGCCGCCGTACTCGTTCAGCCGCTCGGTAATCCCTTTCATCTGTAAATCGACAATTTCAACCACTTCTTCAACCGACAGCGATTCAAAGATGATAATCTCATCGATTCGGTTGATAAACTCCGGCCGGAACGTCTTTTTGAGCGCATCCTCAATTTGCTTGTGACGCGTCTCCTCCTCCGGATCACGCATCCCCGCAAATCCCAGAGCGCCAGAGCTCTTGACAAACGAGGTTCCAACATTGCTGGTCATGATGATGACGGTGTTGCGGAAATTCACCACCCGTCCCTGGCCATCTGTCAAACGGCCGTCATCGAGAACCTGAAGCAGGGAATTCCATACTTCTGGATGAGCTTTTTCAATTTCATCAAACAACACCACGCTGTACGGCTTACGACGCACCTGCTCGGTCAACTGGCCACCTTCTTCGTACCCTACATAACCGGGAGGGGCACCAAACAGGCGGCTGACCGTGTGCTGTTCGCGATACTCGCTCATGTCTACCCGAATCAGCGCATCTTCATCGCCAAACATAAATTCAGCCAGCGCTTTGGCCAATTCGGTCTTGCCCACACCGGAGCTGCCGAGGAAGATAAACGAACCGATCGGTTTTAGGGGGTCAGCCAGGCCAGAGCGGCTGCGGCGAATGGCGTCGGCCAGGGCATGAATCGCCTTCTTCTGACCGACAATCCGGTCAGCCAAACGCTCTTCCATGCTGAGCAGCCGAGCCGCTTCGGTTTCCAACATCTGATTAACCGGGATTCCGGTCCACTGTTCGATCACTTCCGCAATTTCTTCAGCGTCAACAATTTCATCAATGGCGTTTTCAGCCAGCCACTGCTCGCGCTTCTCGTTGTATTCCGTTTCATAGCGGAGGCGCTCGGCGCGGGTGTTGGCCGCTCGCTCATAATCGCGGACGTTGTGCGCTTCTTCTTCTTCAGCCGCCAGCTTGTCAAACCGATGTTTGAGTTCCTTGATTTCCGGCGGCAGGGTATACAGCTGGACGCGCAGCTTGGCGGCCGCTTCATCAATCAGGTCAATCGCTTTGTCAGGCAAACGGCGGGCGGTCACATACCGATCAGACAACCGGGCTGCGGCTTCCAACGCTTCATCAGAATAAACCACTTTGTGATGGGCCTGATAGCGATCGCGGATCCCCTGCAGCATCAAAATTGTGTCGTCCACAGTTGGTTCATCGACAAATACAGGGGCGAATCGGCGCTCCAACGCGCTGTCTTTTTCGATGTACTGCCGATATTCATCCAGCGTCGTAGCCCCGACACACTGCAGTTCACCTCGAGCCAGGGCCGGTTTAAGCATATTGCTGGCGTCCATCGCGCCCTGAGCTGCCCCAGCACCCACGACGGTATGCAGTTCATCAATGAAGAGGATAATTTCCCCGTTCGAGTTTTTAACTTCTTCTACGGCCGCTTTAAGCCGCTCTTCAAATTCACCGCGGAAGCGGCTGCCGGCAATCATCGACCCCAAATCAAGCGAGATCACCAGCCGATTGAGCAGGTTGGCCGGTACGTCGCTGTTGACAATTTTTTGGGCCAGCCCTTCAACAATAGCGGTTTTCCCAACGCCCGCCTCCCCGATCAAAACCGGGTTGTTTTTTGTGCGACGGCTCAACACCTGAATCAGGCGCAAGATTTCATCATCCCGGCCGATAACCGGATCCAGCCGCCCCTCTTTGGCCAGCTGCGTCAAATCACGGCTGTATTTGGCGAGCGCTTTGTAGCGTGATTCCGCCTGAGCATCGGTGACCCGCTTGCCGCCGCGAATCTCCTCAATCGCTTCCATCACCCGCTCACGCGAAATGCTGTATTCCTGCATAATTTGCGAGGTTTGGGTGTTGCGTTCGCTCAAAATCGCCAAAAAGATGTGCTCGGTGGAAATAAACTCATCTTTTAACTGGTTGGCTTCGCTTTGCGCCAGCTCTAAAATGGTGCGAATGCGGGGCGTGTAAAAAATTTGACCCACACCGCCGCCATACACATTGACCTTGGGTGCATTGCGCAATACATCATCAACGCGCTGCATCATCGCCTGCACGTCAACTTTTAAATGGTCGAGGATATGAGCCACCGCTCCGTCATTTTGCTCAAGCAAAGCGAGAAAAAGATGCTCGGTATCCACCTGGCTGTGGCGGTAGCGCTGCACAATTTGATAGGCACGCGCGGCGGCATCCTGGGCCCGCTCAGTAAAACGATCAAATCTCATGGACATGATTTGTAGATTTGCCTCCTGCAAAAAAAAGACTACAGACATCAGAGTTCAGACCACAGAAAGATAGTTGTGTTTGAAGTCTGTGGTCTGTGGTCTGTCGTCTATGATAATTGTGCCAGAAAACACACAAAAAAATCTACCCCTAAAGGTTGAATGATTAGTAGTTTAGAAGGTTTAAGTTTGAAGGATGTAAGATGTAGCACTCTCACTGACGGAGTGCTAACACTCATAAATGAGGTGTTTTCTCATTGACAAGCTGCACCCTGACCGGGGAAGGAACACCGATTTTCCAAGCCAATTCTTCCAGCACCGGCCGGCCGGAAGCAGCCGTGGTCCAAAAGAGCGACGAAGGATCCCCAAGAAGAGCGTCCGGATAAGGGTAAACGCGGACCGCCTGGCGGGCCACGGCCGGAGCCGGGTCGATAATTTGCACGGCCGGACCGGCAATTTCTTCAATGAGCGGCCGCACAAATGGATAATGGGTGCATCCCAATATCAACGTATCAATCCCCTCATCCACCATCGGCGTTAAAAATTGCTGGAGCAACTGTCTGGTTTTATCTGCTCCGGACGCTCCCCTCTCGATTTGCTCCACCAGGCCAGGACAAGGGTTTTCCAAAACAACGAGTTCCCTGGCAAAACGGCTGAGCAGCGCGCTGTACCGCTGGCTCTGAAACGTCCCTGCCGTGGCCAACACCCCAATTTTCCCGTTTTGGGTGGCGGCCGCGGCCGGTTTTACGGCCGGCTCCATCCCCACAATCGGCGTATCGGGAAATGTTCGACGCAGATAATCGACGGCGGCCGCCGTGGCCGTGTTGCAGGCCACAACCACAACCGCTGCTCCCTGAGCGATTAAAAATCGGGTGATTCGTTCGGAAAACCGGGTGATTTCTGCAGCTGAGCGCCGGCCGTACGGCACGTGTGCCTGATCAGCCACATAAAAAAGCGGCACCTTCGGCATCTGCTCCCGGACGTGCCGCCACACCGTCAATCCCCCTACTCCCGAATCAAAAATGCCTATGCCGTGCCGATGGATCACGTATTCTTCCCTCAGATTAAGATTGATAATTGCTCAATATTTTAACCCAAGTTTCGGGCTTAAGGGCGGACAGTTAGCTTGATATTTGAGAAAATACGCTCTTGGTATGTTAAACACAGGCCTGCTTACAATGAGCCCACAATCTTCAGTGCGATGATTAATTGTGCGTATCCGTCAGGAGTCAGTTTTTTGGCAACTTCACTTTCAATTTCATGCTTGACCTGCAATGCGCGCTGCATGATGTCCCATCCTTTGTGCGAAAACCGTACTAATGTCGCCCGGCCATCAGATGGATCTGGAATTCGCTTGACATAGCCTATTGTCTCCAATTCGCTAACAAACTGTGATACGGATTGCCTGGTCATATTACTTGCCTTGGCAATGTCAGCTAGACGAATCCCCTCTGCAGGAATATGAGTCATGATGTTTGTGAGCGACGCGTTTATGCGGTCGTCAGCACCCTGTTGACGTATTTTCTCCAGGAAAATGGACATGTGCGCCCGATGTGCGTTAAGCAAAAGACGGCCTAAACTGTCTTGTCGGGCTGCTTCGATTTGCTCGCTAGAACGGGTCATCTTCACACTCTCTAAGTAAATTTCTTGACAAAATGGACAGGTAACCTTACTATTATTGTCAGGCAACCTTATTATATCATACATCAGGCGTTATGGTTAGTGAATAAAGAAAGAATGTTGAATCTCGGCGCACGCTGCTCATTGCCGCAAAGGCAATAGAATCGCAACTCTGTCCAAAATCCAAAGCTAATGTCCAACATGCACAGATTCGTTTAGCAGCTAACTTTTAGACGCAAAGGTAGGTAAGTCATGACCAAAGAAGAGATGAAAAGGCTTGTCGAAGAGCATTATGATTCAGCAATCAACGATCAGAATCTCTTGATACTCGATAGCCAACTAAACGCTAGCTTTATTGACCATGGTATGCCGCCTGGTACACCGCCCGGCCCAAATCCAGCGAAAAAATGGCTAGCACAGTTGAAGACCTCGTTCCCCGACCTGCGTGTGAACCTGCACCATTTGGTTGCAGAGGAAGATATCGTCGCCGTTCGGGCAACTTGGCGTGGCACGCATTCTGCAACCTTCATGGGCGTACCCCCTACCGGCCGGATAATCGAGTTTACTGGAGCGGTATTCTGGCGCGTAGACGCGGGGCAATTGGCAGAGCGGTGGCCTTTTATCGACCGGGCGGCCATTCTTGAGCAACTGAAGGCTCCCACAGACCAATGATAGCGATTTCAATCCGGCCACCACACTACATTCTTCCGCAAGTGGTAGTTCCTAGCAAGAATGTTAAACACAGCCCAAAGAGGAAACAAGACCATGGCAGAAAAAGATTCGAATCCAAGTAGCTGGGTATACTGGACTGCTGCAGCGTTAACGTTGAGTCTGGCTCATGTAATTATTGACTTCCATATCGGACTATATGGTGAAACCTCGCCGGAAATGACGTTCCTCCAAGCCAGCAATCTTTTCGTCACAAGCTTGGTCTATGGTTGGTGGGTTGTCATCATTGTCCTAGGCTTCCAAGGTAATAAGTCCGCGATCCTCAGTGCCTTGATCATGATCATCGCGTGGGCAGTTCTGTGGAATGGTTTGATCGGCATATTTGTGGCTCCGCCACCCAGTGCAGCATATCCATATCAGGATATTGCGCATTTTGGCACAGTGATACTGGGGGGCATAGGCAGCTACCGTACAAGAAGCGCACTCCAAGATGTAAAAATATCGGCGAGTTGGTATTTACCACTGGCAACGACTGTTCTCTTGGTTGGCACCTTTGTCGTTCAGTCTGTGCTTGGATTGATGAATTTATAGCGTGATTTGCAAATGAGAAAGTGGTCACCGTTAAACATGGCATGACCGCACAAGATTAGGAGGCATTACTGGCTGGTATTCGTGGCCTCGATGCCAAATAAATAGGAGAACATTATGGATATCGTACTTTGGATTTTACAGGCTTTATTGGCGGTCATGTTTTTGATGGCTGGTTTGATGAAAGCGACACGCTCAAAAGAGCAGATTAAAGAATCGGGTGGCGAGCGCATGGCGTGGGTAGATTCGCTCTCAGAAGGGCAAGTCACCACAATCGGTGTGTTGGAAGTGCTGGCTGGAATCGGTCTGATATTGCCCCAGTTGACGGGCATTTTGCCTATCTTAACCCCGTTGGCGGCTGTTGGGCTGGTGTTGACGATGATCGGTGCGGCGTTGTTACATATACAAAGAGGAGATGGCGCACAGTCAATTATGACCAATATCATTATTCTGCTGCTGGCAGCGTTTGTCGCTTACGGTCGCTTTGCCCTTGTTCCCGTTTGAGTTTAGAGTCCGACACGAGCAACAATGTAATAGAGCATCTGACTCTGCTGAAACGGCCGTTAGTCGCAATCTACGTGGTGCATAGCAGATCAGCAAATTGCCGCGAAAGACGGTTAAGATGGCCATTATGGACCATCGGGGGCGAATGAACAAAAAGGAGCGTTGATGTATTCACCGACTACACGCCTATTGGCTGTTCTGGCACTTCTGCAAACTCACCAGCAAATGTCCGGGGCAGAGATCGCGTGCCGTTTGGAAGTGGATGTTCGCACAGTACGCCGCTATATCACGTCTCTATAGGATATGGGGGTACCCGTAGAAGGGGCGCGGGGATCACATGGGGCCTATTATCTGGGACGTGGGTCACACATTTGGGGCATCATGCTGACTAAAAAGTGGGCCAACAATGTCGTGGAGATGCGGGAAAAAAGGCGAGATTAGGTTTCTCGCCTCCACCTTTGTTTATAAAATTGATCGACAGAGCAGGAGCCCTCTAAAATTCAAGCAGCTCTTTTACTTTGCTCTGAATGCCTGCCACGGTGGGCACGACCCCGGTCATCAGCGTGGGGCTGTAAGGCACCGGCACCGCGGGCGCCGTGACGCGCATCACCGGCCCATCCAGGGCCATAAACGCCTCTTCGGTGATGACGGCCGCAATTTCGGCGCCAAACCCGCCGCGGCCGATATCTTCATGAACGATCAGACATTTGCCGGTTTTGTGAATCGATTCGAGCACCAAATCCTTGTCCCAAGGCACCAGCGTGCGCAAGTCGATAATTTCGATCTCGCCCGGATATGCTTCGGAAGCTTGCTCGCAAAGTTCGACCATCGCTCCCCAGGTGACAATCGTAAGAGAGTCACCGGTTTGGACCCGCTTCCCTTTCCCAAAGGGGATCGTAAAATCGTCGCCCGGATACGGCCGGCGAGCCCAGGCAGCATCCAGCATCGCCCGATGCTCAAAGAAAATCACCGGATCGTGACCGCGCAGAGCGGTTCGCAGCAAACCAACGGCGTCTTCTGCATTTGAGGGGACGACGACCTGCCATCCTGGGGCATGGGCAAAGGTGACCTCGCTGGTTACGCTGTGCCACGGATCACCGATTTTGCGATATCCACCAGGGATACGCACCACAATCGGAGCGGCAAAGCGATTGGCCGTTCGCCAGCGTAAGGTCCCGCAGTTGTTGAGCTGTTCCGCCGCGGGATCGGCGTATTTGCGAAATTGGATTTCAGGTACCGGTTTAAGACCGGCCAGAGCCATGCCGACCGCCCGGCCGATAATTCCTTCTTCTGAAAGGCTGGTATCAAAAACGCGCTCGGCGCCGTGTTTGGTTTGCAGACCAAGCGTTGCGGCGTGAACGCCACCTTTGTGACCCACATCTTCACCAAACAGCAGCACCCGATCGTTGAGCATCATTTCTGAGTCGAGCGTTTGCCGGATCGCATCAAGCATGTTGATCCGGGCCGAGTGAGCGCCGTGCGGCTGATTTGTCCCGGCCGGGAGTTCGAGGTCTTCCGCCTCTAACCCGCCAACAAGGGCCGGATCGGACGGATCGTGCCACACTTGATGGGTAATATGTGTGACGTTCGGCTCAGCCTTGGCCAGGGCCTCATCACGCGCCTTGAAAACCGCGAGCTCAGCTTTTGCGGACAGAGCGTCCCATTCCACCTGACTCATCAAATCAGGCACCACATATCGTTCCAGAGCCGGTAAGGGGTCCCGGGCGCGATCAGCTGCGCGTTCTTCCTCAGTTTTGTATGCCTGATTGTCGTGACCGGCATGCCCGGCCATGCGCTGCACCCGTAGTCGCAGCAAACCTGGGCCGCGGCCGCTGCGCACAAACTCAACCGCCTGATCTACCAGAGCGGCCGTTTCCGGCGGATTACCGCCATCCCCATCCCAAATTTGCAGATTTTTGAATGAGGCCAGGTTGGCGGCAATATTTTGGCCGGGGGTTTGGAGGTCGCTGCGCACAGAAATGGCAAACCCATTGTCTTCAATCACAAAAAGAACCGGCAGCTTGAGGGTGGTGGCCATCGTCAGGGCGGACCAGAAGCCATTGGTTGCCACCGACCCATCCCCCCCGAGGACAACGGCAATGCTGCCGTCAATGGCCTCTTCACCCAACGCTTCTGCACGGTACCGAATCGCCTGAGCCCATCCCACAGCCGGGGTATATTGGGAACCGACGTCACCAGCCATCGGGATGATGGTTGCTCCGGTGCGGCGGGGTAGATTAAAGACAACTCCCACATCACGGCCGTCGGAAATACCACCCGCCTTGGCCATCCCCGCCTCAAATCCCTCGGTGATGGTTAAGCCGGAACCAAGGGCAAACGGTCGAGAACGATAGTAAACAGAAGCCCCGTCAAAAGGAAATGTGAGCTTTTGGCTGAGCAGAAGCTGCCCCAATTCATGCCCCCGCGCCGAAAATTGATATTTTACAAATCCCTCTTTTTCTTCCAATTCATCCATCTTGCGCGAAACAAGCGCCAGATAGGCGATGTGCTCCCAGTCAAAGCCGCCGTTATCGTCGGCTTCAGACCATTCATCAAAATCAATTGGATCGGTAAAAATCGCCATTTGATTGTTCTCCAACTACTCGTCAAAATTTGACGTGCGATAAGCCTTTCAACAAACGCTCAAGAGTCTGGAATTTTGTGGCGATTTTTCAACGCTGCTTATTTGGCGATTGCGGCGATGATGGGCACCGCCGTGGTCTCTTTTATTTCGCGCAGAGCGACGCTGGTTTTAAGCTTATCTACAGCCGGGAGCGGCATCAGGACATCCATTAAGAAGCTGTCTAGATGCTCCCGATCGCGCACGATGATCTTGAGCAGGTAATCCGCCCCGCCGGTCAGGCGATGACATTCAAGCACTTCGGAAAAATTTTGAATCGCCGCGTCAAAGTCGACGACATCCTGACGGATATGGGTTGCCAAACTAACTTCCACAAAACAAAGCAAGCTTAAACCCAGCTGGCTTCGATTTAAGATGGTGACATACTGAACGATTACGCCGCTCTCTTCAAGCTTGCGCAGCCGCTTCTGCACCCCTGAAACCGACAAGTTAACCTGTTCCGCCAGTTCACTAATTGTTAACCGAGCGTTTTCCTGAAGGGCATCCAGGAGGATGCAATCTTTTGCATCGAGTTCCATACAGTGGCATTCCTTTTTGGGATGGATTGTTTGCTAGATGTTTACCAACCCTATTGTCCGTGATGAGGTTAAGAATGTCACCAAAATTGATGATTTGCCCACAAACTGGAAAACTTTTAGACCAATATATAGAAAATTGTATAATATTAACACTAAATGTCAATAATTAGGAAAAATTTCTTACTTCGGCATGACACGCCAAAATGATACGCTAGAAACAACTCATTCTGCGGCAAGCTTGTGACCGGTTTGCCAAAACAAATTCCTTTTTTGACCAATTTGAGGGGCTAATGGTTTATAATTAAACGGCGAAGGCACATGATCATGACCAAAATAAATGAAATGACAATGAACGATGAAAAGCAGACAGCTGAATTTGAAGCCCGGATTGCCCGCGGCGAAAAAATTGAGGCGGGCGACTGGATGCCGGAAGCGTATCGCAAGCAATTGATTCGCATGATATCGCAGCACGCTCACAGCGAGTACATCGGGATGCTGCCGGAAGGAAAATGGATCCCCCACGCTCCCAGCCTGCGCCGCAAAATGATCTTAATCGCCAAGGTTCAGGATGAAGCCGGTCATGGGCAATACCTTTATCACGCGGCCGAGACCCTTGGGGCCACCCGAGAAGAAATGATGGACGCCTTCCTGACCGGCAAAGCCAAATACTCGAGTATTTTTAACTACCCATCTGATACCTGGGCCGATGTGGGCATGATCGGCTGGCTGGTTGATGGGGCAGCGATCCGCAATCAAACGATGCTGGCTCAATGTTCATACGGCCCGTACTCCCGGGCGATGGTGCGCATTTGTGCCGAAGAAACCTTTCATCACAAACAGGGCAAGGAGATGGTGCTCCTATATGCTCACGGCACCCCGAAGCAGCGCGAGATGGTGCAGGACGCCCTCAACCGCTACTGGTGGCCTTCCTTAATGATGCTGGGTCCGCACGATGCTGATTCGCCCAATACCCCACAGCTGGTGCGCTGGGGGATCAAGACAAAAACCAATGACGAGGTGCGGCAGGAATTTATCGCCGAAACCGCACCGGAACTGCTGGCGGCCGGGTTGACGATCCCCGATCCGGAGCTTCATTTTGATGAGGAGAGCGGTCAGTGGATTCACGGCCCCATTGACTGGGATGAATTTTGGCAGGTGGTGCGGGGCAACGGCCCCTGCAACGCCGAACGGCTCGGCGCTCGGCGACAGGCCCATGAAGATGGGGCGTGGGTGAGAGAAGCGTTAAACGGCTACGCTCAAAAAGCACTCAGCACCTAGCACTCAGGACTTAGCACTCAGGACTCAGGACTTTTACCCATGGACACGCAATGGCCTCGCTGGGAAGTTTTTAAAAAAGACACCGCCAAAAAACCCTATCAGGCGGTGGGTTCAGTTCATGCGGCCGATGCCGATCACGCCTTGCTCAACGCTCGCAACGTGTTTGTTCGCCGGCCGCAGGCGGTCAGTTTGTGGGTGGCCCCCGCGGCCGTCATCTTCTCCCGCACGGCCGAGCAGCTAGAGCAAGGAAATCCGCTGCCGGATGTTGATCAATCCGTGCAGCAGACATACCAAATTTTCCGCAAGGCCACTCATCGCCGCTCGATGACCTTTATGGATCACATCGGGCAAGTTGAAGCCCCTTCACCCGCTCACGCCTTACAGGCAGCCATCGCACAATTTCCCGACCCGCCAGCGCTGGCGTGGTGGATCATCCCGGCCGATCAAATCATCAGCAGTGGCGAAGACCGCGAAATGGCTGCCGCCTGGTTTGACCCGGCCAAAACAAAAACATACAAGCACCAGTCGGCTTACGGCTTTGTCAGCGCCCGTCGCCAGGGGCGCCGTCGCTCGGGAGCGAAAGATGAATGAAGCAGTGACAGGAGCATTGACCAGCCGCCTGACCGCCCTGGCTGATGATGAGCTGATTTTAGCCCAGCGCAACAGTGAATGGACCGGTCATGCTCCGATCCTCGAAGAAGATATCGCCCTGGCCAATATCGCTCAGGATGAGTTGGGACACGCCACCGTATGGCTGGGGCTTCTCGAACCGTTTAGCGGCCGCTCACCCGATGAGATGGCCTTTTTCCGCGATGCGGAAGATTTTTTAAACGTGCAGATGGTCGAGCTGCCCAAGGGGGATTGGGCCTTTACCATGCTGCGACAATATCTGTTTGATGCCTATGAGCATATCTTAATCGAGGCATTGTTGGCCTCAACCTATCAACCGCTGGCTGATGCGGCCGCTAAATTTCGCGGCGAAGAAATGTATCATTTGCGCCACACTCATCTGTGGGTTGAGCGATTGGGGTTGGGGACCGATGAGTCAAACCGGCGCATGCAGGACGCTTTGGATATTCTGTGGCCGGCCGCCGGGCAGCTGTTTGTCCCTCTGCCCGATGATCATCTGCTGGTGGAGGAGGGGGTCTTTCCCGACCTGGCTATCCTTCACGATCAGTGGGAGGCCATTGTCCGGCCGCATTTGACCGCCGCCGGGCTGACGTTTCCGGCCGAAATCGCCAATACCGCCGCTCGTGGTTTCCATACCGAGCATATGGCCACCCTGCTGGCCGATATGCAGCTCGTTGCCCGCTGGGAACCCGATGGAGAATGGTAGTTAGCACGCATGAGTGATCAGGATATTTGGAACGCCCTCACTGAGGTGATGGATCCGGAAATACCGGTAGTTTCCCTGGTTGATATGGGCATTATTCGGGCCGTCAAACAGGATGGGGATCATGTCGTCGTCACGATGACCCCCACGTTCTCCGGCTGCCCGGCCCTGGTGGAAATGGAAACGCTGATTCGGGAGCGAATTTTGCAGCTGGGGTATTCTGAAGTCACCGTAGATAAAGTGCTCAATCCTCCCTGGACGAGCGACTGGATTACCGATCACGGCCGTGCTCAGCTCAAAGCATTTGGTCTGCAGCCCCCTGCACGCCACGGCGGCAATCTACTCGTCACCTTTTTTGACGTGGTGACCTGCCCGCGCTGCGACTCGGCAAAAACCACGTTGAAGAACAGCTTTGGGTCGACACTCTGTCGGGCGATCTGGCAGTGCAACGACTGCCAGGAGACATTTGAGCAGTTCAAGCCCCTCTAAGAAACCTTACTAGACAGCCGAATA
>JAAUYD010260245.1_pt1 | contig 15032 bp, 11 predicted proteins | sample 7278101 | NCBI WGS metagenome assembly JAAUYD01 (sample SAMN14350128, study PRJNA611818) | marine sediment metagenome | isolation source: surface marine sediment (0.6m) | place: French Polynesia: Moorea | collected 2018-08
CGCGCGGCATCCCAGCCGACCACTTCGGCGACGCAGTCACGCGGCACGATCAGACGCATCTGCTCCAGCGGTACCAGCAGGCTGTAGAGTGCGCCGCTGTCGGCGACCGGATGATCACTCACGCTCAGGCTCCTGTACCGGCGCCGCTCAGGCGGGACCGGTTGAGAAACGGCGCCAGGGCAGAAAGCAGCTGCGCTTCCTGATAGGGCTTACCCAGGTAGTCGTTCACGCCGAGGGCGAGGCCGTGGGCACGGTGCTTTTCGCCCACGCGTGAGGTAATCATCACGATCGGTACGGCCATCAGTCGTTCCTGCTTGCGCATGTGGGCGACCAGCTCATAGCCGTCCATGCGCGGCATCTCGATGTCGAGCAACAACACGTCGGGCAGATGCTCTTCCATCACCGAGATAGCGTCGATGCCGTCGCGGGCCGTGAGCACTCGCACGCCGTTGCGCTCGAGCAGACGGCTGGTAACGCGGCGCACGGTGATCGAATCGTCCACCACCAGCGCGAGGGGCTTGTGATGTTCGGCGGGCGGCAACTCCTCCACCTGGGCTGCGCGTACGGCGCCGCCACGCACCAGGGCGCCTACATCGAGGATCAGGCGAAGGGCGCCGTCGCCGAGCACGGTGGCACCGGCGATGCCGCGAATCGCGGCGATCTGCGGGCCCGCGGTCTTCACCACGATCTCGCGATTGCCGTTCAAGGCATCCACCACCACGGCGGTACTGCGCTCGCCGGCTCGGACCAGGATCACCGGCGTGCTCATCGTGTCAGGCAGGCTTGCACTCTCATTGCCGAGCAGCTGGCCCAGCAAGGCAAAGCGGTAGCGGGTTCCGCCGTACTCATAGACGGGTCCGGATTCCTCCAGCTGCCGCTCCACCTCCGGCGTCGGCAGGCGCAGGATACCCTCCACTGCCGGCAAAGGAATCGCATAGCCTTCGCCGGCGGCCTCCACCAGCAGCGCCTGGGTGATCGCCAGCGTGAAGGGCAACCGTACTTCGAAGCGCGTGCCCTTGCCCTGCTCCGTCTGGAAGTCGAGCGTGCCGCCCAGCTTCCTGACTTCGCTGGCCACCACGTCCATACCCACGCCGCGACCGGCAGCCTGGGTCACTTCCGACGCCGTGCTGAAGCCGGGACGGAAGATCAGCTGCATGAGGTCACGGGCGCTCAGCTCATCGTCCGCCGTAATCAGGCCCTGGCGCAGACCGCGTTCGCGGATAGCCTCGACGTCCAGGCCGGCGCCATCGTCAGCCACGGTGATCACCATTTCCGCGCCCTCACGACGCAGACTGATGGTGATGAGCGCTTCTTCGGCCTTGGCCGCAGCACGGCGTCCATCCGGTCCTTCGATGCCGTGAACCACCGCATTGCGCAGCATGTGTTCGAAGGGGGGCAGCATACGTTCGAGAATCTGCCGGTCCAGTTCGCCGTCGCCGCCGTCGATACGCAGGGCCGCTTGCTTGCCGAGCTCCGCGGCCGTTTGCCGCACGATACGGCTCAGGCGCTGCGTGTGGCGGGAGAAGGGCACCATGCGCGTACGCATCAGACCCGCCTGCAGGTCACCGGTGGCTCGAGCCTGCTGTACCAGCAGGTTCTCGGACTCGTGCTGTACGGACGACAGCATGTCGCGCAAGCTACCCAGGTCGTTGACGGACTCCGCCAGGGCGCGCGACAGCTGTTGAATGAGTGAATAACGGTCGAGTTCCAGAGGATCGAAATTGGTGCGGTCGCGGGAGCTGTCATCCTGGTGGCGGAACAGGATCTGCGCCTCCGTCTCCAGCTCGAGCTTGCGCAGCTGAGCGCGCAGGCGATCTACGGTCTGCCCGAACTCGGCCACGTTGAAGCCCATGGAGGAGACCTGTTGCTCCATGCGCGAGCGGAAGATACTGATCTCGCCCGCATCGTTCAGCAGGGAATCCAGCAGATCGGCCCCGACGCGGATGGTCTCGCGGCGCTTACCAGTCTCCTCACCCGCCGGCGGCGAGCTGACGGGGGTAATCGCCTCCTGCTCCTTCAACGCATACGCGAAACCATCAGTGACTGCGCTCGACGTATCCGTCGCTTCACCGGAGTGAAGCGCCGAGGGGGCTGCTTGAACCTCGTCCTGCGCCGCCGTGACGTCCTCGTCGGCAGGTGGCGCCGGGTCCACCGGATCACCAGTGCCGGCCGCGCTGCGGATGCGGCTCAGGGCAGCATCGGAACCCCTGAGGGGTTGGCGCGCCAGCAATGCGTCCCGCATCCCCTGGAGGCTGTCCACAGTGCTCTGCACCAGCGAGAGCATCTGCTCGTTGCCGGTAGCGTCGTCACCGTCGCCTACGCGTATCAATAAGCTTTCGAGCTCGTGGCTGACATCGCCGATGGGCGTAATGCCCGCCATGCGCGCGCCACCCTTCAGCGTGTGCAGGACACGCTTCAATTCGGCCAGGGCTGCGCTGGCGCCGCCGTCCTCCTGGCGCCACTGCTGCAGACTGGTATCCGCCGCCTCCAGCAGCTCACCGGCTTCTTCAGCGAAGATTTCCACCAGCGTATCGTCGTAGGCGGGGGGCTCCACTTCCTGCGCATCGCACGGCTCATGGTCCGGCGACGGGGCTGGCGAATCGACCGCGGTCGGTGCTTCGACGGGCACCTCCTGAGGTCGCGCATCCGGGTCGGGCAGGGCGTAGAGCTGCTCCAGCAGATCGTCCAGTGCGTCGATGGAATCGGTCGTATCCAGCTCCGACGGATCTTCCATCCAGCGCTCGGCGGTCACCGCGGCAGAGCCCAAGACTTCAGCGGCAGGCGCGGGCAGGGCCAGAGCATCCTCGGCTGCCCGCTCCAGATAGCGCCACACGCTCTCTGCAAGACGCTCCAGAGCCTCCAGGCTGGCTTCGCTGGCCAGGCGCTCGACGTTGCGCCACGCGTTGACCAGCTGCGGATCGACGGCGGCGACACCAATGCTGGTGCAGGCGGACGTGGTGAGCGTTCCGACGCTGGCGACCGCATCGTCGATGGCCTCACGGGTCTGCTCGTCGATCTCGGGAACCGGGGGCGCAGAGTCCTTGGCCGGCGCAACCGGCGCTTGCTCTTCGATGAGGTCTTCATCGCCGGCTACGTCGCGCAGTTCGAGCAGGGCCGGGAAGCTCTCATTCGGATTCCGTCGATCCGCGCCCGAGTAGGGATCGCCGGCTGCTGAGCTATCGCCCATGTTGGCCTGCTCGGCAAGCGCATGCGCCTCCTCCGCGAATTCCGCGAAGATGGCCTCGATGCCGCTCAGATCGGGCTCCTCGCCAGTGCCGGTGACCGGAAGCGACGGCGAGTCGGTGTCGTTGGCCGGCGCAGACGGCTCCGCGACTTCGTCGACAGAGGCGCGATCCACCTGCTCCTTATCCTCGTCGCCTACGCTGGTCAGCTCTGGCTCCGACGCCTCGGCCTCCGCTGCCTCGGGCTCTGCCAGCTGCGGCTCTTCGACCGCCGCCTCCTCGGGCGCCGAGGGCTCGTCGGCGGGAGTCGTCGCGACCACTTGCTCGTCGACGGGTGGCTCGGCCTCATTGGCAGACGGCTCGTGATCGGTGGCTCGCTCGCTGCGTGCTGCGGGTTCGGCGGGCGGCTCGCTCGCTGCCGCGGCCGGCACAGCCAGATTTCCCAGCTCGGCGCCACGACGAATCAACGCCTGCAGCGGCGGCTCTACCGCGACGCCCTGTTCCAGAGCGGTCACGAACTGAGGCAGGGCCGAGGCGGCCTCGTCGATGTACTCGCGCAGTTGCGCGGACGGGGCGAAGCGCTTGTTCAGCAGGCCGTTGAGCAGATGCTCGACGCCCCAGGCGAAGTCGCCGATCTCCACCGCACCTACCATGCGTCCACTGCCCTTGAGCGTGTGGAACGATCGGCGCAGGGCAACGATCATCTCGCGGCTGTCGGAGGCATCACGCCAGGCCGGCAGATAGGCATTGATCGCGTCGATCTCCTCCCGCGCTTCCTCGAGGAACAGCTCCAGCAGTTCCGGATCCACGGGAGCGCCCGTGCCGGACAGGCGCACGCGCTCGGCCTCGTCGACAGGCTCCTCCGTGGGGGGCACAGGCGGCGCCTCCGCTGCCGGCGGCGTATCGTCGGCCGGCACCAGCACATCCAGGCAGATGGCAGCGTTGTCGAGCATGTAGTTCGGATCGGGACGACCAGCACCGATCGTCTCCAGATAGTATTCAAGCCCCACGAGCGCATCGGCGAGGCGATCGAGATCGCTGTCGGCAGGCGGCGAGGAACCGTGCAGCAGGGGACCCTCGACCACGGTCACCAGGCGCTTTGCGATCTGCGCGGCGGCATCCTTCTCGAGCATATGCAGGGCGGCAGCCACCGTACGCTGCAAGGGTCCCAGGCGCTCGAAGTCCTGCCGGTCGCGAGGGTCTCGCGAGTAGCGCGCCAGGATCTCCTTGATCTCGCCGAGGCTGACGCTGCACTCGCGGACGACCGCAGCAACCACCTTCTGAAACTCTTGATTGACCCCGGCATCCTCTCCCTCGCCGGGACCCGAGGACAGGGACTGGGATTCGAGCGCGTCATCGAGCGCATCTTCGATCTCGAGCAGGGCCGATGCCACGCCGAGCAACGCCTCCGCGTCCACCTGCTGCGCCTCGATCAGCGCCTCGAGGGCGTCGCGTTGACCCTGCACGCGCAAGGAGAGATCTCCCAAGCCGAGCACGCGCATGGTGTCGCCGATCTTCTTGAACTGCTCCACGTTGTCGCGCAGGGCGCCGGGATCGGCGCTGTCGCCCGCCGCCAGGTGCTGTTCGAGCTGCTCCTTGATGCGTGACAGATCGGCCTTGATCGCCTCGCCGACCGTTTCCATCAGCTCCGCGCTTGGGCCGCCAAGGTCGGCTCGCGCCGAATCCAGCTCTTCAGTCTCCGGTAACAGTTCGCGCAGAGCGAAGGCCTGCTTGACCGCCCCTACGCGTTCGCCCGTGGAGCTCGCTCTTGCCACGTAGTACAGCAGGTTGCTGAGCAACTCCTCCGCCGGCGAGGCCTCGAAGTCCTCTTCACCGGCCGTGACCACACGGCGCAGCTGGCGTTCCACCTGACCCATCAGCCGCTTGATCGATGCACCGGTAGGCAGACCACCGTCCTGCAACGCTTCGATCACCGAGCAGACGACCCAGAACAGGCGAGCAAGGGAAGAGACGCGCGTAAGTTCGATCACGCTCTCGGCCACCACGTTCATGCGGCTGAGGCAGCGCTCCGCATCGCGCGAGCGCAACCAGCCGAGCAACGATGCCTGGAAGTGCGGATGGAGCTTGGCCAGCACCTGACGGATGTCTTCGGCGCTGGCTTTGCCGCCGAACTGCTCCGGCATCGACTCGGCAGGAATATTGAGGATGAACAGGGTGCTCTCGGAGAGCAGGGGGCTGCCGCGCACGGCCCGCAGGTCGTTCAGCAGGGGCAGCAGCAGAAGTGGGATATCCCGTTCGCCGGCGGCCACTCGCTCGACGTAGGCCGGCAGCTGCACCACGGAGCGCGTGAGTGCATCGAGGCCATCGTCGGCGCTGAGCAGGGTGCCCTGCTCGATGCCCTCGGCCACCACTTCCATCTCTTCCACCAGGAGCGTGGCGCCCTGGATGTCCACCATGCGCAGCGCGCCGGCCGCCGTATGCATGAGGTTGGCGAAGCGGCGCATTAGATCCAGGGCTTCGCGGTCCTCGGCGAAGCGCTCGAGCAGCGCCCGGGCGTCGACGATGCTGTTGGCCAGCTCACGCTTGACCCACTGCACCGTCTCGTGGGACCAGGCAGGCCCTGCGCGTCGTGCCGGCCGTGGTCGGTTGCCGGTACTTGCATTTGCAGGTGTTGCGCTGGTCGGTGACATGTCAGGCAGCTCCGGCCGCACGACGCGCGGACGCGTCGCCCAGGCCATCGCCGTCGCTATCGCCCGCGCCGGAAATGTCGATGGCGCCCGTGGTGGTGGTGCTGGGAGACAGGCTGGCGCTGGCCCGATCGGGCAGCGTGAAGCCGGCCACGGACTTGCGCAGGCCGCTGGCCAGCTTGGCCAGCTTGCCGATGGCGGTCGAGGTGGCGCCCGTGGATTCGGCGGTCTGCGCGCTGATCTCCTGCAGGACGGCCATGTTGCGCGTCACGCCGCCGGCGGCCGTGGCCTGCTGGCGGGCGGTAGCGGAGATGTTCTGCACCAGCGAGGCGATCTGGTTCGACACTTGTTCGATCTCGTCGAGGGATGCGCCCGCATTCTCGGCCAAGGTGGCGCCGCTGACCACATCCGTGGTGCTCTGCTCCATCGAGATCACCGCCTCGTTGGTGTCGGCCTGAATCGTGCGCACCAGCACTTCGATCTGCTTGGTGGCATTGGCAGACTTCTCGGCGAGGCGCTGCACCTCGTCGGCCACCACGGCGAATCCACGCCCCGCCTCTCCGGCCATGGAGGCCTGGATCGAAGCGTTGAGCGCCAGGATGTTGGTCTGGTCGGCGATGTCGTTGATGAGCTCCACGATGTTACCGATCTCCTGCGAGCTCTCACCCAGGCGCTTGATGCGCTTGGAGGTCTCCTGAATCGTCTCGCGAATCGTGTTCATACCGTCGATCGTGCGACGCACCGCTTCACCACCCTTGTGTGCGACGTCCACCGAGTGGCGTGCCACATCCGAAGAGCGCTCGGCGTTGCCTGACACTTCCTCGATCTGCTTGGCGATATTGGCGATGGACTCAGTAGCGGAGGCTACGTGACGGGACTGGTTGCCGCTAGCGGTGGCCAGGTGGGCAGCGCTGGCCTTGGTCTGACGGGCGGCTGCGTCGATCTGGATGGCGCTGGCATCGATTGTCTCAACCAGGCCGCGAAGGGCTTCGACGGCGTAGTTGATCGAGTCGGCGATGGCGCCCGTGATGTCCTCGGTCACCGTCGCCTGCACGGTCAGATCTCCATCGGCAAGGCTGCCGAGTTCATCCAGCAGGCGCAGGATTGCCGTCTGGTTGCGTTCGTTCTGCGCTGCCTGGGCCTTGGCCAGGCGCTGGGCGCTCGCCGCCCCACGCTGCAGCACCAGCATGACCAGCGCCAGCACCAGGCCCACGCCCAGCGCCACCGGCATCACCAGCTCGCTGACGCCACTGGCAACGCTGGCAGCAGCCACCGGCGGCAGTGCACTGAACCACTGCTCACCCGCGGCCGTGAGCAGGTCCGCGCGACTCTGCATGAATATCAGACGATCTGCTGCCCCGACGGCGATGCGCACGGCTCCGGAGAGCAGCTCGAAGGTAGTCGAGACCCGGTCCAGCTGGGTGCGCGTGACCGTGCTGCTGACCTGCGGCACGTTGAGCGAGGCGTCCTCACCGCGCAGACCTCGAATGACCTGGCCGAGGTACTCCTCGCCGGAACTCATCCGCTCGACCACCAGGGCAATCGTACCGAAGCCGCCGTCGAGGGCGGCTGCGTCCTGCTGCAGGCCCTTCGCGGTCAGCTCGAAGCGCTCGATGTGCGGCGCCAGCTCGGCCCGTTGCGCGCCGGGCAACATGCCCACCAGATCAGCCAGCTGCAGGAACAGCTGGTCGACCTGCGTGTCGATCTCGCTGACGGCCGTGCCAACCTCCTCCAGGGCGGAGCGGGTCTCCAGCACAGCACTTGCGTGGCGTGTCACCTTCTCACGCGCCTCGCTGACCGCATTGGATTCACCCGGGAGCGGCGTAATGCTCTGCAGTTCGCTCACCAGGGTCGCCAGATCGGCGAAGGCCTCCTGCTCATGCCGTCGCGCATCGCCGGCGACGGCGATCAGCTGCTGGGCCAGCACTCCCTGCTGCTGCACGGCGGCCGCGAGACGTAGTCCCCCGGACTCGTTGCGCACGCCCAGGAAATGGCTCGCGGCGGCCACGGCGAGCGACGCGACCAGGGCGATTCCGAACAACGGAAGCAATCGTTCCGACAGGCTTTTTTCAGACATCATCGACTCTCGGGTGGACGCGCGGGTGGGCGCGGTCGGGTGGATCGCGAGGGGCTAGTGGGCCACTAGACCGCCGGATCCAGGAATTTGTCGCTTTCGATCAGCGTGTGCAGGCGTACGGCCGGCCACACTTCGTCATCGACCAGAAATCCGCCTTCGACGCAGGGCCGGATCCGTGGCGCCAGGCCGTCCAGCTCAACCCGTCGACGGCGCGTGTGGGGAATCCGCCGGAAACCGTAGACCTCGTCTACGATCAACCCGGCCGGAATCTGCCGATGGCTGGCCACCAGTACCCGCGTGCCGCTGAGCCCTGGTGGTACCGGCGCGTCGAACAGATAGGCGCGCAGATCGGTCAAGGGAATGAGCTGGCCACGCAACTGTGTGATCCCACGCAGCCAGGGCTGTGCCCCGGGCACTCGGGTCACCTCCGGCGGCATCAGCACTTCCATGATCTCCTCGCGCGGCGTGAGCAGGCGAAGATCACCCACGCGAAAGGCAATGCCGTTCCACTCCAGATCGGGCGCGCCGTCCTCGCCTGGGCCGAGTCGGGCCTGACGCGCGCGACGCTCCATCTCGAGCAGCAGGCGGTAGGGGTCGTGACGCAGGCTGACGAGGGCCGTAGGCTCCGGGGTGCCGGAGGCCGGCCCCTGCTCCAGTTCGCTCATGCGGATCGGCGCTCCAGGGCCGCACGCGCCGAGTCCAGTAGCTCGCGCTCGGTGACGGGCTTCACCAGATAGTCGACCGCGCCCTGGCGAATGCCCCACACGCGATCGCTCTCCTCGTCCTTGGTGGTCACCATGACCACCGGAATGGCGGCGGTCTCCGGGTGCCGGGAGAGTTCCCGGGTCGCCTGGAATCCGTTCAGGTGCGGCATGATTACATCCATGAGAATCAAGTCCGGGTGCAGTTCCTGCGCCTTGCGTACGCCATCCTGGCCGTTGTTCGCCGTTGCGATGTCGTAGCCGTGCTTTTCCAGCGACGTACGCAAGGCGTGGGTCTGGGTGGGCGAGTCGTCGACGATCAGCACAAGTGCCATGGCCATTGCTCCATCCCGGTTACCGTTCTACGTGCCGTTCGATGGCTTCGAGGAGTTCGTCCTTGGTGAAGGGTTTGGTCAGATACTCCTCGGAACCGACGATGCGGCCTCGAGCGCGATCGAACAAACCGTCTTTACTGGACAGCATGATCACCGGGATACTGCTGAAGGCCCGGTTGTTCTTGATCAGCGAACAGGTTTGATAGCCGTCGAGACGCGGCATCATGATGTCCACGAACACGATGTCGGGCTCGTGGTCGGCCACCTTTGCCAGGGCGTCGAAGCCGTCCTCGGCGGTGACCACATCACAACCCTCGCGCTTCAACAGGGTCTCTGCCGTTCGGCGGATGGTCTTGCTGTCGTCGATCACCAACACCTTCAAGCCCTCCAGGGGCGAGGCGACGGCGTCGGAGGTACTTGCGCTGCTTTCGGTACTGCTCACGTGAGCCCCTCGTTCAGAAGGCTGGTAGCGATTGAATACGACATGAATATCGCAGGCCTCCGTGCCTTCAATATGGGAAATCCGTCCCGTTTTTGATCTTTCGCAGCGGTTGTATAGCACAGCTGACCGGTGATCCGTGTCGTGTCGGGTCTCGGCGGCGAAATGCCTGACGCCGAGGTACCGGTTGGCACGGCCATCTCCGGGCCCCTGCTATGATCGCGATCCTGTTCAACCAAGGGGTCGAGTTCGCTCATGACAGATCAGCCGCTGCGGGTTGGAGTAATCATGGATCCCATCGAGGCCATCAAGCCGCGCAAAGACAGCACGCTGGCCATGTTGCTCGCGGCAGCAAACCGCGGCTGGAGCCTGTACTACATGCAGCTTGCGGACCTGCAGTTGGTCGACGGCCTGGCCAGCGCCACCGTGCGGCGCCTCGAAGTAGAAGACGATACGCGTCGCTGGTGGTCACTCTCTGATCCAGATCACATTCCGCTGAACGAGCTGGACGTGATCCTCATGCGTAAGGATCCGCCGTTCGATATCGAGTACGTGTTCACAACCTACATACTCGAGCGTGCCGCCCTGGACGGCGTCCTGGTGGTCAATGATCCGCGCAGTCTGCGTGACATCAGCGAGAAGGCGTTCACAGCATGGTTTCCGGAACTGTGCCCTGCCACCATGATCGCGCGCGACATGAAGCAGCTGCGCGAGTTCGCCCTGCGCTTCGAGCGCGCGGTCGCCAAACCGCTCGACGGCATGGGTGGCAAGTCGATCTTCGTGATGTCCCACGAAGACGAGAACAACAGCGTCATCCTCGAGACCCTGACGGAGAACGGCCAGCGCTTCACGGTGCTGCAGGAATACATCCCCGAGATCGTCGAGGAAGGTGACACACGCCTGCTGCTGGTGGACGGCGTAGCGGTGCCCTACGGCCTTGCCCGCATCCCTGCCAAGGGCGAGCTGCGTGGCAACCTGGCGGCCGGGGCCCGCGGTGTCGGCCGTGCCCTGACCGAGGTGGAGTTGGCGATCTGCGCCAAGGTCGGCCCGGAACTCAAGGCGCGCGGTATCCTGTTTGCGGGCCTAGACGTGATCGGCGGCAAACTCACGGAGATCAACGTGACCAGTCCCACCTGCATCCGCGAACTCGACGCGCAGTTCGGTCTCGATATCGCAGGCGATCTGATGGATGTCATCGCCGCCCGTCGAGCGCAGGGATCAGCGCATGGGTGATCGAGCCTACGGTAGCGGCGGTGGCAGCGACACGATGGTGTACGCGCTGTTCGGCGCCACGCTATTGCACGGGTTGATCATTCTCGGCATCACCTTCGACGACGCGGTGATCCCGCGTAGCGCAGGCACGCCGCTGAGGGTCGTACTCAGTGACCCGCAGGTGCAGGAACTGGAGCAGGCACCGGAAGATGCCATCTTTGCCGCGGCCACCAACCGCCTGGGCTCAGGCACGCCGGACGCCGACGACAGTGGAGGCATCGTCATGCCCGCCAGCGCGCAGGATGCGCTCGGCCAGACCGATGGTGACGCCGCCGAGGAGCAGGAACAGGCCGAGCAACAGGTACCCCTCGAGCAACTGGTAACGCCGAATGATGCGGACCGCGAGGTCAACGCGCCACCCGACGCCGCCCCGCAGACCGATCCCGCCCGTCTGTCAGCACGCATTCAACATGCGTCACCGAAAACGGCGTTCCAGCGCCGCAATCGCTTGCAGGCCGAAGGCGAGATTCGCGAGTTGGAAATCTCCGTGTCCACCCAGGCCTCCGACGTAGCCGCGTACATGGCGCGATGGAAAGACCGCGTGGAAGAGGTCGGGACCCTGTATTTTCCGGATGCAGCGCGGCAGCAGGGCCTGACCGGCGCACCGCTGGTGGAGGTCGCCATCAGCGCCGATGGCGGCCTGCGCAGTATCCAGGTCGTGCGCCCGTCGGAACACCCGGTGCTCGATCAGGCAGCACTGAGAATCCTTCGCCTCGCGGCACCGTTTGCACCGTTCCCGGAAGAACTGCGCCGCGACTACGACTCCCTGCGCTTCGTTTACGAATGGCGCTTCGCCGGTGGCCGATTGGTCAGCCCTTGAGCGTCCGTTCGAGCGCCGACACTCGGCCCCACACGGCGGCTACCCGTCCGCTACAATGCGCCCCGTGAGCAGCACGTCGGACATGAGCAATCAATTCCTGATCGCCATGCCGTCGATGACCGATCCAAATTTTCGCCGTACGGTGACCCTGATCTGCGAGCACAACGCGGAAGGCGCGCTGGGTATCGTGATCAACCGGCCCCGTCAGATGCTGCTGGGCGAGGTGTTCGAGCAACTCTCGCTGGACAACGCCGCTGACGCCATGAGCAACAGCGAGGTGCTCGACGGCGGTCCCGTGCAGCCCGAGCGCGGCTTCGTCCTGCACGATGGCATCAGCGAGTGGGAATCCACCCTCAAGGTGGCCCCCGGCCTGTCGGTCACCACCTCGCGCGACGTCCTGCAAGCCATGGCCGCCGGCGACGGTCCCACCCATGCGCTGGTGGCACTCGGCTACGCCGGCTGGGATGCCGGCCAGCTCGAAGACGAGATGCGCAACAACGCCTGGCTGTCCGTGCCCGCCGACCAGGCCATCATCTTCAGCACGCCCTTCGATCGGCGCTGGGAAAGCGCAGCACGCTTGCTGGGCGTGGATCTGTCCTTGCTCTCGTCGGACGTGGGGCACGCCTGAGTCGCATGTCGACGGAGCTGCTGCTCGGCTTCGATTTCGGCGCCCGTCGTATCGGCGTTGCCGTAGGCCAGACCCTCACCGGCTCGGCAAGCGCCGAAGGCACCCTGTCCGCTCACGACGGCGTGCCGGACTGGGCCGCCATCGATGCACTCATCGCCCAATGGTCGCCCACGCGACTGCTGGTGGGGCGCCCCGCCAACATGGACGGAACGGACTCAGCCATGACCAGCGCCGCCGAGGCCTTCGCCAGCACCCTCGGCGAGCGCACCGGCCTGCCGGTGGACCTGGTGGACGAGCGTCTGACCTCCTTCGAAGCCCGAGAACAGTTGCGCGAGCAACGACGCAGCGGCGTGCGCAAGCGCCGCGTGCGACCGGGCGACCTCGATGCCCACGCCGCCCGCCTGATCGTGGAGACCTGGCTGGCCCAACCCGGAGACGATAGCCGATGAACGCCCAGTACGACGCCGAGGGCAACTTGCGTCACCTGTTGACGCTGCAAGGAATGTCGGCACCCATGCTGCAGGAGTTGCTGGCGCGCGCGGAGCAGTTCGCACCGGCCCGCAGCGAGCCATTGCCCGAGTACCGCCTGCTGGCGGGCGCCACGGTGGTGAACCTCATGTGCGAACCGAGTACACGGACGCGTGCTTCCTTCGAGCTGGCCGCTCGCCGCCTTGGTGCCACGGTGCTGGAGTTCGACGTGAGCAACTCCTCCCAGAGTAAGGGCGAGACCCTGCTCGATACGGTGCTCACGCTGGAAGCCATGCGCTGCGACATCTTCGTCATTCGCACGGGAGACACGGGCGCCCTGGCCAAGGTGGCGGAACAGGTGGACCCGCGCGTTGCCATCGTCAACGCCGGTGAGGGCAACGTCTCCCACCCCACGCAGGGTCTGCTGGACCTGATGACGATCCGCCGCCATCACCCGGATGTGTCGGCGCTCACGGTGACCATCGTCGGCGACATACGCCACTCGCGCGTGGCGCGCTCGGCGGTCGATGCGCTACAGGTTCTGGGCGTGGGCGAGCTGCGCCTGTGCGGGCCGCACGCCATGTTGCCAGTCCCGGATCAATTCGCCGGATGCCAGCGATTCACGGACATCGACGAGGCCGTGTCGGGAGCTCACGTGGTGATGGGGCTGCGCATCCAGCGCGAACGTATGCGCAGCGACGAGATGCCCGAAGCGGACGAGTACTTCCGCGACTACGGGCTGACGGACGCTCGCCTGGCACACGCCGCCCCCAACGTCATCGTGATGCACCCTGGCCCGGTGAATCGCGGTCTGGAGATGGCCCCGGAGTTGGTGGAGGATCCGCGCTCCACCGTGCGCGAGCAGGTGGCGAACGGTGTCGCCGTACGTATGGCCGTGCTGGAACGGGTGTGGAAGACGCTGCGCCTGGACCGCGGAGCCGTCCATGTCTAAGAGAAGTTGATGCGGGATTCGAGGTTGGCGCGCGAGTCGGCGTTGGACAGTGCTTCTTCCAGGCTGATGCGCTTGCTCGCATAGAGCTCGTAGAGCGCGCTGTCGAAGTTCTGCATGCCCGGCTCGCGCCCCTCGGCCAGGGCTTCCTTCACCGAGGTGATATCACCCTTCTTGATCAGATCGCTCACGTAGGGCGTCACCAGCAGGACCTCCACGGCCGCCACGCGACGACCGTTGCGACCGATCACCAGGCGTTGCGAGACGATCGCCTTCAGGTACTGCGAGAGGTCCATCAGCACCTGCTTGTGCTGCTCCGAGGGGAACATGTTGACGATGCGGTCGAGGGTTTCCGCCGCGTTGTTGGCGTGCATGGTGGACACGGCCAGGTGTCCCGTGCCGGCAAGGTCGATCGTCGACCGCAGACTGTCGCGATCACGGATCTCGCCGATGAGCACGACGTCCGGCGCCTCGCGCAGAGCACTGCGCAAGGCTCTCGAGTAGGACACGGTGTCGATGCCCACCTCACGCTGGTTGACGATGCAGCCGTTGTTCGAGTGCAGGAACTCGATCGGGTCTTCGATCGTCAGGATGTGATCGCTGGCGTGCCGGTTGCGATGGTCGACCATCGCTGCCAGCGTGGTGGACTTGCCCGAGCCCGTCGCCCCCACCATCAGTACCAGGCCACGTTTGAGCATGGCCAGCTCCGACAGCACCTCGGGCATGGTCAGCTCCGACAGGGTCGGCACACCGCCCGTGATGTAGCGCAAACACATGGCCACGTTGCCGCGCTGATGGAACACGTTGATACGAAAGCGACCCAGCTCCGGCTCGCTGATCGCGAAATCCAGCTCCATCTCGCGACTGAACCGATCCATCTGGTCGGCACTCATCAGGGAGATCGCCGCCTGGCGCACGTTGGCGGGCGTGAGGATCTGCTTGTTCACGGACAGAATCTTGCCTTCGATCTTGATCTTCACGGGTGCGCCGGCCGTGAGGAACAGATCCGAGGCACGCCGCTCGGACATCAATTTGAGCAGTGGGCGCGTATTCATTTCATCGTGCCCGTGCGGCCGAGGGTTCGATTTCTCATGGGCTAGTCGCGTCGTCTGCGCTCTACCGTACGGCGATCCTGGCCATGCGGCGCACCAGCTTCCGGACCATCAAGCTGCCTGCGATCCCCGACACGTCCGGCCAGGCCACCGGCCCCCTTGGGTTCGGGCTCGAGCAGGCGCAGCTTGTCCGCCTCGGCGCTGTCATCGTCACGCGCCCGCTGACTTTCCAGCTTGATGCGCAGGCGCAGTTCGTTCTTGGAGTCGGCGTTGCGCATGGCCTCCGCCTCGCTCACGAAGCCCGCTTCGTAGAGTTGGAAGAGGGACTGGTCGAAGGTCATCATGCCCAGACGATTCGATTTGGCCATCACCTCCTTGATCTTGTGGAACTCGCCCCGGTGGATCAGATCGGCGATCAGCGGAGACGTGGTCATGATCTCCATCGCCGCGACGCGTCCACC
>JAAUYD010021324.1_pt1 | contig 15031 bp, 10 predicted proteins | sample 7278101 | NCBI WGS metagenome assembly JAAUYD01 (sample SAMN14350128, study PRJNA611818) | marine sediment metagenome | isolation source: surface marine sediment (0.6m) | place: French Polynesia: Moorea | collected 2018-08
AAGAGTAATTCTAGAGCGAGGATTAAAATCTCAGGAAATCGGGGATGATACTGATGTCATCAGTTTAAATTCGCAACTACACTGCTAATTGAAAAAGTGTAAAAAAACGTAGCAGGCACCTATGTCAATGCAACGTAAGGGAAATTTTCCAGTTACCTGTCCAGGTACTTATCCCTCGCGATCCAAGCGGGGCAACGCTCAAAATGAAAATTGTGAAAATTGCTGATTCAGCGTGAAAATATTGCCTATTCCGACACTTGAAATTACTCAGTTTTCCACAGGTTTGGGAAAAGAGGAGATAGCAGACCTCCAGGAACTCGCCCGCTCCATCTGTGCAGCATTGAGTGCTTATCCTCACTTCGTTGTCGTCAACGGCTACCCTCCCCTTGAAGACCGCACCAACCTGGTCAATATGTCCCGAGCCATTTGTGCCATTGGTTCAGGGCAATCTCTCTTGGGCTTTGGCTCTCAAAACCAACTGAAGCTCTCTTTTACACAAGTTCGGATCGATCGGGCAAAGGCTATGGCTAGGGGAAAAGTCACCCAATACAGCCGAACTCACCTGCCTTTAGCACCTCACACCGATTCATCCTACATGACCAGACCTCATGAATTGGTTGCATTTCAGTGCATTGTAGCGGATAACATGGGCGGTGAATCCATCATTATTCCTGTAGAAGACATCTTGTCACGGATTGATAGTGATACCGTCGAGCTATTGCGAGATTCAGTATTTCGGTTTGGCAACAATCAATCCCCTATTCTTTTTGGTGCAACAGGGGATGAGCAGATTCGTTACTATCGATCGCAAATTGACCAAACACTGAAAGCAGAAACCTCTGCTTTGTCTGACAAATATTACGCTGCTATTGAGACTCTAGATTCTGTGCTTCAGCAACCTGCTCAATTGATTCAGTTTCCTCTGCAACCAGGGCAAATTCTGTTTATGCACAATAGAAAGGTGCTGCATGGACGAACGGGATTCTCTCCAGAAAGCGATCGCCTGCTTTATCGAGTGCGTCTTCATGTAGATAGTTTTGAATTTGGGAATTCAACCGAGACATCGAACTGTACTAATGCTTCGACAACAGCAAGTTCCAATGGTCAGGGTAGCAATGAAGATCTGGCTACTGCTAAAGCCCATCCGCCACTTGCCAAGGAACTGAAGGGTTTGTCTGGCTTTGAAGAACTATTCAAACTTAATCTTCACCCTAGTCAATTACCCCCTAATCCTGCAACCAGGCTCAATATCTATGGTCAATTCTTACTAAGCAGGGGGCAGTTTGCTGAGGCAGCCCAAGCTTTTCTCAATTGCTTAAACATTTCTCCTGACCATTACGAAAGTGGTCTTGCTTTATCTAGTCTCGCTGATGCTCGCGGGGATTATAAGGCAGCCCGTGCCATCATGAACCAGGTTGCCAGACGGCATCCTGTGATCTGGGAAGGAAAACCCGAGCCTCAGAAGCCAACCCTATTAAGAATTCGAGGGTTAGAAGGATCGGCTTATAGCATTGTCCAAAAATCTGACGGCACTTACCAGAACTTATTGGGAGGCGGTCATTTTTCGGTTCGGGATTTGGTAAATCGGAAACAATATAACTTGATGATTCTCAATCTGTTGGAAAACAATATTGATGGGTTAAAGGATATTCCTAAATTTGATTTACTTCTCAATACAATTGCCTGTCCAGATCGCAAACGAGTATCATTAATCGCTGCTGCCAGATTTGTGGATCGCTATCCCAACATTCCCGTTATCAATGATCCCCGTCGTGTTCTCGAAACGACTCGGGAACGCAATGCCCTTCGCCTTAACATGATTCCAGGGGTCTGTTTTCCAAAAACAGAAAGACTGAGGTGGGATGGTATCTCTTCAGATGCGATCGCTAAAGAAATCTTTGGTTTGGGGTTTGTTTTCCCCTTTATCGTCCGTCAAGTAGGTTCGCAAACAGGCTCTAGTGTTAAGCTTGTTAACAATAAACAAGAGCTTTGCTCCCATTTCCAAAATAGTCCACCCAACATAGAATACTACATCATCCAATTCCAGAATTACCGCAATGGGCGGAATGTTTTTAACAAAACGCGAGTGTTTTTTATCGACGGTAATTTCTATCCCGTTGCCAATTTATTCAATGATTCCTGGAATGTTCACTCGGGCGATCGTTATAGTGTGATGGATAAGACTCAATGGATGCAGGATGAAGAAAAGTCTTTCCTCAATGACCCTGTTAGGTATCTCGGCACGGCAAACCTTGACAAACTCTACAAAATTCGTGATGTTGTTGGTCTTGATTTCTTTGGAATTGACTTGACAATTCTCCCAGACGGAACTCTATTTATCTTTGAATTGAACGCTGCTATGAGGCATAACTTCGATCATGCCAAGAATTTTCCTTATACCGAACCCCACTTAAGGCGAATATCCAAGGCTTTCGAGGTGATGATCCAACACCGTTTACAGTGAATGAAGCTAGGGGCCCTCATGCTCCGTTTCTCGGTAAAGCTGTTGAACTGTTATATCAAATCACTTTTAATATGCTATATATTAATCTCCGCGTCACCGCGTCCCCCCATCCCCCCGTCAATCATCTGTAGCAAGCTTAAAGGGAAATCATATTATGCTCCCTTCCTTGCGTAGCGAGACCACTAGGAAGGGAGCGATTAATTTATATCGGGATGCTGGGTTTTCAAATATGGCTTAGGTGAGGGAGAAAATGCCAATTTGGACTAGAGTATATTTGATCACTTTTTAAAATGAAATAGTCCTGTATTTATACTGGGATTTAGCTTTATTTGAGGAATTATTTAACTCCGTATTAATACTGAATAACACTTATTTTTTTTAGCAAAAATATATCTTATTTTTATGAAATATTGATTGTATCTTTACGGTCATTAACCCCATAAGTCCCATAATATATACATATATGAAACATCTCATATATAGAATATTATTCATTTTATTAACCAACAATCGAACATCCTTACTATGGTCAAGATTAATTTTATTTACACCTCTGATGTCAGTGTCGAACAAATGATTGGTTATGAGATGGCAGCAATCATTTGGGGTAAATTATTTACTGACGATATCGATGTCAATATTCTAGCAAAAACTACCAACGAGCTAGACTCCAACGTTATCGGTGGGGCAATTCCTGAATTTCACGAACAACACTACGCCTTATTTCTTCAATATTTTGAAGCAGATATCACCTCAGCAGAAGACCAAATAGCTTACGATGCTCTACAACAAGGCAATACGGTTGATTTTCTTCTCAATGGAGACTTAGTCAGTGGCAATACTAAACTCAAATTGACCACTGCTTTAGCTAAAGCTCTAGGGATGGACGAAGCCATTAGTCTTGATCGCTACATCCTAGACGAAGAGACTCACTTCCTCGATGGTACTATTATGATGAACCAGAATTTTGCCTGGGACTTCAACTATCTACGGGACAGTGCAGCAGCAGAAAATACCCTAGATTTCTTGAGTGTCGCTCTCCACGAAACAGGACATATTTTAGGTTTTACCAGCAGTTTAGACTTCGCCCTTCAACAAGATACTCTCTATTCTGGTCGTACAGAGTTAAGTAATTTTAGTCCTCTGGACTTATTCCGTTTCTCCGCAGAAAGTTTAGCTCAAAATAACCCTGATGGTACTGTTAATGACTTATCCATTGGAGGAGTAACTTGGTTTTCTACCGATGGTGGAGAAACCCTCAGTGCCAAGATGTCCACAGGAAAAGAAGGAGATGGTTATCAAGCTAGTCACTGGGAAAGACGCTATGACCCATTAGGCATTATGGATCCCACTCTCTGGTATCAAGAGCGAGCATCCATTACTGATTTGGATGTGTTGGCTTTTGATATTATGGGCTATGACTTAAGCCAAAATGCTGGTGACGTAGAACAGTTATTTACCACCGAAGGATTAGAACTATTACTAGCAGAAGCTAAACTCCAATTAGCGAATAAGCTTGATGTTTCTGTTCAGTGGTTAGAAGATAATTCAAATGTACCAATATCTTCTTTGGACTTGATAGGACAGATAGAAGCAGCAATGGCAGAAGCTGCACTCGCTCCCACAGAAACTACTCCAGAAACTACTCCAGAATCTAGCTCCACAGAACCTACTCCAGAAACTAGCACCACAAACGACTTCATCAAAGATTTAGGTGACATGATGAAGGAAATCTCTAAATGGTGGTCGAAGAATAATGATCAAAATAATAATGATCAAAATAATGGTGAAAATGACAACCAGGGTTCTTCCTCGCAAGAATTCTATGAATGGTGGTCACAAAATAACCAAGGACATGGTTCTTCCTGGCAAGAACTCTATGAATGGTGGGCGCAAAATAACCAAGGACATGGTTCTTCCTGGCAAGAACTCTATGAATGGGGGGCGCAAAATAACCAAGGACATGGTTCTTGGTGGCAAGAACTTTACGAATGGTGGGCGCAAGATAACCAAGGACATGGTTCTTGGTGGCAAGAGGTATTCTTCGCTAGTAAAGGTGAAGTTGCTTTAGAAAATATCGAATTGCCAGGAGAGAAAAGCAACCCAGTTGATAATACTTATAAAGAAATTGCTGGTGGCAGTCAAGATGACATCATTGGCGGAGATATCACCAATGATAAAATTATCGCTGGTGACGGGGATGACCTCATTGATGGTGCTGGTGGAGATGACACTATTGCTGCTGGTGATGGTTACGATACTATCTTTGGTTTTGATGGTAATGATTCCATCATGGGTGAAGAAGGGGATGATTTAATTTCAGGAGAATCTGATAATGACGTTCTCTTGGGACAAGATGGTTCTGATGTTCTCTTTGGTGGAGACCACGATGATTATCTAGATGGAGGAGCAGGTAGGGACTTTCTCAATGGTAATACAGGACACGATGTTTTAGTAGGAAGGGCGGGGAATGACGCTCTAGAAGGAGAAGCTGGTAAAGACCTCTTAATTGGAGGTGCAGGTCAAGATATTGGTAATGGCGGTAGTGGCAATGATTTTATCTTCGGGGATGAGTATTCTGCAAGTTTACAACAAGCCTTTGGCAATAATTTAAGTCCTCTAATCAATCTCTTTACTCCTACTACTGAAACTACCACTACAGAAACTTCTACTACTGAAGAAGTCATTACGGTCGAGCTTGGGCAAGACCCAGTAAGAGTTGAAGCAGAAAATATGACCTTGTCTGGGAACTATAGCCTAGCTTCTGGTGGGACTCTAGTTCAGACTAATTCTACGGCTAGTATTAGTACCTTGTTTAATGGAGAAGCAGGACTTTACAACATTGTTATCGGCTACCACGATGTTTATGGTAATGCTAGAATCACAGCCTCTTTAGGAGCAAGTACCATAGATGACTGGTATCTAAATCAATCTTCAGGAAGTACATCTCCCAGTGGTTCAAACTTTAACACCAGAACTATTGCTAGTGAAGTTAGTCTCAATGGTGGTGAGTCTCTAGTTCTAGATACAGTTGTTTACGCAACTAGTAGTGGCGATGATGACGATGATGGTGGTGTTGTATATGATAAGGGTTACATCGACTATGTTGAGTTTGTTCCCATCGTTGATAATACTAATAATGTAGTTCTAGAGCCAGACCCTACTACTACTGATTCAACTAATACTGATACTTCTAATACTACTGATTCAACTAATACTGATACATCTAATACCCTACCTTCTGGAGTAGCACTAGGAGCAAATAGCGACATCCTCAGAGGTGGTAATGGTAATGATGGTATTGATGGTGGTGAAGGTAACGATGTTATTTTCGGAGAAGATGAGTTAAATGATTCAAGTAATATTGCTCCGATTAATATTGCTGGTAGTTTTAACTACGGTCGGAGTACTTATATATTAAGTCAGGCTGGTAGTTGGCAAGAAGCACAAGCTGAAGCTGAAAGTTATGGCGGTAATTTGGTCACAATCAACGATGCTGCGGAAAACCAATGGCTGAAAGATACCTTTGGTACAACAGAGGCTCTCTTTATTGGTTTCTCTGATGCGGAAACCGAAGGAACCTGGAAATGGTCTAGCGGTCAAGTTGTAGACTGGGTTCTCAGTAACAGCGGTGATGCTATTTATACTGATTGGGCTCCTAACCAACCAGATGATTATCAAGGAGATCAAGACTACGCTATCTTGAGTCATATCTGGGATCCAAATACGGATAAATGGGATGATGTAACCTTAAAGTATTCATCTTTCCGAGGCATCATTGAGATTGACTGGTCTAGTGTTGGTGGTAATGACACTATCATTGGTGGTGCAGGAGATGACCAAATTTACGGTAACTCTGGTAACGATTTAATCTACGGTGATGATATAAATATTGGTGATGATATAAATATTGTCAAAACTCTTCAAACCTTAACCTTCCAGCAAGGAATTAATGGCTACAACGGCACGGTTGATACTCAACTTAATGGATACAATTCGAATACAAGTTATGGTAGTGCAACTTCCCTCAATATAGATAATGATGACTTGGGATCTCCCGCTCAGACTTTGATTCGCTTTGAAGATATCTTTGGCAGTCAAGCAGGTCAAATTGCTGTAGATGAAAACATCGAATCTGCATTCCTGGAAATTAATGTTTCTAACCCAGGTAATAGTTTTAAGGTTTACGAACTCCTACAAAACTGGTCAGACACTAGTACTTGGAACTCTTGGGGTAATGGAATTCAAACTAACGGTGTGGAAGCAGCAAGTACATCAATTGCCACTACTGACTGGGTAAATACAGGTATTCTAAGAATTGATGTAACAGCAAGTTTGCAAGCTTGGCAAGCAGACCCCACAACTAATTATGGATGGGCTTTCTTATCCACAGGTATTGATGGGATTGATTTTGACTCTGCCGAAGGGATTAACGCTCCTCGCTTGGTAGTCAATGTTAATCAAGCTTCATCTAGTTCTGGAGCAGGTAATGATATCATTACTGGAAATGGTGGTAATGATACTATCTCTGGTGGTGCTGGTGACGACATTATCAATGGTACTGATGAAATAGTTGCTGGCTACTATGAAAAAGATGTCTTAATCGGTGGTGCTGGTGCAGACAAGTTTATCTTAGGAAATGCTAACCAAGCCTACTACGCTACTGCTGGCAATCAAGATTACGCACTGATTGAAGACTTTGACTCAAATCTGGATACTCTACAACTTTATGGCTCTGCGGTCGATTATCAACAACAGCAGCAAGGAAATGATGTTTTCCTCTCTCGCAATGGAGATTTGATAGTGATTCTAGAGAATACTAGTACTTTGAATCTCAATGGTAGTAGTTTTGAGTATGTGGTGTAATAGACATCTTGAACCTCCCATCGGTAAACCGAGGGATTCCCATATAGACTCTTATCTAGTCTGCTTTGGTACAAGCGATATACTGTCTCCCAAAGTTTAAGACCCCGACATACCGCCATTACTGGGCTGTTTGTTTAACGTTCACGGGCGCACCGACCGCAAACGGAGCTAAATTCTATTTATTTTTTTTTGGCTGTGCGTCACCGCTAAACCTAATCTACCAGTCGCGTCACCATTACATTTTCGCTTGGCGATATTTGTCCCGACGATCTGAGGTAAGGGAAGCCAATCCCCTAAATGTTTTTATGCGCTTTACCGCTATCCAATAGTGTACAACGATTCAAACCATTGCTATGTGAAGATTATGTGTCGAAACTTTAAACACACAAACCCTGTCCGTGATTCATCCCGTCGGCATAGCCGAGGGTCTTCTCACGGCGGAAAGATAAAAACACCACGGGTAGTAGTAGGGTGGGTAATGTCCACCCTACTGAATGTTGATGTATCTTTGACGAACTCAAGAGAGATAGAGAGCAATATTGCTTATGATGAAATAAGATACAAAACTTAAACAATATTTATGACCGTCTCATCTTCATCTATTGAGTTCAAGAATTTTAAACAACTTTTACAAGACAAAATTTTATTTGGTTACAAACCTACTCCTGAACTAGCAGCTATTCTCATAGTCTATTTTGTACAGGGAATACTAGGTCTAGCTAGATTAGCGGTGAGTTTTTTTTTAAAAGACGATTTGGGTTTAAGTCCTGCGGAAGTAGCAGCTTTGACTGGTATTGCATCTTTACCCTGGGTGATTAAACCTTTATTTGGTTTTATGTCTGATGGTTTACCTATTTTTGGTTATCGTCGGCGACCTTATTTAATACTTTCTGGGTTACTGGGGGCGGTATCCTGGGTTATGTTAGCTACTGTGGTGGATAGAGGTTCGACTGCAACTATTGTAATTCTGATGACTTCTCTTTCTGTTGCTATTAGTGATGTGATTGTAGATTCTTTGGTAGTAGAAAAAGCCAGAGAAGAATCTTTAGGACAAGCAGGTTCGATACAATCTTTGTGTTGGGGTTTTTCGGCTTTGGGAGGATTAATTACAGCCTATCTCAGTGGATGGTTACTGGAACATTTTAGTAATAGTGCTGTGTTTGAAATTACTGCTACATTTCCTCTTTTTATTTCCGTGGTTGCTTTGTTGATTGTGGAAGAAAAAATAGATCCGAAAAAAGCTCAGAAATCTATTGTAGCAGAACAAATTAAGCAACTTTTTACAGCATTAAAGCAAAAATCTATTTTACTACCTACTGCCTTTCTGTTTATCTGGCAAGCTACTCCTACTGCTGAGTCGGCTTTTTTCTTTTTCACTACCAACGAATTAGGATTTGAGCCAGAATTTCTGGGAAGAGTCAGACTTGTTACTAGTTTGGCTTCTCTTGTTGGTATTTTAGTCTTTCAAAAATTTCTGAAAAATATTCCCTTCCGTCAAATCCTCGGTTGGAGTACAGTTATTGCTGCTAGTTTGGGGATGACTACATTATTACTAGTAACTCATGCTAACCGTGCTATTGGGATAAGCGATCGCATCTTCAGTCTAGGAGATAGTCTAATTTTAACAGTTATGGCACAAATTACTTGGATGCCAGTATTAGTTTTATCTGCTCGCTTGTGTCCTAAAGGAGTAGAAGCTACTTTATTTGCTCTTTTAATGTCTATTTGGAATCTCTCTCTACTACTATCCCATGAAGTTAGCGCAGTATTAACCTCTTGGTTGGGAGTGACAGAAACTAATTTTGATAACTTGTGGTTGCTAGTAATTATTACTAATCTTTCTACTCTCTTACCTTTACCTTTTCTGGGTTGGCTACCTGTAAGTGATCCCCAACAAAGGGATTCTTTAAAAATCTGATTCAACACAATTAAATTACTTTTTGTTAATAAGGGAGGGGTTCGCGCAAAGACGCAAAGACGCAAAGACCAATCCCCCCCAACCCCCCTTAATAAGGGGGGAGAAGTACGCTAACAAGAAAATGATAAATTTTAGTACAACTTGGAATGATTCCCTAATCTTTGGTTAACAAATTAGTGAATAAGCTGGAGCTATTTAATTTAACTCCAGCTATTTTATTGCTTTTTCAAGACATCTATCAGGTTTATTTTTGCTTTTTGCAAGTCTTGTAAGTCTTCAATATCTTCTCTTTTATCTGCGATCGCATTTTAAGCTAATTTGTTCGTTATATTGAGCTTCTCGTTTCATTACTTGAGATAATTTTCTTAAATTTAATTTTTTAAGTAACTCAATGGTAATTGGTCTTTTATTATCCCAAAAAATCATTGATTGAAAAAAATCATAGGCTACTGATGAATTTAAAATTTCTGATAAAAAGATTGCTTCTGCTTCAGTTTTACAAGATAAAAAATAAACTGTATCATCAATGAATCTTGTCCTTGTAAATGTTTGGTTTTTTGATATAGGGTCGTATTTGCTATTAATTGTGAATCTTGATAACTAAAAATGTTAGATTGTTCTTTACTATCTAAATCATGATAATACCAACATTGTTTTTTAGATTTGTTTTTATTAGATTTGATAATCAACATACAAGCATTTACGGAAGCATTAAAATACTTAGCAGTATTTATTTGATACATCTTACTATCATCAATATCATAATTATGTTTCCAAGCGTAGGTTAATACTTTACGTGCTACCGAAGTTTTACACAGCATACCTATTGTACCTGGATATTTTTTCAGCCATTGTAAATGTTGCAGTAGCATCCATTCTGAAATATCAAAATTACTTTTTCCTGTTAATACTTCTAATCCTTTATATCCTTGAAAGTTAGATTTTTTAGGTAAATTATTACTGTGAATATTTCCTAATTTAGAATTTGTGATCTAAGGAGGATTACCTAAAATCAAAAATGGCTTAGGTATTGCTTCTAAGATTTGATTCCAGTCAAGCTCAAAGAAACTATCATTAATAAGATTGACTATAGATGACTTTTGATGATGTGTAAGATTATTAGACAATTCTTGAAGATGTGCTGAGTTAATTTCTACTCCTATACAACTTTGTAGTTCATCAAAAGTGTTAAGAGCCGATAAAATAAAATTACCTTTGCCACAAGTTGGCTCTATTATAGACTGAGGATTAATATCAAGATTTTTCAGGAGTCGCGAGATTTTTTGAGTTAATTCATAAGGCGTTTGAAAATCCCCAAATTCTTGTTTTTTATATTGATTTTTTTGTCTCATATTTGCACTAATTATTATCTAATTTTATAGATACCATCAACTTCTCCTGCTTGCTGAATAACACGACGGTATTGCAGCCTCCACTGTAAAGCATTTGATATAGTTAAATAACCTTGTTGAGGAGGATTATTTAGTATAGCTTCTGCTATATTGCTAGCTTCTATTTCATCTACTGGTAAATTGCGGTCAAACATAAAAGCCATCAAATCATCTTGATTACCATCTCTTGCTAATATTTCTAATATTCCGCGAGTCATCTGATAGTCTGCGGTACGTTCTTTACTAACAAATATCGTATTCTGGATTAATAGCTGAGATGTCTTGCTTTCAGAATCATCTTGTTTCTGATAAACAAAAATTAGTAAATTATATCCTAACCCATAAATTTTTTGACAAGCAGATTTAAAAGGACAAGAAGACTGAGGCTGTCTAATACTGGTAACTTTCATATCTACATCCAGACTAGGAAAATCAATTCCTGATGCTGCATTACCAATCTCGTATTGATAAGATTATTTACAATAATCTTTGAATTTTTTTTCTAAATAAGTACCAACAGCTTTACCATCAGTAATCCCATATAAAGATAGTTCATTGTGTTTATTTTCTGCTTCGGAAAAAATTGCAGCTTCTTGAATCAATATTTCTGTTGTTAGCTCTGGATTCATAATTATTAATTATTATTAATTCCCTCTGCGACTCTGCGACTCTGCGTGATAATAAATAAAAAATAGGTACAATTAATTAATCAATTATCCTGACAAGTTAAACTAAAACAAGAAATACCTTTGCGCCATAGGTAATTCTGATGCAGGTTCGCAGGTTAAAAGCTCCCCATCTGCTCTTACTTCGTAGGTTTCTGGATTAACTTCAATATGGGGTGTAGCTTCATTTAATTTTAAATCTGCTTTGCTTAAATTGCGAGTATTACTAACAGCAACCACAGCATTTTGTAAGCCTATTTGTTGGGGAATTTCCGCCTCTAAACTAGCTTGAGAAACAAAAGTTAGGGAAGTAGCAGCGATCGCACCCCCGAAACTACCAAACATAGGACGCATATATACAGGTTCAGGTGTAGGAATACTAGCATTAGGATCCCCCATTTGCGACCAGGCGATCGCACCTCCTTTAATAACTATTTCTGGTTTAACCCCGAAAAAGGCTGGTTTCCAGAGACAGAGATCGGCGAGTTTCCCTGCTTCTATTGAACCAACATAGTCAGCAATACCGTGGGTAATAGCAGGATTAATGGTGTATTTCGCAATATAGCGTTTAGCGCGGAAATTATCTGACCTCTCCCCCACAGGAGAGGGGAGTACGCCTCGTTGTAGTTTCATTTTATGGGCAGTTTGCCAGGTGCGGATAATGACTTCTCCCACTCTTCCCATAGCTTGAGAGTCGGAAGCAATCATACTGAATGCCCCTAAGTCGTGTAAGATATCTTCGGCTGCAATGGTTTCTCGACGAATACGGGATTCGGCAAAAGCCACATCTTCAGGGATGTTTTTATCTAGATGGTGACATACCATCAACATATCGAGATGTTCTTCTAAAGTATTAACGGTAAAGGGGCGAGTGGGGTTAGTGGAAGAAGGTAACACATTACTCTGTCCGCAGACTTTAATAATATCTGGGGCGTGTCCTCCTCCTGCACCTTCGGTATGATAAGTATGAATTACTCTGTCTTTAAAAGCAGCGATCGTATTTTCTACAAAACCAGCCTCGTTAAGAGTGTCGGTATGAATGGCTACCTGAACATCATATTCATCTGCGACAGATAAACAAGTATCAATAGCAGCAGGAGTTGTCCCCCAGTCTTCATGGAGTTTTAAACCCATCGCACCAGCTAAAAGCTGTTCAACTAAGGCTTCTGGTTTGGCACTATTTCCCTTACCTAAAAAGCCCAAATTCATTGGGAAAGCATCCGCAGCTTGTAACATCCGCCACATATGCCATGCACCAGGAGTACAGGTAGTAGCATTTGTTCCTGTTGCTGGTCCTGTACCACCTCCTATCATAGTAGTAATGCCAGATGCGATCGCCGTTTCGATTTGTTGGGGACAGATAAAATGAATATGGCTATCAATACCTCCAGCAGTCAGGATCATTCCTTCTCCAGCGATGATCTCTGTGGAAGCACCGATAATAATATCCACATTATCTTGAATATAGGGGTTTCCTGCTTTCCCAATTTTAAATATCTTTCCGTCTTTAATTCCTACATCTCCTTTGACAACTCCCCACCAATCTAAGATTAAAGCGTTGGTAATTACCGTATCTACCGCCCCATCTTCTCTAGAGATAGGAGATTGTCCCATTCCATCGCGGATTACTTTACCACCACCGAACTTTACTTCATCCCCATAGGTAGTATAGTCCCGTTCTACCTCAATAAATAATTCCGTATCTGCTAATCTTACGCGATCGCCTGTCGTTGCGCCATAGGTATCTGCGTAAGCACTACGCTTCATACGATAACTCATAATGTTCAGCCTATTGTTTTTTGTCTTTACCAATGTATCCGCCAATGACATTTTGCCTAATAAATGTAAGTTAAGGCAAAAGACCGCGATTAATGGTACTAGATCGGAATATATTAAGGATTTAGGGAATCATCTTGATTAATGGAATCAGGCTCAATAGGAAGGTCAAGCTGTTCTGAACTATCACCTTGATTTTGTTTGTTAGTGATTTTGGGTAAAACATAAAATAAGAGACTAGCACTAACTGAAATAATTAATCCTACTACAATAAGCTTCCACCAAAGCGATTTAGATTTTTTAGCTACTCTGATGGTTTTTTGTAAGGTTGTTGGGGATTCTTCGACAAAAGGTTTAGTGTCAGGTAAAATATCATCATTCAGATTTATCTCACACCACATTATAGATTCTTCTATAGCAGATTCTACTCTTGACCAGGGTATAGGAGTAAGGAAGATGTCAGCTTTAGGATTGACTTTACAATACATTAGAGCGATCGTGACATTATCGTGACCATTTCGTTCGTTAGCAATTTTGATCAATCTTTGAACCGCTTGTTTAATATCAACTTGATCCTTTAATACAGGAACAATGATACTATGCCAATATTGTTCTACTCGATCAAAATCACTCAAACCATCACTACAAAGTAACAAAATACCGTCATCATCAATCACAAAATGTTTGCCATTAGGGTGTAACATAGCGGAGTCTCGCATACCCAAAGCTTGAATCAAAGCTCCTGCGGAAGGATATTGAAGAGCATCTCGATATACTGCATAACCCAGTCTTACTTCTCGTGAGGCTAAATCATCATCTATGGTAATTTGATGACAACTTTTCTTGGTAATCCAGTAAATTCTAGAGTCTCCCACATGAGTACAATACACTTGATGATTTCTAGCTAAGGTCATTACTAGGGTTGTACCCATTCGTTGTCTTTCTTGACGTTGCTCGCTATCATTACGCTTACTAATAGCATCATTAGCTTCGTTAATATAACTAGTAAGTTTTTTGAGGATATTTTCTGGGTTGGTGTGGTATTGAGCCAAGGGTAACTCAGCTATACGAGATTGTAAGTAATCAATTGTTTCTTGGGAAGCAATTTCCCCCCCATCATGACCCCCAACTCCATCACACACTATTGCTAGAGAGTTATTGTCTTGAGAAATATTGATCGGGTTCTCACTTACAGGATAAGCAGCATCTTCATTATTATCTCGATTGGGACCCGAATCGCTACAAGCAAAAACTTGATAAGAATATTTTTGATATTCGCTACAAACATCTTCCGCTCGATTTAACAGTGCAATCACCTGTTCTATGGTATCAATTGAACCATTTTCTAAACGCTCACACAATTGGGTTAGGATTTCCTGAATTATGGGGTTGGCTGTTTGGCTCAATTGTGCCCAACAAGTTCCTAATTGTTGAAGAGTTGGTTGAGTTTCCTCGTCAGTTTTCAGTTGTAGCAGTTGTAGTAAAGAGCCATTGACTTTGATTAAGAAAGGAGTGAGTAATGTGGAGGCTACTCCTTTGTTTTGTAAGGGTTTCCACAGTTTAGCGATCTGTAACAACCAGTTAAGTTGTCTTTGGGGAGTGGCTTCAGACCATACAAAATTAATCTGTGGAATTAATTGGGGATACAGTAATCTACCAGATGGTTTTAAAGGAACTGTTCCGTAGTCTAAAAGCCAAATATCAGTGCTATCAAGTTGACCATAGACCTGGGGAATGTGGGGGGAATAGGAAGATAATTTGAGGTAGGTAGTAATTTCTGGTGATAGTTCTTCAGGAATTTGTGGTAATAGTCCTGGTTTAGTATCTATAACAATTCTGTTTGTTACAGCAAAATAGCGATCGCCTACCATTGTACCTGATAATTTCTCTGACCCACTGTCTATTTCTGCTTTTGGTTGAAGTTCAATGGGTTTTATTGCCCAAAGATACC